>Ga0315331_10000873_pt1 | contig 21965 bp, 23 predicted proteins | sample M160m34915metaG_FD_203456 | JGI IMG/M metagenome (GOLD analysis project Ga0315331, IMG submission 203456) | Ammonia-oxidizing marine archaeal communities from Monterey Bay, California, United States - M1 60m 34915 | ecosystem: Environmental > Aquatic > Marine > Intertidal zone | place: USA...
CTTTCAATAATGTAGATAAGAAACTTACTGTTTCTAACGAAGATGCAACAACAGCTAATAAAGGTGTCGCATCATTTAACTCTAGTGACTTCTCTACTTCTTCTGGTGCGGTAAGTATTAAGAGTGGTGGTGTATCGAATACACAACTTGCTGGATCTATCGCAAACAATAAACTATCAAACAGTGCAGTAACGGTTACTGCTGGTGCTGGTCTTGGTGGTGGTGGTTCCGTATCACTTGGTAGTTCAGTATCACTTCATGTAAATGTAGATAACTCAACACTTGAAAGTGACGGTTCAGATACTATCCGTATTAAAAACGGTGGTGTTACTAACGCTAAACTTGCAAACGACAGTATCACAATTGGTACAACCGAAATTGATCTTGGTAATACTTCTACTGTATTAGCTGGATTAACGCAAATTGATGTTGACAATATCCGAATCAAAGACAACACAATTAGTACAACTGACGCTGGTTCCCCAACAACTCTTACACTAGATCCTAATCCTGTAGGTGACTCAGGTACGGTTATTATTGCTGGTGACCTAACGGTTCAAGGTACTACAACCACTATCAATAGTACAGAAGTTTCTATTGGTGACTTGACGTTGACACTTGCGGATGACGCTGCTAACGCAGCTGCAGCCAACGGTGCTGGTCTAAGACTTGGTGCAGATGGTTATACTGCATCATCGAATCGTCCGTCAATCACATATTCTTCTTCTGGAGACAAGTGGGTATCGAGTATACCGATTGATGCAACTATTGTTGATATGTCAGAGACAATCGATGACCGTGTATCAAATCTATTGTTAGCGGGTGAAGCAATCGATCTCACATATAATGATGGTTCAAACTCATTGACCGTTGCTGCGGAAACTGCTACTGCCTCTAATCTTGGTGTTGCGAAGTTCCCAACAGCGAACTTCACAGTGACAACTGGATCTGTTGCGATTAGTGTTGTAGACGGTGGAACATACTCATAAATACGTTTAGGGTGACTCTCTTCGGAGAGTCATTTATATTATATAATTTTGGAGACAAATTTTGAGCACAACGATTAAACATAAAAAAAGTTCGGTAAAAGGTATCAAGCCAGGCACAAGTTCATTAGAGTTAGGTGAACTGGCAATAAACACCAACGAAGGAATCATCTTTTTGAAAACAGAAGATTCTTCTTCTACACTAGATATTATCGACTTTCAACAACTAAGAGTTTATAACTCTTCGGGAACAAGGATCAATTAATGGCAAGCCCAAATTCTAGACAAGAGATGATCGATTACTGCTTGCGTAGTTTGGGTTCACCTGTACTCGAAATAAATGTTGATGATGAACAACTAGAAGATCGTGTAGACGAAGCTATCCAATGGTTCCGTGAGAATCATCCAGATGGTTCACGTAGACATTATATGTCTTTCGAACTTACTCAGGACATTATCGATAATGGATATGTCGATCTAGGTGATGATTCTATCCAGACAGTTGTTCGGGTGTTTCCAATCAATACTGTTTCACAAACAACAAATTTCTTTGATATCAAATATCAGATGATGTTGAATGATGTCACGGATCTAAACAATTATGCTGGTGATATTGCATACTATGAACAGATGCAACAACACCTGTCACTACTTGATATGAAATTAAGTGGCATTCCAGAGATAACACATGACCGACAGGGTAATCGTTTATACTTCTATTTAAGTTCAGAAAAACTTAGTGTTGGTGATTACATTGTTGCAGAAGTGTATGGAATAAGAACTCCAGATTCAACAACAGAATATAATTCCCTATGGAACCATAAGTTCCTTAAAGAGTATACCACAACAATTATAAAAAGGCAATGGGGAACTAACCTGTTGAAGTTTGATGGTATGACCTTGCCTGGCGGTGTTCAGATCAACGGACGTTCTATTTTTGAGGATGCCAATAATGAACTTGAACAAATTAGAACTAGGTTTAGGGAAGAGGAAGACGTAGGCCCTGTCTTCTTCGTAGGATGATATGGCAACAAATCCGTATATTAGTCAAAAGGTACGTTCAGAACAACACCTATATGAAGACCTAGTAATAGAGTCTTTAAAGTTCTATGGTCAGGACGTATACTATATCCCACGTGAGATAGTCAACCAAGATAAAATCTTCGGTGATGACATTCCGTCACGTTTTTCTGATTCATACAAGATCGAGATGTACATCGAGAACCAAGAAGGTTTCGATGGAGAGGGTGATCTATTCACTAAGTTTGGTATTGAGTTAAGAGACCAAGCCACGTTTGTTGTCGCACGTAGACGTTGGAAGAAACTAGTAGGTGACAATCTTGCGGAACACGGTTTCCGTCCTCGTGAAGGAGATGTCATTTATCTACCTATGTCAGAATCTATGTTTGAGGTTCTCAAGGTAGAAACAGAAACCCCATTCTATCAATTAAGTAATCTGCCTACATTCCGTATGCAGTGTGAGTTATTCGAATACAGTGACGAAGACTTTGATACTGATATCCCATCTATCGATGCGATAGAGTATGAAGGTGCGTTCCAGTATAAACTTACAATGAATACAAGCGAAGAGAACAAACCTGTACTAGTTCCTGTACTGACAGATCAAGGTAGAGTTGAATCTGTTACTATTCAGAGTGGCGGTTCTGGTTATGTAACTGCTCCTACACTTGTAACTAGTGGTGTTATAAACGCATCTAAATTTGGTAGATCTGCGTTATACTCTAATTTAGGTCATGGTGATGAAGGACAGTATCTATTACAGAATGCGGAAGGTACAGTAGAACTATTCATCAAACCAACTAATCTGCCTAATTCTGGTCAACAAGCATTATTCGTTACAGGGGGTGATACACCTCAGAACGAAATGATCTTTGGTCTGAATAACAATGGTAGAATAGTGTATTCTTATGCTGATAACAATGGTCAGTCATTAAATGAAGTACCAAACGATACTATACAAGCTGGTAACTGGGCACACGTACTTGTAGGTCACGATGACAACGACTTCTTTGTTTATGTTAACGGTACAAAATATGTTGACTCAGCTTCAGACAGAACACTTAACCTAATAAGTAATCATGGATTCTCTGTGGGTTCATTCGCTGCTCGTGAAGTTGACGGTATTAACTACAGTTCGTTTAATGGTCAAATTGATGAGATGAGAGCGTTGGTAGGAGACGCCTCAACGATCTTTGACTCTAGACTAACACATACTACACAGTCTTACACACTAACCATATCGGGCGGTGATGGTGCAGACTACACATTCGATGCAAGTCAGTCTGATAGAAATGGTGAAATTACAGACTTGACAGATCCAGAAATTAATGTTATAATAGGCGATACACTCGTCCTTGATAACAACTCTGGTGGTCATCCAATAGAGATTAAAGACAGTAGTGATAACGTAGTCGCAACACAAGATGTTTCTACAGAAGAAACTACGTTCACTCCAACTGCAACAGGAACATATACGTATCAATGTACTGTAACTGGTCATGAGAATATGGTCGGATACATTGTGGTATCTGCTCAACCTACAGGAATACCTGTACCAGATTCAGAGTTTGATAGTAATTCGAATACTGCATTACTGAGACACTTCAACGGTGATTCCGCAGAGATTACTGCGGTAATGACAGGTGGTTCTATATCTTCGGTTAACATTGTAGACTCTGGTGATTACTATACATCAATACCTACTGTAACAGTCGATGCGCCTACGGTTGGTGGTCAGTTCATTGTAGGTGAAACGGTTACTCAAGATAATACTTCTTACTCAATCAAAGGTGAAGTAACACGTTGGTCAGATAGTGACCGCATACTTCAACTTGCACACGTGGGAAGTACGGACGGAACATTCAAGTCATTCTCAACAAATGCTAAGATAGTTGGTGCATCATCTTCAGCTGAGTGGGTTCCTAAACTTGTAGAAGAATTACAACAAATACAGAATACTGCACAGAATAAAATCTTTGATGATTTCGAAAGTGACTTCTTAGACTTCAGTGAAAGTAATCCATTTGGAGATATATTTTAATGTTTGGTAGTTGGTTTTATAACAAGCGTGTTAGAACGGCAGTATCCGTATTTGGATCACTGTTTAATAACTTACACGTATTACGACAGAACTCTTCGGGTGCAACTGTATCTCAAGTAAAGGTTCCGTTGTCGTATGCACCTAGAAGATCTTTCATTGAAAGACTAAATCAGATGTCTCAAGGAGAGGAGGCAGAACGTAGAGTCGCAATGAAACTTCCTCGTATGTCGTTTGAGATTACAAATATTGCATACGATCCAGAGAGACAATTACCTAAGACCAATAAGTTCTCAAGAGCGGCTACAGAGAATACAGCAAAGAAAAGATTTTACACATCTGTTCCATACACAATGGGATTTCAACTTAACATCTATGCAAAGAGTCAAGATGATGCGTTGCAAGTCGTGGAACAGGTTATACCATATTTTAACCCACAATATACTCTATCAGTAAAACCGTTTACGGATTACGCTGAGATTATAGAAGATACACCTATCATATTGAATGGTGTTACCTTCTCAGATGACTTCGAAGGATCTGTAGGACAAAGACGTACTATCATCTACACACTAGACTTTGAGATGAAGATGTCGTTCTATGGGCCAGATAAAGATGCGCCTATTGTACGTACTGTTGATGCAAACTTCTTCTTAAAAGAAGAGGGATTACAAGATAGTGACTTATTTGTTGAAAGACTAAATATAACACCGACACCGTCTAATATAAGTCCAGACAGTGATTTCGGATTTAATATTCAACTCCTTGATAGTGAAGTATAAATGACAGATGAAAACAAGAACGTTAATAAAGATTACGAGTATTCAAGAGACACCTATTACGATCTGATCGAGAGGGGTAGAGAGTCTTTAGAACTTATGATCGAAGTGGCACGAGAGTCAGAACACCCTCGTGCATTCGAAGTATTATCTGGGATGATTAAAAATATCTCAGATGTAAATGATAAACTTATGGATCTGAATAAGAAAAATAAGGATATCAAACAAGAATCTAAACAGTTGGAAAATAAAGGAACTACCAACAATAATGTGTTTATAGGTTCTACTACTGATCTACAGAGAATATTACGTGATGAGGAAAAAGTGATTGATGTTTCAGGATCAGAAGAATAACTACCTCGGTAATCCCAATGTAAAGAAAGATGGGGTTGCAGAGGAGTGGACAGAGGAGTCGGTAAAAGAGTACGCTAAATGTATGAACGATCCAGCGTACTTTGCTCGCACCTATGTTAAAATTATCTCTCTTGATGATGGTCTAGTCAATTTTGACTTGTATCCATACCAAGAGAATATGTTTAACCACTTTAACGATAATCGTTTCTGCGTAGTGCTTGCTTGCCGTCAGTCGGGTAAGAGTATTTCGTCCGTGGTATACATTCTATGGTATGCGATCTTTCACCCAGAAAAAACAATCGCAGTTCTTGCCAATAAAGGCGCAACTGCAAGGGAGATGTTAGGTCGTGTTACGCTCGCATTGGAAAACTTACCGTTCTTTTTACAGCCAGGTTGTAAAGCACTCAATAAAGGTAGCATTGAGTTTAGTAATAACTCTCGTATTATTGCGGCTGCCACATCAGGTAGTTCTATTCGTGGCATGTCTGTCAACCTTCTGTTTCTTGACGAGTTCGCTTTTGTGGAAAGAGCAAATGAATTCTACACTTCCACATATCCTGTCGTGTCGGCTGGTAAGGAAACTAAGGTCATTATTACTTCCACCGCAAATGGAATCGGAAATCCATTCGAAAAAATCTGGACAGGTGCTAAACAAGGAGTAAACGAGTTCCAACCATTTGAAGTAAATTGGTGGGATGTGCCAGGCAGGGACGAGGAATGGCAGAGACAAACAATTGCGAACACGTCACAATTACAGTTCGACCAAGAATTTGGTAACACCTTTTTTGGAACAGGTGATACTTTAATTAACGCAGAAACTTTACTATCCCTACGTGCTAAAAACCCCATTGATCATCTCAATGGTGGGGACTTCCTAGTTTACGATAAACCACAAAAAGGACATGAATACCTTGTCTGTGTTGACGTATCGAAGGGAAGAGGACAGGACTATTCTACGTTTAACGTTATCGACATTAGCACGAAACCGTTCAAGCAGGTTGCCGTCTATCGCAATAATTCTATATCGCCTGTGCTTTTTCCTAATATTATATATAAGTATTCAACTCTTTACAACGATGCATATGTGGTAATTGAGTCAAATGATCAAGGTACAGTTGTATGTAATGGACTATATTATGATCTAGAATATGAAAATGTATTTGTTTCCTCAGCGGTAAAAGCAAATTCTATTGGTGTCGAGATGACACGAAAAACTAAACGATTAGGTTGTACTGCCATCAAGGATATACTTGAAGAAGGTAAACTAGAAATCGTTGACGAAAACACTATCATGGAGATCAGTACATTCGTGGGTAAGGGACAGTCTTACGAAGCCTCAGACGGCAACCACGATGATCTTATGATGAATTTGGTCATGTTCGGATACTTTGTATCTACCCAATTCTTTGCGGACATGACAGATATTAACCTCAAACAGATGATGTTTGAAGAACAGATGCGAGAAATCGAAAACGATGTTCCTCCAGCTGGATTCATTGATGATGGATCAGAACACATAGAAATGGAAGAGTCTATGAGGCAGGATAATGAGTCGATGGAAGATTGGGTAGATCGTTTACATGGTACGGTAGGTGTTCATGACTGGTAAAATATCCAAAAGTATAAATACTAGTATTGAAAAAATTCGTATAATGATAAACATATAATTCGCAACCGATAAAAAAAAGGATAAAGTTATGGCAACATCAGCTTCTCCCGCAATTACCGTCAAAGAGATTGATCTCACTGGTGTCGTACCAAGTGTAACATCCTCGACTGGCGCTTTTGTAGGGAATTTCAGATGGGGGCCCGTTGAAGAACGCACGCTAGTAGCCGATGAGAGTGGTCTGGTGTCTGTCTTCGGTGCTCCCGATAAAACAAACAATGTGGACTTTTTGTCCGCTGCTTCATTTTTGAAGTACTCTAACTCTCTATACGTGGTTCGTGAGGTAACGGACACAGCGGTAAACGCATCATCTTCTTACATACTAGAAGACGTTGCTGATTCTGCTGGTGAACAAATCCTCATCAAGAACCGTGCTCACTTCGATACACTTGCTCTTGGCACCAATGTTGGTAACAAGACTGGTTCATTCGTTGGTAAGTACGCTGGTGCATTAGGTAACGCACTAGAAGTATCTTTCTGCCCTGCTATGGCATTGGACTCAGCATTTGAAAATTGGACATATGCTAGTGAGTTCGATCAGGCTCCAGGCACATCACCTCACCTCGCTGGCATCAACAGCTCTTCATCAAACGATGAAATGCACGTTGCTGTTATCGATCGTACTGGTGCAATCTCTGGAACAAAAGGTACTATTCTCGAAACGTTCCCACACGTTTCTATTCTGAAAGATGCTAAAACATCTGACGGAACACCTTCTTATATTTCAACTGTTTTGAACAATGGTTCAAACTATGTTTGGAATGATTACTTTGGTGATGACTCTGCATTTGGTTCAGATCACTTGAATATGGGTGTCCATATTGGTGAGACTGCTGATGTAGATTCTGCACAAGATTATTCAGTAGCTTTCCGAGACGATTGGACTGACAACGTTTCCAAGATTAAACTTGGTGGTGGTGTTGAATCTGGTTCTCTAGGAACTAGTGAATTTTCTACTGGTTTTGATCTATTCGAAGATGTAGAAACTGTACAAGTAGACATGTTAATCGCTCCTGCTCATGCAAACAAGACTAACGGTAACACCGTTGTAAATGATCTTGTAAGTATTGCGGTAGGTCGTAAAGATTGTGTTGTAACAACTTCTCCCGATAAGAGTATAGTAACAGGAACAACACCTGTAACTAGTACTACATCGTTTGCGAGTGGTTGTACTCGTTCTTCATACCTAGTTATCGATAATAACTGGTTGAAGGTTTATGACAAGTACAACGATGTTTATGTCAATATACCTGCTAACTCTAGTACCGCTGGTCTATTCGCTGGTACAGATGCAGTCGCAGCTCCGTGGTTCTCTCCTGCTGGTCAGAGACGAGGTAACTACTTGGGTGTAACTGACATTATAAGCAATCCAAATAAAACACAGAGAGATACTCTGTATAAAGCAGGGGTTAACCCAATTGCCAACATTCCAGGCAGTGGTGTAATCCTGTTCGGTGACAAGACGTTTGAATCTCGTCCAAGTGCATTCGATCGAATTAACGTTCGTAGATTGTTCCTTGTACTTGAAAGAGCGATTGCCCGTGCAGCTAAGAACGTAATGTTTGAATTCAACGATGAGTTTACTCGTGCTGAATTTACAAACATCGTAGAACCTTTACTTCGTGAAGTACAAGGTCGTAGGGGGATCACTGACTTCCGTGTCGTTTGTGACGAAACAAACAATACTCCAGCAGTCATTGATCGTAATGAATTTATCGCTTCAATCTTCATTAAACCCGCCCGTTCAATTAACTTCGTAACGTTGAACTTCGTTGCAGTTAGAACTGGTGTTGAGTTTGAAGAAGTAGTTGGCACGGTATAAGGTAAGGAGAGATAAAAATGGCAATATTAGGCGTAGATGATTTTAAATCAAAACTCCGTGGTGGCGGTGCTCGTCCCAATCTCTTCAAGGCAACATTGAACTTTCCTGCTTACGCTGGTGGTGATGTAGAACTATCATCATTCTTGTGTAAGACGGCAGCTCTACCAGTATCAGAAATGGCACTGGTAACTGTACCGTTCCGTGGTCGTCAATTGAAGATTGCAGGCGATCGTACCTTTGCAAACTGGACTGTAACCATTATCAATGATACTGATTTCAGTGTACGTGATGCTATGGAACGTTGGATGAACGGTATTAATGCACATAGTGCTAATACTGGTTTAAACAACCCTGTAGATTACGAAGCAGATCTTTCTGTTGATCAATTAGATCGTAACGGAGATGTATTGAAAACATACAACTTCCGTGGATGTTTCCCAACTAACATTGGTGAAATTGCGTTGTCTTACGAGACTAACGATGCGATCGAAGAGTTCACAGTAGAATTTGCTATCCAGTACTGGGAGTCAAATACTACTAGTTAATTCTAGTATACATATGAGTGGTAAGGGCGATTATGCCCTTACCACTTTATTATAAAAGGTTCTATTATATGGCAGAAGACAACAACGGATTGAAACTCTTTGGTTTTGAAATCAAAAGAGCATCAAATAAACCCAAAGAAAAACTTCCATCTATTGTTCCAACGGCTGATCCCGATGGAGCTGGATACGTTACTGCCTCTGGTTCACACTTTGGTTCATATATTGATATGGACGGTGCGGACGCTAAAGATAATACCCAACAAATTCAAAAGTATAGGGGTGTTGCACAACATCCTGAAGTCGATGCAGCTATCGAAGATATCATCAATGAGTCTGTCTCTGGTTCCCAAATGGAAGCACCAGTCGAACTCGATCTCGATAACGTAAAAGCATCTGACAAAATCAAAAAGACCATCGTTGAAGAGTTTGACCAAGTATGTTCAATGTTGAACTTCAGTGAATTAGGTCACGATATTTTCCGTTCATGGTATGTAGATGGTAGAATCTATCACCACTTAGTCGTGAACGAATCGAACATGAAGGCAGGTATCCAAGAGATCCGTCCTATCGATGCAGCTAAGATGCGTAAAGTTCGAGAAGTTAAGTATAAGAAAGATCCTGTAACAAGTGCGAAGATCGTAGATAAGGTAGATGAGTTTTATATCTACCAAGAAAAAGCAGGACAACAGTCTGGTGTTAAACTAAGTCCAGACTCAGTATCGTATGTTACGTCTGGTTTACTTGATCCGTCTAGGAAACGTGTAGTATCGTTCCTACATAAAGCGATCAAACCTATCAACCAGTTACGTATGATGGAAGATTCACTAGTAATCTACCGTCTTGCACGTGCGCCTGAAAGACGTATATTCTATATCGATGTAGGTAACTTGCCTCCACAAAAGGCAGAGAAACACATGAAAGACATCATGTCTCGTTATAGAAACAAGTTGGTCTATGATGCGAACACTGGTCAATTAAAAGATGACCGCAAACATATGTCTATGTTGGAAGACTTCTGGTTACCTCGTAAAGAAGGTGGCCGAGGTACAGAGATCTCTACTCTGCCTGGCGGTGAGAATCTTGGACAGAAGAGATTGTATCGTTCATTGAACGTACCTCTATCACGTCTAGAACAAGAGGCACAGTTCTCTCTAGGTCGTGCAACAGAGATCAACAGAGACGAAGTTAAGTTCCAGAAGTTTATTGATCGTTTAAGAAAACGTTTCTCTAACTTGTTCTTGAACATCCTAAAGAAACAATTAGTATTGAAGGGTGTATGTACCGAACAAGATTGGGAAACATGGAAAAACGATATAACCGTTGACTACATAAAAGACAACCACTTCTCAGAACTTAAAGAAGCAGAAGTACTCAGAGAACGTTTACAGACTATGGATCAAGTATCTCAGTATGTCGGTGAATACTTCTCTAAAGAGTGGGTATGGAAAAATGTATTACAAATGCAAGAAGACGAAGTTGAGAATATTCTGAAACAGATCGCAATTGAATCTAATGCAGAGACAGGTAATGAAGATGAATTTTAATATAGGAGTAAAATAATGAGTGAAGTAGAAAATGCAGTGGATGTTGAAACACCACCAGAACCAACTCAAATGGAACTGAATCTAAGCAATTTTGTTGATGCGATTCAGGCATCGAACTTTAATAATGCATCTGATCTATTCAATGATATGTTGAGTAGTAAAGTTGATGATGCAATTGAAGCGGAGAAAGTATCCGTTGCAAACAACATGTTCAACGGTGGGGAACCATCTGAAGAAGAAGTTGAAGAGTTCTCATTCGATGAAGCTGAGACAGAAGAAGTCGAAGATGGCGAAGAAGACGGTTTTGAGAACGCAGAAGCGGTAGAAGACCACGATGACGTGGAATATCAGACCGAAGAAGAACCAGAAGTCGAAGAAGACTTAGATTAATTCATTATAAAAAACTTCATTTGTATAAATAAATGTACGTAAAAGGAAAATACTTGTAGTGAAAACATTTAAACAGATCCGAGAAAAAAAGTCGTCCAAGTATAAGGGGAAACCTGTGTACTCGGCAAAGACTACTGGATCTATAAAGGTTCCTGTGGTAATAGTAAAGGAACCTAAAGGTTACTGTGTTTACATAGACGGTGACAAATTAGATGTATTCAAAACAGAATCAGAGGCAATGAAGACTCTGAAGACAACAGTTAAATCACTAGGTGGTAAACTCAAATGAAGTTAATAAGTGAATTTAGAGAAAACGATCTTCAGTGTATCGTTGAGAAGAAAGAAGATGGCGAGAAGAATTACGTCATTGAAGGAATCTTCATACAAACAGAATCAAAGAACAGAAATGGACGTGTATACCCAAAACCTATTATGGAAAAGGCAGTGGGTACATATGTCGATCAACAAGTTTCTAAGAAACGTGCGGTAGGGGAATTAAATCACCCCGAAGGGCCGACCGTTAACTTAGACAAGGTTTCGCACCTTATCACGGATCTCAGATTTGAGGGAAATGATGTGGTCGGAAAGGCACAAATATTGGATACTCCAATGGGTAAGATTGTTAAAGGTCTCCTTGATGGTGGTGTACAATTGGGTGTGTCAACTCGTGGTATGGGAAGTCTGGAACAAAGAAATGGCGCTATGTACGTCAAAGACGACTTTATTCTTAGTACGGTAGATATCGTACAAGATCCATCTGCACCAGATGCTTTCGTCAATGGAATTATGGAAGGTGTAGATTGGGTTTGGAATAACGGCATTTTGGAACCTCAGATTATTGAAGATATAGAGACTGAAATTAAAACCGCACCGAAAGCGTTTCGTCCAGAAGTGCAAATTCGTGAGTTTAAAAATTTCCTCTCGTTAATCAAATCTAGTATATAAGGAGTCACTATGACTGAAGAAAATAAAGTCGGAGTTGAACTTCACGATGAAATTGATAACGAAATCGTGGAGGAAACTCTCGAAGAAGCACAAGCACCTACTCCAAAGGGCAAACCAGATCCAGAGGCAACTACTGAACCTGAATCTATTGCATCCGTGGACAAAGCTGCTGACGCTACTAGTAAAACTGCCCCACCTACACCAAAAACTAAAGCTGGTGTAATTAGTGCGATGGTTGACAAAATGCAGAAGATGGCGAAAGCAGATCTTCAAAGCATGTATCAATCAGTGCATAAAGAGTCAGTTGAATTAGAAGCGGACGAAGTGGTTGCAGAAACTACCGATACAACTTCCGAGTTGGATGCGTTGGTAGAATCTGAAGCAACTTTGTCAGAAGAGTTCAAAGAGAAAACTGCTGTTATCTTTGAGGCTGCTGTTAAGTCTAAACTATCAGAAGAAGTTGATCGTTTAGAGTCACAGTACAAAGAAGAACTTGCTGAAGAAGTATCATCTATTAAAGGTGATCTTGTTGAGAAAGTAGATTCTTACCTCAACTATGTGGTTGAATCTTGGATGGAAGATAACAAGGTTGCGGTACAGAACGGTCTCCGTACTGAAATCGCAGAAACTTTCATGGACAAAATGAAGGATCTCTTTACTGAGTCTTACATTGAAGTTCCTGAATCTAAAGTTGACCTAGTTGACGAACTGGCAGAACAGGTAACTGAGTTGGAAGAAAAACTTAACTCAACAACTGGTAACGCTATTAAGTTGGCAGAAGAACTTGAAGTAATGAAGCGTGATTCTATCATCGCTGAAGCTGCTAAAGGTTTAGCTGACACCCAAGTAGAGAAATTACACGGACTTATCGAAGGTATCGATTTTGATGACGAGGAATCGTTTTCTAAGAAAGTTGGTATCGTAGTAGAGTCACATTTCTCAGCACAAAAAGAAACAAGCGTAGTAAGCGAAGACGTTGAAGTTGAAGATGATGCAGATACAACTGTAGAACTATCTTCTTCAATGGATGCGTATGTTAACGCTATTAAGAAAACTATTAAGTAAGGAATAATAAAATGCAACAATCTTACGATCAATTAATCGAAAAGTGGTCACCAGTACTTAACGAAAGTTCTGCTGGTGAAATTAAAGATCACCACCGTAAAGCGGTAACTGCTGCTATTCTTGAGAACCAAGAAAAAGCAATGGCAGAAGCCCGTCAAGCTGAATCTGGATTTATGACAGAAGCAGCTCCTGCTGGTGCTAACACAGGTTCAATCGGTACATGGGATCCAGTTTTGATCTCACTAGTTCGCCGTGCGATGCCTAATCTAATCGCATACGATGTATGTGGTGTACAACCTATGAACGGCCCAACTGGTCTCATCTTTGCGATGAAATCACGTTACGGTGCTGGTTCAACTTCATCACGTGAAGCTCTGTTCAACGAAGCAGAAACTAACTTCTCTGGTGTAGGTACTCATGACTCAGATAACGTATCTGGTTTCAACGGAATCGCCCCTGCTGGTGACTCTGCTGATGCACTACGTGCTGGTGGAGCAGGAACAGGTGATACTACTGCCAATATGGAAGCATATGGTTCAAGTGGTGGAGCTGCGTTCGAAGAAATGGGATTCACCATTGAGAAGCAAACTGTAACTGCAAAGTCACGTGCTCTTAAAGCTGAATACTCACTAGAACTTGCTCAAGACCTTAAAGCAATCCACGGTCTTGACGCTGAAACTGAACTTGCGAATATTCTTTCAACTGAGATCCTTGCGGAAATCAACCGTGAAGTTATTCGTACAATCAATACTCAAGCGAAAACTGGTTGTCTACAAGCTAACGTTACTAAGAATGGTATCTTTAACTTGTCTTCAGACGCTGACGGACGTTGGAGTGCTGAGAAGTTCAAAGGTCTAGTAGTACAGATCGACCGTGAATGTAATGTCATTGCTAAAGAAACAAGACGTGGAAAAGGTAACGTAGTTATCTGTTCTTCTGACGTTGCTACTGCATTGTCTGCTTCAGGTATGCTTGACTACTCACCTGCTATGTCAACTCAATTGCAAGTTGATGACACTGGTAATACTTTTGCTGGTACTTTAGGTGGACGTATTAAAGTATACATCGATCCATATGCACAAACTGACTACATCACAGTAGGTTATAAGGGTACTAACACTTATGACTCTGGTGTATTCTACTGCCCATATGTACCGTTACAAATGGTTAAAGCAGTTGGTGAAGATACTTTCCAACCAAAAATCGGTTTCAAAACTCGATATGGTATGGCAAGTAACCCATACGTGGGTTCAACACCTACTGACGGTTTGGCTGCTGCTAAATCTAACCAGTACTACCGTATCTTCCGTGTGGACAACATCCTCACATAAGGTATATAAAAATAAGAGTAGGGTTAACCTACCACATTTTAAGGGACTCTTCGGAGTCCCTTTTTTTATGTGTATAAATAAGTTTGTTCACGAACTGAACAACGTAGTAAAGTCGGTATTACTGCACGGTATTATCGGGGTCTCTGGTTATCCAGTAATCTAGAAAACAGGAGAGTACTATGCGTATCATTGCAATTGCATTCGCATTAGTTTTGTCTGCTTGTTCCACCGTTGATGCAACCATTGACGGTACTGGTGGTGTTATTAAAGGTGTCGGTTCAGATGTCTTTGGTGTTACCGCAGGCGTATTGGATGTAACATCTAATCTTATTAAAGATGTTGCAGACAAGACTGGAACTGCCGCAACTAAGCCAGAAGAAGAGTAAAAGGAAAGGGGACTTCATGTCCCCTTTTTTATGGACATTATCTGGTCATTTGTTTAGAAGATTGTCCGTTTAAATGGGACATAAAAAAACCCCACCGAAGTGGGGCGAGAGAGATTTAATTTGGAGCGGAGCAGAGGACTTGAACCTCCATCTTTAGGTTGGACACCTAACGTAATCGTTATACCAACTCCGCATAATATGTATATATTATACCATAAATCTTAGGTCAATGTCAAGCGATTTTTACTAATTCTTTTAAGTTTTCTTTACCACGTACTTGCGGAAGGAAACCTAGAACACGCAGTGGGAAAACGTCTAGTCCACATGCTTGAAGATCTGACTTGTGTTGATCCAACATTTTAAGGAACTTCTTTCTTTTAATATCTATAGTTGCCTTTGCAGTCGGAGATCCAACGTGTCCGATTAGATCTGTATATTTACCTGTTTCCACGTAACGTGTAATAGCTTGCATGATAACACGATACTGGTAACCTTCACCAATACACGCACCGTAAGTATCAGTCGTTTCATTATATTCACCACCAAGAGTGTATTCTGTAGAAGAATGATTCTCGATCCAGTCCTGTACTTTAGGTATGGACGTGTATAGGATATATGGTTGAGGAGTTCCTGCCTCTTCCATAACCATTTTTACTACACGGTTTCTACAAGTCTTATCTCTGGTTTTACCATAGATTCTTATGAACTCATCGTTGATTGCTTTCTCATTGTTCTTGATACGACCAGTAGATACTTTTCGACTCAAGTGTTTACGCATGTCAACTTCTTTATTGAGATGTTTGGGATATCCCTCGTTCTCTCTTGCTTGTACATCTTCCATCTGTTCTGGTGTACCAGCGAACAAAGTAAAGATCCAGTCCTTTTGTCCCAAAGCACGAATTGCCTCAGATCTACCGTAACCATATACAAGAACATAAGGTTTGTCGTATTCATCACCACGGAAGTAAACAGCTGGGGGACATTCTTGATTATCCACACCATCTGCGAAAGACATTCGCAACTGTTCGATTTCAGCGGGAGTGTGAGTTTCTACCTTACCAATGTTACCTTCGATATCATCAATGTGAATCAGATCAAAAGATAGTTTGGTATTTTTTACGGATGTTACACCAAGATCGGTGTAGTCGGGTAACGCAACAGCGTCACAGTTTGAATTGGCATAATCTGCCAGTGCTATAATAGCCATATGATTTCTCCTATTGGATTAAATTAAGTGAAGTATAAGACTCAATGAGAATTATAAAACACAGTATTATTTATAAGATTTCTATCTTATAATGTCAATATCGTCTGCATTTACATTCCATGTTTCCACGGTACGTCTCAGACGACCTTCGCTCTTGAGTTTGTCATAACGTTTGACGGCATTCTTACGCCACCATTCGGTAACACCTTCAAGAGAAAATCTGTCGAAGTTTTCCTTCTTAATTAATGTATCAGTTTCTAGGTTTAGATACTGCGGTACATTTTCATAACCGTATGTTGATACGAACGAACGTTTCTGTTCGGTCAGATCCTTTGCATCTGAGAAAGTTTGACAGAACTTCTTATAGGCAACTTCATCATGTACCTTGAGAGAGGCTTTGATGATAGATGCCATCTTGGTTTGAGTCTTTAGTTTACGAGATGAGGCGTCAACTGGAACCAAGGGTTCACCACCATTTTTCTCAATGAACCATGCACTTAGTCTGCGGAAAGTGTCGTCATTGATAAGTGGTAAGAAGTTTGAGTCTGTCAAACCATTGAATCGCAAGAATGGTTTCATACCATCGTATTGCGAAGCAGACTTAGTTGAACCATATAATGATGTAGTCTCGAACATACAGAAGTTACTGTTGTACTTCTTGTTCAATGCTTCACGTGTATAATGGGAACAACAAATTGCGGCCAGTAATTTACCACCAAGATAGTTGAAACCAAACGGTTGAGTAGGTACAATGTTGAACCCCATGATTGCGGAGTCATTGAACCTTTTCATAATGTCTGGATTCATACTGTCTAGCGGTTTTCCTAACCATTCGTTTCTGGGTTTACTATTAATAGTAGGGGAACCGAAACGAATCATACCAATTACTTTGTTGGTATTCTTTTCTTTAATTACCCACTTCAGTCCCTTGCCTGGGATTGATGCTTCCACTGGTGCGGATGTGACAATCTCCATATAGGACATGAATTGTTGTGCGGGCGATTCTGCGATTACGAACTCCATCTCCGAAGGATGTATATCGAAATCACTGAACAAGTCTTCTTCAGGGCCCATGCCTGGCAGAGAGTACGGAAAGGATTCCATACGTTCCATCTTGACTTGTCTCATGTATTCATCGATGCGTTCTATGTTTCCAAAGAACTCATCAAAAGCGTTTGCACCATACAGTGCATCTTTGTGACTTAAAATCATTTATAATACCTCATCATCTGTTACACATTATACAGTATGTAGCAAAGTTTGTCAAGTAATTTTTAATCGGTCTTGAGAATGATGTCCGTTGTATGTAGGTGGGTGGTTGTCGGTAGTAATATATTCCCACGCAACACTATATCTAAATCGATCACTGGTGTTCCGATAACAACTGTGAATCAACTGGGGGTGAAATAGTATGGCAAAGGGTTCATCTAGTTCAATGTCTATTACTTCTTTCCAATGTTTATCTGATATCCATTCGAATACACCGTGAGAATCTAATTCGTGAGATATTAGTTCGTGTTGAGAATTAGGTATAATCCGTAGACACCCATTCTCTCTTGTTGCACCTTGAACAAACACATCGCAACTGATCATCTTATTTGGATCTGCCTTTATGTAATAATTGTCTTGATGCCAATCTACAGAGAATCCTTTACGTGGTATCATGGGGAAGAACTTAGAGATATATGTCTCTATATTGGGCCCTATCAGTTCCCTTGCATACTTAACCAAAGTCTCATTTCTGCCAAGTCTAAATAGTTTACCAGATAACGACATCGCACAATCAAGTTTACATGGATTGTTCGGGTAGTTCATAACCCAATACTGATCGGGAGTTTCCATACCAATGTGGGCAAGATTGTGACACTCTTCCAACAACTCATCGTACTCCGATTCGTTGAGAAAGTCGGTAACTATGACATAACCGCATTCATGGAATTTTTTAATATCTCTGTTCATGCGAGTTATTTATCGTATAAATAGAAGGGTATAGGAGAACATTTAATGGCAGAACTAACTACTAACAAAAACTACTTGCAACCTACTGGATTTCGTGTTATAATAAGTAGGCAAAATTACCCAAACCTTGAGTACTTTGCACAAGGAGTAAACCACCCTGGCTCTACAGTTTCTCCATTGGAACTGGGAACACCAAGGATTACTTCTATCCCTTTAGCGGGAGATAAGATTACATACGGTAGTCTTACTATGGATATCATACTTGACGAAAACATGGTATCATATAAAGAGATGCAAGGTTGGTTAGAGAATACGTTGAACTTAAATCAGACATCTAATTCAGATGCGGAGTTCAATCCATATCGTGACATTACTGTCAGTATCCTATCCAGTCATAACAATGCGAATACGCAGATACTATATAAGGACTGTATACCAACAAATATTAGTTCTATAGCGTTGACTGCCAATACGTCTACCGTATCGTTTTTAACCTTTAATGTGGAGTTTAGATTTTCGTCTTTTGAATTGAGATAATATGCATTTTATTGAATTGAAGAATCCAAGGGTTCTTGATATATTAGAAAGGTTTCGTTATTTGTATCGTGATAAATATGACATCACCGAAACCAACCTACCTCTGTCTGACTTACTTGGGCATGGGGAAGAATACGTATCAGATGAATACCTAAGAGAAGTTTTGAAGATGGGGGAGAATCATGATGGTTCACCTAGAGCCGCCTTCTCATATCCAATAAAACCAGATCACTATCGTGGTACTGACACTCAGTACAAAAAAGATTATAATGGTGTTGATCAGGATATGCGACTAGAAGTCGGATTCAAAGAATCCGCATTAACTCAACTGTATCCGCCTCAAGGTTTTATTGACTGGCACAATAACGCTAACTCTTCGACATATAATATTTTATTTACGTGGAGTGAAACTGGTGATGGTTGGTTCAAGTGGTATGATAAAGAGAACAACAAGGTAGTGACTATGCCCGATAAAAAGGGGTGGAGTGCGAAAGCAGGATACTTTGGTAATTATGGTGACGGTGATCTATGTTACCATAGTGCATACACTGATTGTTGGAGAATGACAATGGCATATGTAGTACCCAATGATGCGAAAGAATATTGGGAACAAATGTGCGACTATATACAATGTGAGGATTAAATTATGAAGTTAGATTTAGAAATGATATTAGGTGAGTGGAGAACGGATTGTCAAATCCCTACACACCAACTTGACGAAACGTCTCGTAACACACCGATGTTACATGCGAAATATTTGCAGTACCTATCTACAGCCAAGTTATCACTTAAACGTGCCGAACACGTACAGAAGATTTTACTTAAAGACAAGTGGTTGTACTATAACGGCAAGATGGATGAAGATGCAATCAAATCAAAAGGATGGGAACCAGATCCATTCAACGGTCTGAAGATTCTCAAAGGTGAGATGGAACATTACTACGACTCTGATCCAGAGATACAACGTAGTGAAGAGAAAATTGCGTATCTTAAAACTGTTATAGATACATTAAATGAAATTGTTAATAATCTAAACTGGAGACATCAAACGATCGGTAACATGATCAGATGGAAACAGTTTGAGGCGGGAGCATAAAATGAAATATATTGTATTAGGTGGTCAACACTGTGGGTATTGCACCCAAGCAAAAAATCTCTTGGAAAGAAAAGAATTGGATTACGAGTATCGTGATATGATGGATATCAATCCTAAAGAGATGACTCGACTTACGGATATCGCTGGCATACCACAGTTCAGAACTGTACCACAGATCTTCGTTGTAGAAGGAGAGACTTGGTGTTACGTTGGTGGATACACCGAGTTGAATCACACCCTTAATGGATAACCAGATTCGCATAGGATTGCAGAACCACTCTCTATTATCAGTCGAGTGTAATGCACATCAAAGTCAGGAATTACGAGACTACTTCTCGTTCTTCGTTCCTGGCTATCGTTTCATGCCTGCATTTAAAGCACGGAGATGGGACGGTAAAATAAAGTTATACAACATGGTGACCAAGACATTACCTGTTGGACTTTATACTCACCTTAAAAAGTTTTGTGCGGACAGATTCTATCCACTACAACTAGTAGAACATGAAGTCTACGGTCACCCTGCTATGAAGAATAAGGTTGATCATCCCACACTCATGAAAGAAATAAAAGACTACGATGCACCGTTCGATGTTCGTGGTTACCAGTACGATGCAATTGTACATGGTATAGAAAACAAAAGAGCCCTTCTACTGTCACCTACAGGTAGTGGTAAATCGTTTATCATATATAACCTTATGAAATGGGTACTAGAACGTACTCGTAGAAAGGTACTGATTATTGTTCCTACAACAAGTCTAGTGGAACAGATGTATAAGGATTTCGAAGACTACGGTATGGATGTTGCAAACGAGGCACATCGTATCTATTCGGGTAAGGAGAAGAAGACTGATAAACGAATAATCATCTCTACATGGCAGTCGATCTATCGATTCGGTACAGAGTGGTTTACTCAGTTTGATTCTGTATTCGGTGACGAGGTTCACCTATTTAAGGCGAAGTCTCTATCCACAATGATGGACAAGTGTGTGAATGCCTCTTATAGATGGGGTACGACTGGTACATTAGATGGTACTGAGACAAACAAATTGGTACTAGAAGGTTTATTCGGCCCCACATTCACGGTGACTACCACCGTAAAACTGATGGAGAACCAAACCTTGGCAGAACTGGACATATCTGTCCTGTTACTGCGATACCATAACGATATCTGTGAAATGATGAAAGACAAATCATATCAGGAAGAGGTTGACTACATTGTGACCAATCCAGATAGACTGCGATTCGTTACCAACCTTGCAATGTCACAGGAAGGGAACACTCTGGTACTATTCCAGTTTGTTGAAAAACATGGGAAGTTACTTTACGATCAAATAAAAGAAAAAGTAAAAGATGATCGTAAGGTCTTTTATGTGTCGGGGGAAGTTGATGCGACTGACCGTGAACAGATAAGAGGAATCGTAGAAGGACAAAAAAATGCTATCATTGTTGCCTCACTTGGAACTTTTTCTACTGGGATTAATATACGGAATCTCCATAATATCATATTTGCTTCTCCAAGTAAATCACAAGTTAAGGTTCTTCAATCTATCGGCCGAGGGTTACGAAAGTCTGACGATGGGCGTACTACTAAGCTTTATGATATATCAGACGATCTACATACTAGAGGTTACAAAAACTTTACTTTAAAACATAGTGCAGAAAGGATTAAGATATATACTAAAGAGGGGTTCAGATACAAGATCTACCCTATAAATTTAAAAGGACATAATGATGAGTGATTTAGATCTCTATTCAGTGAAACATTTAAAACTTGTAACAGGAGAAGAAGTTCTCGCCGAAATTATCGAAGAGGATGATTACGATGTTGTTATGAGACGTGCATTAAAATTGCAAACGGATATTGCACCAGATAAAACTAGATACCACTCATTCCGTACATTCATGACATACATGGATGATCCCGAAACTTTTGTAATTTTAAAATCGCCTTCCATAGTGGCAGTAACTTATCCGATGCCTCAGATGTTACAACAGTATAAGATGACGATCGAAGAGATAGAGACTGGACAAGACTACAATCAACAGAGAGAAGCGGCTAAGGTTGCAACTTCTATGTTGGATGAACTCATGGATAAGATGTCCAACGACAATAATGATGAAGGTGGTGGAGACAGTGACAGTAATGTTATCAAGTTTCCAACCATGCACTAAATCGTATGTTCACAGCGGGGCAAAGACGGCTTTGATTATACAGGCAGTGGCAACTTTTGTCAAGCGTTTAATTAAATTTTTTTATAGTTGACACAGAGTACCAAATGTGGTATAATGTACGTT
>Ga0315331_10000874_pt1 | contig 21964 bp, 22 predicted proteins | sample M160m34915metaG_FD_203456 | JGI IMG/M metagenome (GOLD analysis project Ga0315331, IMG submission 203456) | Ammonia-oxidizing marine archaeal communities from Monterey Bay, California, United States - M1 60m 34915 | ecosystem: Environmental > Aquatic > Marine > Intertidal zone | place: USA...
ACAGCTGGAAATTTAATTTTCTCTAAAAATTTCGTTGGAACTGTTGATGATTTTAGCACTGCTCTTTTAAGACATAAAGATTCTGTTACCTACACCATTGTTTGTAATACTTTTTCGTATGGAGCACTAAACAATACATCTGACATATTGTACTCACAATTAATCGGAACATTTACAATTACCGGTCTTTTAGGAACAAGCGGAACTGCTTTTAATGAATGGTCGAATGGAGCAGATACAACAGCAGATCACTCCATTATTATTATCGGATCTACTGATGGAACAATAAACGGACAAAGCAGTGCTTTCTTAATGAAGAAAGACACTACACACTACTCTCCTTCATTTACAGAAGAAATTGACTTGACAATTAATGAAAATCTGAAAAGAAAAATACACCTTTATCCTAACCCTGTACTAAACGAAACAAACGTAGTATCGACTTCTCCTATTGAAGAAATATACATTTTCAACTCGATGGGAAAATTAATATTGAATAAAAAAATTAGTGTGAATTCGCTAAATCTTGAAAAACTTAAGCCAGGAATTTATTTTCTTAAAACTAAATTAAACGAAGGTGAATCAATACCGTTTATTAAGCTTTAAACTTAGCTAAAAAGTAATATTCCTTATTAGTTTTAAATAAATTAATGAAATTTTCTTTGGATAAAAACTCTAAATTTTCAATAAAACCTCTTAAAGTATATAAGCAGTAATTGTTAACCTGTAGAAATTCATACATCTCCTCGGGTTTTGTATCGTAAAAATCTGCAGCACCTAAACCATGCTCAAAAACAACCACTGGATGAAATTTCCTAAGTATTTGCACAGCTCCTTTAAATACATCAAACTCGCCACCCTCAACATCAATCTTTATCAAATCTATTCTTTCTTCATTCAGCAATTGATTATCAAGAGTATCTATAGGTATTTCTATTTCTGAGATTTGTTCACTTTTTGGATAAGATCTTTTTCTAATTCCACTATATGCAGGATTTGAAGTCACATGATTAAATGATGTTCTTCCTGTTGAATTACCTATTGCCATGTTCTTTACAGAGCATGAGTTTCCGTATTTCAAATTCAAATCTTTAAAAATAGAGGGAATAGGTTCATAAGCAAAATGCTTTCCTATATATGCAATTTTCATTGCTTTAGACAACACCTCTCCTTTGTGGCAACCAACATCAACAAATGAAGAGTGTTTTTCTAATACAATATTCATTATTCTTTTTGTTTGAGCATCGTATTTTTGATTACTCGTAAATCGAATAGGAATTTGTTTTATAATAGTTTTAAGAGAATCTTTCAGCACCATAATTCAGATTACAAAAATAGACTATTTTATTGAATCTTAAGCTCTGTTCTTCTGTTTTTAGCCTTGTTTTCAGTAGAAGTATTAGGCAATAGAGGCATTGTATCTCCATAACCCAAAAAGGTCATTCTATCTTTAGCTATTCCCTTTGAGACCAACCAATCGACCACCGCCTTTGCTCTGTTCTCGGACAATATTTGATTACTCTCTTTATCACCATCACTATCTGTATGGCCTGCAAGCTCAACTTTAACAGTTAAATTGAGATTTAAAAACTTTAACAGCAAATTTAATTCTGCATTTGATTCTTTTTTTAGAGTCCATTTATTAACATCAAAGAAAATATTCTCTAATACAAAAGAACCAGGCTGTATCGGACTCATAGGAACATCGATTGAAAAACCAGAAGATGATTCTGTTAATTTCTCTTTAGAATAGTTCATAGAATAAAACAAATAACCCTCATGCTCTGCATGGAGTGCAAACTCTTTATTTTTAGGAATTGCAACTAAAAACTCACCATTACCAGAATTTGCGAAAGCTTGCTTAAATACTTTTCCATTACTTAAATCTTTTAGTTCAAATTTTGCAGCCAATGGCTTTTTAGTCTCAGCATCAAAAACACGCCCCTTCATGTAGGTAGTATTTATGGGTTGATATTTTTTTGGAAGCTTAAAGGAATAAAGGTCTAAGCTACCAAAACCACCTTCTCTATTTGATGCAAAATAAGCTAACTCACCATCTGAAGACACAAGGATTGAATTTTCATCTACAAAAGAATTTATCGGGTATCCTAAATTAATGGCCTTTCCCCATTGACCATTATCATCAAGCTTACTCATAAAGATATCTAGCCCACCTAGACCAGTATGACCGTTACTCGAAAAATACAACGTTTGACCATCTGGATGAATTTGCACAGATTCTTCTCTTGCTGAAGTATTAATGTTTTGATTTAATTTTTTTGGCTTGGTCCAGCCTTGATTATCGGTTAATTCAGAAAAATAAATATCCTGGTTCTTTGGATTTCGCATTTCCCTGTCAAAAGTTAATCCCCTAATAAAGTAAAGTGTTTTACCATCCGAAGAGAAAGAAGGTTGAGTTTCCCAATGCTTTGAATTTATTGGAGGTCCTAAGTTAAAAGGTATGGACCAGTTGTCACCTATTTTTTCACTTGCAAATAAATCACAGCTTCCATAGCCCTTTCTATTTCCACCATACTCATAGTCTCCTTTGTTTCCAGTCTCACAACCAACAAAAATCACATACTTACCGTCTGCACTGAAAGTTGGAGCTCCTTCATTGTAAAAAGAATTGATATTATCACTTATTAATTCTCCATTAGACCAATGACCAGAAAGTTTTGTAGAAACGTAAATATCTTCCTGTTCATTACCCCAAGGAGCATTTTCATCTATTACTCTTCTGGTAAATAAAAATGTAGAATCATCAGCTGTAATTGACGGGAAATATTCTGGCCGATCTGTATTGACTGCTTTCCCCATGTTGACAGGTTCAATAGAAGAAGGATTTGCAATTGCATCTAAAGCAAAATCACAATCTTTTTTAAACTTTAAACAGGCATTTACCAATTTTGGATTTGGATTTATTTGATTTAAATAATATTGCGAATTCATCTTACATTTTAAATATTGGCCAGTAGCCATATACATACTTGCTAAATAAAAATATTCGACAGCAGGAACTTTTGAGCTGTATGCAATCATTTTTTCACGATAAAGAATTGCATTTTCAACATCACCTTTTTCAATCTTAATATTAGAAGCCAAACTGTACGCTTCTGAAAACAGGCTATCCTTAGCGAGTGCCTTTAACACAAATTCTTCTGCACAATCTAAAGCCGGAGACCCAGTTAATGGATCAACTGTATTAAAGCAAGTTCTAGCTGATTCGTAAAATTTAATGGCCTTTTTACTTTTAGATGAATACATGCCCTTTTGAGCTGTAGAACAAGAAGACATTAAAAAGGAAAACAATACTAATAAAAAATAAATTCTCATAATTGTTGTTAAGGTATATCAATAAATTTATGTGTTTGTAAAGAAAGGTTCCATCGAGGATTTAGTTTTACAAAGGCTAATATTGCTGGCATTAGCTCATCCATCTTAGACCACTCTGGCTGTAAAAAAAATTCACAATTTCCTTTAACTTTTGCTGCATGTTCCTTCGCCCAATCTAAATCTGAAAGATGATAGACTACCACTTTTAATTCGTTTGAATTGGAGTAATATTCATTTAATGGTTTTTTAAACTTTTTGGGACTAAAAGTAACCCAATCAAAATGACCTTTTAATTCATTTGTACCAGATGTTTCAATAGCAACTTTAATATTACTATCTGCTAATTTTAAAGTTAAATCAGTTAAATCATAAAGGGTAGGTTCTCCACCAGTAATTACAACAAATAAGCAGGATGTCTTAAGTACATCTTCCACAATTTTATCTATCGATACTAAAGAGTGAGCAGCAGCATCCCAGCTCTCTTTCACATCGCACCAAACACAGCCCACATCACAACCCGCTAAACGAATAAACACAGCAGGTTTACCACTAAAACGACCTTCACCTTGAAGCGTGTAAAACTGCTCCATTAGCGGTAACTTTATTTCAACTTGACGATTCATTTTTTAATCAGCTAAGGCTTTATTTTTTTCTTTTAAATCTTTAGCGGCTTGCTTTTGCTCTTTTTTCTTCTTTCTTTTTGCTTTTCTTTTTAATTTTCGTTGCCCTCTTTTACTTTCTTCAGACTCTAATTGTTCTTTATTTGCGACCATCTTATTGAACTCTTCAAATTCTTCTGGATTTTTTGGTTGTCCAAAACGATCAAATTCAATAATCTTCCATTCTCTTCCTTTACTAAAAAGAACACTAGCTTGACTTTTACCGTCTTCCAGGAAATATTGCCACAACCCATCTTTTTGACCCTCTCTCCAAGAACCACTGTGCTCTAGCTGACCATTATTATAATAATACTCCCAATTACCAGTTTCCAAACCATCCTCCCAATAAATTTTATAGGATAATTTACCATCTGGAAACATGTAAATTTCTTCACCCTCTTTTTTACCATTCTTAAAAGTTTTCTGAAACTTCACAGTACTGTCATCATAAAAAGTATGATAACGGCCACTCATCTGACCATAATCGTAATCTATAATTTTTTTAATTTTTCCATTTTTGTGATAGTACTTTGTTTCTCCATGAAATAAATCTTTCTTATAGTTTAAAACTTTGGTAGGTTTTCCATCTTCACTAAAATAAGACCACTCACCCACTTTTTCTCCCATATCATAAGTGTTTCCCCATGCAATTTGACCATTATCATACCAATAACCCCAAGTTCCATTTTCAATTCCATTTACCCATAGAGTCATCACCATGACTTGCCCATTATCGTAGTAAGAATAAGAAGTTCCATCTTCTCTTCCCATAACAAACGAAACCATCCTTTCCATTTTCTGATTATCATAATAAGAAACACAAGAACCTGTAAATGGCTTTCGAGTTTTTTTATGATAAATTAAATTATTGGCTTGCTCTAATTCTAAATCTTTGTTACAATCGGCAACTTTTTTCATTTTTGGGTAAAGCTCTCCATTGGTTGGCTTTTGAGGAAGCTCTTTATTTTCTTCTTCAGAATTTGCAGAATTTTGAGTATTATTTCCTCTGCTAATTTGTGCAGAAAAGCTTAGGTTAAATGTTACTAAAAATATGAAGAGTATTTTTTTCATGTATTTATATTTTTTAAAATTAGCACAATATTATAAATGGAAACCATCAACCCTATTATCTTTGCTCAATATGTCAATAGATTACTTAGATAATAACACTATTTGTGCCATATCTACCGCTCCCGGAGTTGGAGGTGTAGCAATTATTAGAGTTTCAGGAAAAAACAGCATTTCTATTTGTGATCAGTTACTTACTAAATCTATAATTAATTTAACTGGATACTCAGTAATTTACTGCTCATTTAAAAATAAAAAGGAAATAATTGACGATGTTGTTGTTACCATTTATAAAGGACCTCATTCTTTTACCGGTGAGAATGTTGTAGAAATTAGCTGCCATGGATCTAGCTACATTCAACAAAGAATTATTGAAATTTTAATTAATAATGGTTGCTCTATGGCCGGGCCAGGAGAATTTTCTCAGCGAGCATTCCTTAATGGCAAGATGGATTTAAGTCAAACCGAAGCCATTGCAGACTTAATTCATTCTAAAAATGAAGCTGCCCATCAAACTGCACTTAAGCAAATGAAAGGTGGTTTTTCTAATGAGCTAAAAGAGCTAAGAGAAAAGCTAATTAGTTTTGCATCACTTGTTGAACTTGAACTGGACTTTTCTGAAGAGGACGTAGAGTTTGCTGATAGAAAAGAATTGTACCATCTAGTAAATGAGCTCTCAACACATGTTAGCAGACTTATAGAATCTTTTAAGCTAGGTAATGCAATTAAAAATGGCGTACAAACTGTAATTATTGGCAGGCCAAACGCAGGGAAATCTACGCTGCTAAACGGACTATTAAATGAAAAACGAGCTTTAGTTTCAAGCACACCAGGAACCACAAGAGACACCATTGAAGAAGTGCTCAATATTAAAGGCATAGATTTTCGATTTATTGATACTGCTGGAATTCGAGAAACTCTAGATAGTATAGAGAAAATGGGTGTGGAAAGAGCTTTAGAAAAAATAGAAACTTCTTCAATTATTATCTATGTGTATGATGCATCTAAAGAAGGGACAGTTGAAGTAGAAAAAGATCTTAAAACCTTTAACACTGCCAACCTTCCAATTCTTACTATTGCTAATAAAGCAGATTTATTAAAACTTGAAAACGCTATCCCAAAAAATCATCTCAAACTTTCTGCCATCAATACTAAAGATTGCCAAAAGGTAAAAGATGAAATTTACAGTCTCTCTGGATTAAACAATTTAAATCTTGAAAGCACTATTGTAACCAATGCCAGACATGTTGAGGCTTTACAAAAAGCACATACTGATTTATTAAAAGTTAAGCAAGCAATGGATGACAATGTTACAGGTGATTTTCTTGCAATGGACATCCGTCAAGTTTTGCATCATTTAGGCACTATTACAGGTGAAATTTCTTCTGACGATTTGCTGGGTAATATATTTGCAAATTTCTGTATTGGAAAGTGATGTTATTTTCCCTTAATAAGTAAACACCTTCCTTTACTTGAGATAAAGTTTATTAAACTTTCTTTTAGTAATAATTTTCTTGTTAGTATAATCATTAAATGTAAATTTCTTATGTAAAATAGATCATGTTTTATTAAAAAATCATACTTTAAAAAATATGAAGAAGATTAACATTGAAAATAAATTAGGACTATTTAGCGATTTCTGGAATCCTAAAATAATTGGTGAACTCAATGAACAGCATGTAAAACTAGTGAAGCTAAAAGGAGAATTTATTTGGCACAAGCACGATAATGAAGATGAACTTTTTCTGGTGCTTAAAGGGAATCTAAAAATAGAGTTTAGAGCTAAAACAGTGGAGCTTACTGAGAATGAAATGTTTATTATTCCTAGAGGAATAGAACACAAACCCATTGCGGAAAAGGAAGTATCTGTTCTTCTTTTTGAGCCAAAAGACACCCTTAACACCGGCAACCAAAGAGCAAATTTAACACAAGACAAATTAGATTGGATTTAAACTGGATTTATTAATTTAATCAAATTATGAAAAAGTATACTTCCTTTAAAGAGTTTTATCCATACTATCTAAAAGAACACAAGCACCCTCACACCAAATTATTTCATTTTATTGGCACCATTTTTTCCATCGTTTTTTTAACTCTCTTAATTATTACTTTAAATCCACTTCATTTACTGGCAGCATTGCTTTCTGGATATGGATCTGCTTGGTTTAGTCATTTTTTTATAGAAAAAAATAAGCCTGCTACTTTTTCTTATCCGTTATACAGTTTAATTGGAGATTACAAAATGTTCTTTGAAACCTTAATTGGGAAACATAGACTCTTTTAAAAACTTGCTACTTTCCCCTTTGCCCAATCTAAAAAATCAAAATAGATAAATGCATTTCTTTCAAAAGAATCTTCTTTTAATTTTTCTAAATCATCAATTAGAGCATTGTAATGCGCGCGTATTTGATAGGAAGTGTTTTTGATCATAAGGTTTTTCACAAACTGCAAGAGAATTTTCTCAACACTAAAAAACAATTTTTGTTCTTTTAAGAATCGTTCAACAGATCTTAATTCAGCATAAATAAGCTCATCATCATTAAGCTCAATAAGTAAAACAAGGTAAAAGAAACGTGCTGCAGAATAAGCATCTTTTTTATCTGTATTTTTCATTAATGAAACAAACTCAAACATGAGCAGAATGGCTTTTCTTTTAGCACCAGATTTATACAAACAATTGGCATAGTAAAATGTTTCATAAATATCTTCTTGATAAATAAAAGTTTCAATAGAAACACTAGAAATGAAATTCTTCTTTTGAACACTATATTCGTTAAAAGAATTAACTCCACCAATATAATTGCCTGTTTTAGAAAATATCATAAGCTCCAAAACATAACTAAGGTATTTCTTATAGCTAGCATAAAAAGTAGTTGGTGTTGGAATAGATGCCAAGTCGTTTAAATGGGTTTTAGCTAAAGAAAAATCTCCTACTACTATAGTGCAAAGCACCCTATTAGCCATAGATCTTAAAATAAGATCCTTCCTTAAATTAAGCAAGTAACTATTCGAATTAACTAGCCTATAAATGGTATTCATTGCTTTGTAAGAAACCGTAATATTTCCAAGTAAATAATTGGATAAACCTAAATTATAATGATAATATAAAAGAGAGTAATCAGATTTAACAGCTGCTTTTTTAAAGCTTTCTAGATTAGTAATATATGTTGTAAGCAACTTTTTATGAATGGGTTTTCTAGCAGATTCTATTTCTTTATTTAAAAGTGAAATTTCTAAATACTTCTTGTCCATCTGCAAAACAATTTCCTGTAATTTAAGTTGCGCATTTACTTCCAAATCCCAATTTTCAATCAGCTGCTCAATTCCATTTTTCGACAATCTAGATTGAACAAAAGCCAAATCAGAATAAGCATGCATAAACGAACCATGATTATTAGATTTTATTTTTGCTTTTTGCAATGCTTTTTTAGCCTCAGGCCAATAGCCCCTATTTTTTAAAACAAAAGCATTTTGCAGCAACTGATTTTCGCTATTAAAAGGAATTGATTTTCTATGAAAATAACGAAGTGATTCCAACACTTTATTTTTAAGTTGCTGCTTTAGGAGAGCTGAATAATTTTCGCCCAATTCCTTTTTAACATAATTCTCTTGCTTCCCCTTTTTATAGCTTAAAAAAAGTTTCATGTAATTGGTTTTACCCAATTTTTGAAAAACTGAAAATCTTGTGAAATACCTCTTTTCTGCCTGTGAAAGGCCTAAAATAAACTCATTTAACTTCATATGAAATAATATAAATTTATATCAAATATATCATATAAAATAATAAATAAACTAACTTATGAAATAATATAAAATATTTTTATTACACATTTAAAAAGACCAAATACATTTTAGGTTTGCAGAAAAAAATAATGAAAAAACAAACTTTCCTGAAAATCTACCTCATTGCGCAAATCACATGCATTAGTATCTGCTTAAAAAGCCAAGGACCTCCTACAGCTATAGCAAATGCACTTCAAAACATTATTGACAATGCACTACCAAACCAACTAAACAACTCAGGGATGGTGCTAAGCCTTCATGTTCCCGGGCAATGGACATGGGAAGGCGCAAGTGGTTACAGCATTTGTGGAATGACTACAGGGCAACCAACAGCAATCGCATTGCCAAATAGTAAATTTCGAGTTGGAAGCATTACCAAAACAATGGTTGCTACTTGCATCTTAAAATTAGAAGAAGATGGTCTTCTTAATACAGAAGATCCAATTGACAACTACCTAAGAGCTACTCTTGTTATTGACACTATAGCACCAAGCTCTACACTTAAAATTAGACATTTACTAAATCACACCAGTGGCGTTTCTAATTCTGCAGATAACCCAACCTGTCAAGCAGATGTTCTAAACAATCCTTTAGGCAGTCACACAATCGAAGAGGCCATTTATTGCGGAACCAGTCAAGGCGAAATTTTCCCTCCAGAATTTGCTTGGGGCTATTCCAACACCAACTATTCAATATTAGCCATGATTATTGAAGAAATAACAGGATTAAGCTACCAAGACTACCTCACCCAAAACATAATAACCCCATTAAACCTCACAGAAACTGAAATCCCAACAACACCACAAATCTCCGGAAGCCACATGGGGTGCTACTGGAATATTGGATCATGGATTGACCTTACAATAATTCACCCAAGCACTTACACTGGATGGGCAGATGTTGTAAGCACAGCTAATGATTTAAATATTTTCTACAGCAATCTTCTTAACGGAAATCTATTATCTCAAAGTTCATTAACTAAAATGAAAACGATAGATCCCGCTTCTTATGACTATGGGTTTGGACTAGATTTTTACCTTTTAAATGGTCATGATTATTACGGACACTCCGGAGAAGTTGCCAATACTAGCAGTATGTTTTTTGCCGATGTAAGCACAAATATTGCACCAAACGGATATTATCTTACATACAATTTTAACATGCAGGGAGCCGAAATGGCTAACGCTGTTGACATACCTGTTTACGACTTATTAAACAACTCCGTATCTCAATCAATTGAAAACACCTTAAACAAAAGTGAAATACATATTTACCCTAATCCTGTAAACAAAAACAACTCTCTAAACATTAAAAGCAATGACATGGGGGAATGCAATATTTTTGATTTATCTGGAAAGAAAATAGTTACAACAACTATATACAACGGAAACAATCAAGTGCCAACACAAGGATTAGATAGCGGCATTTACATCATTGAGTGTAAAGTAAATGGAAAATCAAAAACTGAAAACCTTATAATTAATTAGAAAAATCAACTAGAATTAAATTATAGCCTATTTCAAAAAGAAAATTTATTCTTCCATGAAATAGGCTTTCATGTTTTCAATGAAATATTCATGTCTATGCTCACAAAAATTATCTAATCTGTTCAATGATTTTTCATATTCACTTAACCCACCATTAGGATTCCATCGATTATAATGCTCTTCAATAGCAGGAGCAAATAGCAACTTGTAATATCTTAATTTCTGTTTCAGCACTTTTTTAGACAATTCATTATCAAACAAATAAGCCACCCTTTCTTTAAATAAATATTGAAAATCTGGATGGTTAAGTAAATAAGTGACTAACACACCACCTAAAGAAGGAGAACGGTCTTTAGTTGCATATTCAAACATGTTGTTTTTTGGATCGCCAACACTAGCATCCATATCGATTAAAACAGCTCTCCATTCACCACTTTTCTTTGTTTTTTTCCAGAAAAATGTATTGTTACATGGCCAATCTGTATTTTGAAAAAAAAGTTCTACCACAACCCAATCTACAAGTGATTTCATTTTAAAGCTCTTCTTAATATCCTTATAAGAAAAAGTCGAATCAGATTTAATTTCTTTAAGCATAGTATTTAAATCACCGAAAGATTCATCTTTATAAGAATAGCCCTTATCATCTGCATCAATAATTTTTTTTGGTTTAACTCCGTGCTTACTAGCTATGGCTTTAATATCTAGTCTTTCTCTTAACCCATGTATTCCCCAATACTCATTATTCAAATATACCTTAGCTGGACGGTATGCCATAACATCTAAATTCAAGCATGTGCATAAATCTGCTATCCATCCATCCACAAAAATCTCAGACTGCCAACCAGAATAAGAAGATCTTAAAATAAATTTATCTAACTCATGGTTTACTCCCAGCAAATCACTCAATGTTCTGTTACCATTATTGTAGAATCGCAAACTTTTTTGTGGAGCAACTGGAGTTATGTAACCATGCGTTCTAAAAAAAAGATTCTCATTTAAGAACTCATTGGCTGAATCTAAAATTTGAATATGGGCAGGTTGCTTTCTCCTTTTAAAAAGGTAATAATTACCAGAATTGTATTCATCTTCAGGATTAAAACTTTCCCCAGGAACATAAGAACCAGAATCTTGGCTAAATAGAAACCCTTCTTCAACGTTTAAGCTAACAACAGGTAATTCGTCTTTTGAAGTTGAACCAAGAATATAATTGCAGGTAATGGAATCTACGAGAACACCTTCATTATATTGAAACACTCTAACATTATGGAAAGATGACAATTTACCTTTTGGAGAATGCCAAGTATTTGAATATTGCTTATAAACTTTTGCAGCTGAAGGAATTAAGCTAATCTTAAGGTTATCTAACCCTATTTTTAAGCAGATTGTACTGCCAGCAACCTCAACTGTATCTTTGTTATACAAGCAAACCATATTAGTAGCTCCTAATCCTTTAAATTCTAAATCCAAAAATTCTGAATTATAAACGCCAGAAGATCTAGTTGGTACAATGGAAGAATTAGAAGAAAACAAATTAGCGTATTTATAAATTTCATTATCAGAAAAATCACAACCCAATAAACAGAGCGTAAATACACAAATAATGGTTAATTTAGAAATGTGTTTTTTCATTTAATTAAGAATCTTTAAAATTCACTGATACAAATCTAACAATTCTGATAATTCACTCTCACAACTATGCTTAACAAAGAAGATTTAATACAATATAGCAAACAAATCATACTCACAGAAATTGGTGAAAAAGGGCAATTAAAATTAAAAATAAGTAAGGTTTTAGTAATTGGCGCAGGAGGTTTAGGTTGCCCAGTTCTAACACAGCTAACTACTTGCGGAATTGGAACAATAGGAATTGTAGATCACGATACTGTCTCTTTATCAAATCTCCCCAGACAAAACTTATACGGTAAAAGCTCTATAGGGAAATCAAAAGTAAAAGAAGCCATTAAAAGGCTTAAACAATTAAATTCATCAACAAAATTTATTGAATATAACTTCCAATTAACAACTAAAAACAACTACAATACAATAAAAAATTACGACTTAATTATAGATTGCACAGACAACATCCAAACCAAATATCTAATAAATGACACTTGCATTTTATTAGAAAAACCATTAGTCTTTGGAGCTGTTTTCAAGCATGAAGGGCAAATAGCAGTTTTTAATTACAATGGAAGCGGAACTTACAGGTGTTTATTTCCAAAACAGCAAAACACATCAATGCTAAATTGTGAAGATTCTGGAGTTTTAGGAATAATTACTTCAATAATTGGAGCTTTTCAAGTAAATGAATCACTGAAAATTCTTCTTAATTATGGTGAAATTTTAACTGACAAGCTTAAAATCTACAACTCTCTTGACTCTTCAACAACAATAATAGATTACAAAAAAAAGAACCACGGTATCTATAATAGAATAAAGGCAGATTTATTATTTCACGAAAAGGATTACTCATATAGCTGTAACTCCATAAAAGAAATCAGCTACAACTCCTTAATAAAGCAAATCAATGAAGACATTCAATTTATTGATGTTAGAGAACCAAATGAATCACCTAAATGCATTGAACTAGAGTCCTTAAACATTCCACTAAAAGACATTCTTATTCATTTAAATAAAATTGAAAAACAAAAAAAAGTTGTCTTAATTTGTAATAGCGGACTAAGAAGTAAACAAGCTTTATCTGTAATTAATGAACAGCAATATTTTCCAAATATTTTCAGCTTAAAGAATGGATTAAAAAATTGGGATAAAATCAAACAACATTTGTAAAACATTTAAAATGGAGATTAAAAAAAATAAAGTGAAAAATTGTTTTATTACTGGGCCTATTAGTTCAAATTTCATTGGAAATTCAATTGCTAAGCATCAAACAAAGAAAAACATAGGTGCACATCAAATTTTTCTTGGACAAGTGCGAGCAGATCAAATTAACAACAAAGAAGTTAAAGCCATCGATTATTCAGCTCAAGAAGAAATGGCAAATAAAGCATTTCATGACATAAGAGAAAAAACATTTGAAAAATTTGACTTAATCTGCATGCACATATACCACAGTATTGGAGTAGTTACAGCTGGAGAAATTTGTCTTTTTGTTTTTGTATCAGCTAAACAAAGAAATAATGCTCAAGCAGCAATTGAATATTTAATAGAAGAAATTAAAAGTAAAGCACCTATTTTTGGAAAAGAAATTTTTGAAGATCAAACACATCAATGGAAAATTAACAATTAGAATTTAATTCATGATTGACATCACACACAAATCAACAACACTAAGAGAAGCTACAGCACAAGCTATTGTTAAGTTAGGCTCTAAAGAAACAGTTTCGGCCATAACAAACAACTTGGTCCCAAAAGGGAATGTATTAGAAATGGCTAAAACAGCTGGACTTTTTGCTGTGAAAAAAACCGCTGAAATGATTCCTGATTGTCATCCGATGCCAATTGAATTTACTGAAATAGACTATCAAATAAATGAACTCGAAATAAAGATTCTAGTCACTGTTAAAACAATTTATAGAACTGGTGTAGAGGTAGAAGCAATGCATGCAGCAAGCGTAGTAGCACTTACCCTTTATGACATGCTAAAACCAATTGAAAAAAACATTGAAATAGATCAAATTAAATTAGTTAATAAAAAAGGTGGGAAATCAGATTTTAAAGATGCTTTCAAAACCCCAATTAAGGCTGCAATAATTGTTTGTTCAGACACAATTTCTAACGGTAAAAAAGAAGATATTGCTGGTAAAACAATTATTGGAAAATTAAAAGAAACCAATGTTAATGTTATTGATTACATAATTATTCCAGATGAGATTAAGAAAATTCAAGAACAATTAATTAAACATGCTGAACTAAATACTGATTTATTAATTTACACTGGCGGCACTGGTCTTTCACCTAAAGATTTAACGCCAGAAGCATTAATCCCTTTATTGGATCAGGAAATTCCAGGAATAGCTGAAGCATCAAGAAAATACGGACAAGACAGAACCCCTTATGCTATGCTTTCTAGAAGTGTTGCTGGAATCAGAGAAAAAACATTAGTTCTTGCCCTACCCGGCTCAACAAGAGGGGCTGCAGAATCTATTGACGCACTATTCCCTTCTTTACTTCATATTTTCAGGATAATGAAAGGAGCTAGACACTGATTTGAAAAATGAACAAAAATACTTAGAAGATAATTATGGGAGGAAACATGATTACTTAAGAATATCATTGACCGATAAATGTAACCTGAGATGTTTCTATTGCATGCCAGAAGAAGGAATTATATTAAGAGAAAGATCCTCTTTTATGACCGCAGAAGAGCTAATTGAAATTGCAAAAGTTTTCATTTCTCAAGGAATAAAAAAAATTAGGCTTACTGGAGGAGAACCTTTAGTTAAAAAGAATGCCAAACTTGTTATAAATGAGCTTGGAAAACTTCCCGTTGAGCTCTCTTTAACCACCAACGCTATTCTTGTAGATCATTACATTTTAGATTTAAAAAATGCTGGTGTAAAGTCCGTAAATGTAAGTTTGGACACATTAAAAGAAGAAAGATTTAACACCATTACAAAAAGAAATTATTTCAAAAAAGTAATGTCAAATATTGAACTTTTAATTCAGGAAAATTTCAAGGTTAAAATAAATGTTGTTCTCATAAAAAATGTAAATGATGATGAGATTATTGACTTTGTAAACTGGTCTAAAAACAAACCACTGGAGCTTCGATTCATAGAATTTATGCCCTTCGATGGCAATCAATGGAATTGGGAAAAAAAGGTGTCTTATAAAGAAATACTTAATACCATTAAAAAAGAATTAGGAGACAATAGTTTTAACAAGATTGAAGATCACCCAAATGACACGGCTAAAAATTTTAAATTAAAAAATGCTTCTGGAAGTTTTGGAATTATTAGTTCGGTTACCAACCCATTTTGTGACACATGCAACAGAATTAGATTAACCGCAGATGGTAAAATTAAAAATTGTTTATTTTCCAACAAAGAAATAGATTTACTTACTGCACATCGTAAAAAAATCCCTTTAATACCATTAATAAAGAAATCCATTTACAACAAGCAAAAACAACATGCAGGGATTAAATCATTTGAGAAAACGAATCCAAATGAACTTAAAAATAGATCTATGATTGCTATTGGTGGCTAACTCTTTACAACCAAATTGTTCTTTTTCAGTCGAAAAACAATCATTGCAAGAATTCCAAACAAACAAGAGGCTAAAACTAAATGTGCTGTTCTAGCCAAACCGGGCATATCAGCATGAGCCAACAAAACACCAGATAACAATTCAATAGCCAAGAGTGTATACATCCATCTAATTGGTTTGTATTTTTTCTTTTTCTCGTTATAAAAAGTAAGTATTGTTAAAAGAATTAGTACTAGCCATGAGAAACTTCTGTGGATAAAAAAAGTAACCCCTAACATACTACTCCAATCATTTCTTCCAAAACCTTTTCTTGATAGCTCATCAATATACTCTCTGACCTGTGTACCTAAAAACATTTGATAAACAGTGATTGAAAAACAAATCCAAATTAACCATTTGATCCATTTTGGGAAATCGAGTCTATGCTGCTGAGATGGACTTATTAAAAAAACAAGGTAAAGCTGCAATCCTATAATCACTAAAGCCAATAACAAATGAACAGTAATTGTCCATGGAACTAAATTTGAAGCTACTACAATAGAACCAAACCAAGCTTGCACAACTAATAGAATCAAATTAAGAAAACTTAACCCAATTAATTTTCTTTTCCTATAAAAAATAACAATCCAAACAAATACAAATAAAATAGCGTTTCCTGCTAAAAAACCAGCTAATCTATTAATGTACTCTGTCCAAGTTTTTTGAGCATTAAAAGGTTGTTCTTTTAGTAAATCAGCATCGTTATTTATGCTATCCGCAGATTTTTCTAGTGAAATTGCATTTAGAAATGCAGTGAATTTTTTTATTTTACTTATTCTCTTATCTAGAAAAGCTTCATTATAATTTTCTGGTAATTGAGAAATGTCTGTTGGTGGAATCCATTGACCAAAACATTTAGGCCAATCTGGACAACCCATGCCGCTTCCTGTTATTCTAACAAAACTTCCAGCAATTACAACTAGAAAAATTAAAACAAGTGTAATCCAATTAAACCTTATAAATGCTTTTGAAAACATAACCAAAACTAATCAATGGAAATCATTAAAAAGAGTTTGTAGAATTTAATTTACTTTTCCTTTTTAACACCCTCTCTTAAGTCTACTTTTTTGTGACTGTGAAACATCTTTTTATTCTCTTTACCTGCTCTTAGTTTTTTCTGCTCATCTTCTGGAAGTGAATTAATTTTATCACAATCAATAGAACAACATCCATTATTTTCGGTCATACAATCACCACATTGAATAAACAGTAAATTACATTGTACATTCTTGCAATTTGTATGTTCATCACACGGCTTCCCACATTGGTGACAGTTGCTAATAATATCTTCAGAAATTCGTTCAGAAATCCTATCGTCAAAAACAAAATTCTTACCTTCAAAAAGGTTTTCTAAGTTTTCATCTTGATTGACTTGATGTGTATAGTCAATAATTCCTCCATGTAACTGATTAACATCTTCAAAACCATGATGTTTTAAAAAAGACGATGTCTTTTCACATCTAATTCCACCTGTACAATACAGTAAAACTTTTTCTTTTTGCTTACCTTCTAAAAGATCTCTAACCAAAGGAAGTTCTTCTTTAAAAGTTTCAGAATCTGGGCAAATTGCATTTTTAAAATGCCCTATTTCACTTTCATAATGATTCCTCATATCTACAACAACAGCACCATCATTAAGGGCTTGGTTCCATTCTTGAGCAGACAAGTGTTTCCCTACATTAGTCACATCATAATCATCAATACTTAAACCATCTGCAACAATTTGTTCCCTAACCTTAATTGTTAATTTATAAAAAGAGCCAGAACCTCTTTCTTCTACAGCATGCTTAAAAGGAATATCTTTGAAATTAGAAAATGAATGAACACACTGAACAAAAGCTTCCCAATTATGTTCAGGAACGTTAAGTTGAGCATTAACGCCTTCTTTTGACAAGTAAATTCTACCTAAAACATTTAATTTAGACCAAGAGATAAATAGCTCATCTCTTAAGGATTGTGGATCATCAATAATAGTATATCTATAAAATGAGACAGTTTTCCTTTCAAAATCTTCTTTAGCTAAAAGCTTTTCTGCATATTCACGGTTATACTTGTTAAAAAGAAATTTTGGTATTTTGTTATCATCCATTGTAAAGAATTCTTATGCAAATTTACAAAACCAAAAGTATTTCATAGCTAGAAAATATTTTAACAAAAGAAATGTCGTTATATTATTAAATTAACTTTATAGATAAATTAAATTACATGAGTAAATTAATCGTATTGTTTTTACTTTTAAATAGCATCAATGTTATTTCTCAAGTCCAGTCTTTTATTCACGATGGAATTATTAGACAATATATTTATCATGAACCAGCAAATATTTTACCAGGTGCTCCTTTAGTTGTTGTCATGCACGGATACTCAGGATCTGCAAATGGCATTAAAAATTATTCAGGAATGAATAGTGTAGCCAACCAAAACGGATTTGCAGTTTGCTATCCGCAAGGAACTTCTGATGATTGGTCCAATAATTTCTGGAATGTTGGTTACGATTTTCATCCAAATGAAACAGTTGATGACATAGGTTTTATTACAAGCTTAGTTGAACATTTACAAATTCAGCACAATTTAAGCCCACTTAATACATTTGCCACAGGAATGTCAAATGGTGGTGAAATGAGCTATATGCTGGCTTGTCAAGCACCACAAACATTCACCGCCATTGCTAGTGTAGCAGGGACTATGTTCGACTCTTACGGAAGCTCTTGCGGGAGTAATTCAATACCCGTAATGGAAATTCACGGTACAGATGATGGAGTTAATCTTTGGGCTGGTGATTACAACAATTCTACCGGATGGGGTGTTTTTTATCATATGGACAGCATAATAGAAAAATGGTCTCAAAATAATTTATGTGATCAAATTTTAATTGAAAACTTCCCAGACATTGTTACTACTGATGGCAGCACAGTTGAAGCTCAAAAACATTTCAGTAATAACAATGACAATGAAGTATGGTTATATAAAGTTATTGGAGGGGATCATGACTGGCCTGGAGATTACGGGAATATGGACATAGATTCTAGTGAAGAGATATGGATATTCTTTAGTCAATATTTAACAAACGTAACCGGCTCAAATAACATCTCTCCTTTTTTAACAGAGAAAAAGATTATCGAACATACAGATTTATTAGGAAGAAAAGTAAACGCTAATCACAAAGGATTAATTATTAGACTTTACAATGATGGATCTTTAGAAAAGATTTTTAATGTAGATGACCATAATTAAATACTAAACAAAAGAACTCAATTTAATTGATATTAATACTTTTAATTATGTTTAGATTAATGACAATGTTGCTCTTTAAAATTAATGGTTGGAAATTAATTTTAAATAAAGAAAGTCTTTCTCATTACAAAAAATTTATTTTAATTGGAGCTCCACACACATCCAACTGGGATGCCATTTATTTTACTGCAGCAGCTACTATTTCTAAATTAAAACCTCAATTTCTAATTAAGAAGAGTTGGATGAAGTTTCCATTCAACATCATTTTCAAACCTCTTGGTGGAATTGGAGTAGACAATAAAAAAACTTCTAAAAAATCTTCTGGCATCATAGAATACATGGTAAATTTATTCAACAAAAGAAAGGAACTTATCATAATGATATCACCTGAAGGAACTAGGAGTAAAAATCCAAATTGGAGAACAGGCTTTTACAGAACGGCTGTTGCTGCTAAAGTTCCAATTGTGCTAGGTTATTTAGATTACAATAAAAAAACAGCAGGTATTTCCGAGATATTTTTACCAACTGGAAACATTAATGAAGATTTATTATTCATAAGCAACTTCTACAAACAATTTACAGGAAAGAATCATGAGTTATTTGCCGAATACAAACCCAGCGAATAATTCTATTTAACTTTTCTAGTTTGAGTTCGTACCCATTTAATAAATCTTACTAGCTGAGGATTTTGCATTAACCTTTCCTTAGAAAAATAATTTAAAGCTAGCTGCTTGTGAGGAATGATTTTATGTATCATTTTATGACAATCTTTACAAACATTAATTCCATAAGTATTTAAATTCAATTGAGCATGTTTTTTTCTAATGAACTTAATTTTATGACTTTTTCTTGGAATTAAATGATGAAAAGTTAATTCAACATTTCTTTCACACAGTTGACAATTATTCTTCAAACAAAATTAATTTTATTAAACAAAAATATTTTAATACTTAACAAGTAAAAGCTTTGTTTAAATCATTAATATATTGATCTATGAATAAAAATTACTATGGTGTTGATGGTTGTAAAAGTGGATGGTGTTGCGCATCATACATAGAAGGCAAAATAAATATTAATTTATTCTCAAGTATAGAAGAGTTAACAAGTAGCATCAACTCCAAATTCAAGATTTGGATAGATATTCCAATTGGATTAGGTTCAATTAATAAACCAAGAACTATCGATCAACTTCTAAGGTCTCATCTAACATCATTTAAGCAATCAGTCTTTAATAGTCCAACAAGAAAAGCCGTATATGCTAATTCTTATTCAGAAGCGAAAGAATTAAACATTGCTGAGACTACTAAATCATTGTCAATTCAATCTTGGAATATAACACCTAAAATAAAGGATTTAGATACTTACTTACTAAATAACAAAAGTCAAATAGACTATTTTGAAGAGTCTCATCCAGAACTTTGTTTTAAACAATTAAATAATGGATTAGACCTTAAATTTAGTAAACACAAAAAAGATGGAATTGAAGAAAGACTTTATATACTCAAAATGCATGAAACTGCTATTTACGAAACATTTAATTCAACACTCAAAAAATACTCTAGAAAACTAATTTCTAAAGATGATATTCTTGACTCTCTTGGATTACTAATAAGTCAAAAAGTAAAAAGAAAAACAAATTATTTAAGCGCTGATATTATTACAGATGAGGAAAAAATCCCAATGAGAATTGCATATCCTTCTATAAAAAAATGATATTAAATTTAACATATTACAATAAAGAAAATAACATGAAAATTGACGAGGTTTTAGGGTTTAAATTCAATTTAATTAAATGCTTAAAATTAAAAGGAACAGGGTCAAGAAGAATGATTATAGAGAATTTTAGCTCTCATTTCAGTAAAGTAAAAAGTGATTTTAATGACATTCAATATGCAAATGTCGAATTAAGGCCAAAAGGAATTGTTGTTCATATCAATAAAGGAATAGAAAATTATGGATGGATTATTCCATACTTCCGCTTATCTATATTTAGCTCTAATTTTTTTAGTATTCATTCTGAAGGAGCATTTATAAATTTTAATAAATCAAAAAGTTTGAAGGAAAACAAACACTTTATACGTAAATTGTTGCTCAACCAGTTAAATGCATCAACTTCTTAATGTATCCATATTTTAGACTCATCAAATTAGTAACCAGAAGATTTTTCTCAGTTAAAGAAAATCCAGAGAACACAACAAGCAAATTAAAAATTCGTGTTTGGCCACACGATTTAGATCCATTCCTTGAATTAAATAATGGTAGATATGTAACTCTTTTAGATTTAGGAAGATTTGATTTTGTTTTAAAAATAAAACTTCACAAATTGCTCAAAAGAAAAAAATGGTCTTTAACAGTTGCTGGAACATACAATGAATACCGACACAGAATAAGACTTTTTCAAAGTTTTACTTTAACAACAACTATCATTGGTTATGACGAACGATGGTTTTACTTTCTACAAAAAGCTGAAAGAAATGGTAAGATTCACTTTAGTTCTGTTGTTAAAACTGCATTCACTTCAGCTGATGGTTTAGTAAGCGCTAAGATTGCAATCAAAGAAATGAATCTAGAACATTTAGACATTTCTTTGCCTGATTGGGTTCATCCATTAACAAGCCAAGAAATTATAAAAAAGTAATTTAATTCTTTATAATTTTTGAAACATGGACCTGATTTCCAATTATTAATTTCAAATAATATGCACCAACGGTTAATTCACTTAAATCTATTTGTCTTTCAGTTGTAGTTAACAATAATCTTCCTGAGCAATCAATTAAATCAGCAGTAAATGCTTTATTAGATTTAGTTGAAATATTGATTAGCTGATGAGTTGGATTAGGGTATATAGAAAACTCATCTTCTTTTGATTGCAAGTCTGTGAAAGAACCCGAACACAAAGTTCCACAATAAGTACTAAAAACAACACCAGGATCAACATTATTAGACCAATTAGTTGTTGCAAAAAACTGATCATCTACATCTAAGCATTCTAACTCTTTATTACTAATAGCGTTAAAAAATATAAAATTAGAATTGTTTCCATTTTTAACGTTCAAACACTTCAACCCGTTACCACTACAGTCTAAGGCTCTAATATTTGAATTTGAGCTAACATTTAATTGTTTTAACCTATTACTAGAACAATCTAAAATCTCCAAAAAGGTGTTACTAGAAAAGTCCAATGAG
>Ga0315331_10000876_pt1 | contig 21963 bp, 20 predicted proteins | sample M160m34915metaG_FD_203456 | JGI IMG/M metagenome (GOLD analysis project Ga0315331, IMG submission 203456) | Ammonia-oxidizing marine archaeal communities from Monterey Bay, California, United States - M1 60m 34915 | ecosystem: Environmental > Aquatic > Marine > Intertidal zone | place: USA...
CATTTCCTACATCACATAGATTTATCCCCCTAGTTGAGTAAACCTTTTCAATATTTTCTAGTACAAGATTAATATCTATCTCCTCCGGGATACGCGATTGAAGAGATACGCGGTCTAGGGGTTTAGCGCTAGCGAACAATAATGCTTCTACCAAACGAACACTTTCAAAGAAATGAGTATTCTCTTCGGAATTTTTTTTAATCTTCGCTACATTGTCGTTTTCAAAATTCATATTACTTTCTACCACGCAGGAAAATCGGACCAAAATGTTTATCTTGTCTTAAATCAATAAGCCCCTCTTTTACTAACTCAAGGCTAGCGACAAATGTTGAAGCAACAGCTGACCGAGCTAGAACAGCATTATGCAGCCCCTTTGGAAGATAATCGATCATGGACTGCCAATCTGGTATTTTACCTATCATTAACCTCAAACGCTCAAGAGCTTCATCTACCGCAAATAACTTTGTCGATACAATATGTAATGTCGATTCTGTCGAACGCTGTTTTATATCCCCGTAAGTCTTGAGTAATTCAAACAGAGTTAAATCATAAACCGAAAAAAATTGATTGCTCACTTTTTCTTCCATACCCCTAGCATGCCTGTCGGTTCCCAACTGTGGTAACTTCAGAAGCTCAGCACCCGCTTTCCTCATCGCTTCTAACCTTTGTAATTGGAAACGAAGAGCTTCTGCCATTTGTTCAGGTGAATACTCGTCTTCAGCTTCGTTTTTGGGCAATAACAAACGAGATTTCAGATAAGCCAACCAAGCCGCCATAACCAAGTAATCTGCTGCTATTTCTAAGTTTAGTGATTGAGCTTGTTGAACAAATAATAAATATTGTTCGGCGAGTTCTAGGATAGATATATGAATTAAATCTACTTTTTGGTCCCTAGCAAGCGACAATAAGACATCGATGGGGCCCTCAAAACCTTCGAGTGTCAGGAACAGAGATAATTGAACCGGCTCCTCAATAGGAGAGTAATTTTTTCTATCTTCCTCAAACAATTTTTGTTCAATACTCATTTAACATGCGGCCCCAAATAAATACCTCGTTTCTTCCCATCAAAATGAACAATCGCATTAATATAAGATGTTTGAAATATGAAACTGCAAAAATAAGTCTCAAGACCAAAGCTTAATACAAAAAACGGTCTACCTATATCACAACGAATATCACTTTTACTTTATCTTAGGTAGGCAAACGTTATATTTTATATAGGGCGAATACGATTACTATTAAAAACTTTAATTAAATTAAAAGACGTCAAAAACCGTTTTTATTTTTTCTTGATAATTTGGCGTTGAAAAACTTTTATTAAAAATCCTTCATCACATAGATTTAGAAGTATCGTAATCTGAGTATAAAAAACCAAATTGCTTTCGTTGGCTTATCGGCTTTCACCAAAAGACTGGTTAAATGAATTTAACACTGTCCTGTAATCAATAGCTTTTCGTTGTTTTTTCAAATCGGTTAATTTTATTAAAAATTTATCTGCCCGTCTTTTACTCGCCACTCCAAACTCTTGATTTTTATCAATTATTTTTTTCATTTCATCCAGCTTACCATTGCAATGGAGAACTATATCGCAACCAGCTTCAAATACCTTTTTAGTTGTCAATGACAAGTCTCCCGTTAAAGCCGCCATCGATATATCATCGCTAATAAGGAGTCCCTGAAAACCAATATATTTTCTAATAACACTGTCTATAACATGGGATGAAATTGTCACCGGTTTTCTGCTATCTATTTTATCTAAAAGTAAATGCCCTGTCATCGCCGCAGCGGAGTCATTTAGTCTAACAAAGGGTATAAAGTCGCGTTTTTTTAACTCTGTTAACTCAGTATCTATTTTTGGTAACGCTAGGTGACTGTCTACTTTAGCTCTTCCATGCCCTGGTATATGTTTTACGACCGGAGCAACACCGCCATTTTCAAGTCCTTTAACAAATGACCTCGCTAAAGTGCTTGTTGCATAAGGGTTGGATGAGAAAGCCCTGTCTCCGATTATATCGCTAGCATTGCTTTCTAAAAGATCTAGAACCGGCGCGCAATTTACATCTATACCTAATACTTGTAATTCTTCAGCTATTAAGCGAGCATTTTGAAATACTAATTGTGTTGCTAGTTCTTCATTAACTTCAAAAATTTTTCCAAAAGACGCAGAGGTTGGTGCTTGCCGCCAAACTGGTTCTTTCAAACGTTGGACACGTCCTCCCTCTTGGTCGATAAAAATGGGAGCAAAATGATTTACCGACTCCCTCAGATTATAAACCAGTTCTTGAACCTGGGTTTTGCTAACACAGTTTCTCTGGAACAGTATAAACCCAAAAGGCTGGGTATCATTAAAAAATATTTTCTCGTCTTTAGTCAATTCCGACCGGCTACACCCTAGAATGAATGGCAAGCTCATCAACGACCACCGGATTTTATACGAGTTATGATACAAGGTTGCTTTTTATTTATTAAAATTGAGCAAATCTTCTGTGCTTCAATTTTATTTAAAACACCAGCCTGAACTCTATGAAATGTTCCTTTTTCGGGGATTGACACTTTTTCAATATATAGTTCTAAACCCACGAGGATTTTGGTAAATTTTTGCTGATATTTCTTCCATGCTAATCGCCCCAACTTATCATTTTTTACTGAAGCAAGCTGAATTCTGAAGTTAGAAACTGGTGTCCCCATTGGTATTTTTTTTCTATTAACAGTGCCTATTTTTTCTTTTTTTAACTTTGCTTTTGTAATGCTTTCTTTCTTTAATCCATTATTAACGTTTTGTTTTTTTTCAGGATTAACCGGTTCACTATTTTCTTTTGCCAACTCCTCAATGGTGGAAGCAGCTGTTTTTTTCAATGACTGAACGGCCTTGCTTTTTGTAATGGTCTTAATATTTTCATCAGGTTTCTTATTAAAAATCAGTGGAGCTTCTGGTTTAGGTAAAAGAAGTTCCATGCTTGATTGTTTTTTGCCATCTACAAGTTCTTTTAGGATTAATTTATCTTGATGGGGAATCTTCATCCCCCCGGGTTCGATCGGTCTGACTCGAACCGGTTTTTCGTTGGCCGCTACAACAGGCAACTGATCAGAATTGTTTATAATATTATCTTTATAAATGCCGAACCACACGATCAAACAAAATGCTACGACAGCAAATAATCCGATAAAGATTGGAAAACCTGGCCCCGAACGTAATTGTTTTTCAGACAATAACGGCGGCGGTCCTGGCCTTTCATTACCTTTCAAGATCGGAGGACTTGGAGGCGCGTTCAAGGGATCTCTCACGACCTCAATTCCTCTGCAGCCTCGATCCCTATGACCTCCAACCCTGAAGCAATAACTATCGCGATCGCTTTGATTAATGAAAGTCGAGCGGAAGACAGTTCTTTGTCATCCTCAATAATAAATCGTAATTTTTCATCTTCCTTTCCCTTGTTCCAAAGAGAGTGAAAAGCTGCTGCTAAATCGGATAAATAAAACGCTATTCGATGCGGCTCATGGGCTTTAGCTGCTCCTTGAATTATTCTTGGCCAATTTGTTAATATTTTTATCACATTAAGCTCGTTTTCATCCGTTAGAAGAGATAAATTATTATTACAGAAGTTACTTTTCTCGAAACTACCGCCATTATTTCCAATATCGGCATTTCTTAATACTGAACAGCAACGAGCGTGGGCATATTGTACGTAAAAAACGGGGTTATCTCGGCTCTGTTCCACAACTTTATCAAAATCAAATTCTAAAACTTGATCATTTTTTCTTGTGAGCATAATAAATCGGATGACATCTTTTCCAACGGCTTTGACAACATCTTCAATCGTTACAAAATCCCCAGATCTTTTTGACATTCTTACTGGCTTTCCATCTCTAAGCATATGGACTATTTGACAGATTTTTACATCTAGTTTTGCCTCATTAAAGGTCACAGCATTAACTGCTGACTGCATCCGTTTAACATACCCACCATGATCTGCGCCCCAGATATCTATCATTTCGGTGAAACCGCGCTTATATTTATCGTAATGATATGCTATGTCGGATGCAAAATAAGTCCAATTCCCATCTGTCTTTTGTATGGCCCTGTCTACATCATCACCAAATAAGGTCGATTTAAATAATCTTTGCGGTCTTGATATCCAATTTTCGGATTGTTTCCCTTTAGGTGGATCTAAGACACCTTCATAAAGTAGTTCTCTTTCCTCGAGTATTTTTAACACACCGTCAACTCCTCCAGACTGAATTAATGACTGTTCAGAGGAAAAGATATCCATTTCAATCCCTAAGCTATTTAAGTCAGCTTTCACTTTCTCCATCATCATTTGAACTGAATATTTTCTGAAGGCATCTAACCTTTCTTCAACGCCCTTTGATAACCATTTATCGCCATCTTTATCAACTATTTCCAAGGCTATGTCTTTTAAATAGGCGCCAGGATAATGCCCATCCGGTATCACAATAGAGTCATCTCCTAAAACCTCTTTATACCGCAAAAAAGTGGACTGACCCAAAATATCAACCTGGCTTCCCCCATCATTAATATAGTACTCTTTACACACTTCATGGCCCGTTTTCTTAAGTAATAGTGCAAGGGCGTCGCCTACAACTGCTCCACGGGCATGGGCAGCGTGTAATGGGCCTGTAGGGTTTGCAGACACATATTCTATATTTATTTTTTTTCCAGTGCCCAATGTTGAGGAGCCGTAATCTTTCCCAGATTTTAAAATAAAATGTAACGATTTAAACCAGACCTCATCAACCAATTTAATATTGATAAACCCAGGTCCAGCAACTTCTGCAGCAGAAACCTCATCATTCCGATCCAATTCGTTACAAATTTTAATCGCTAAATCCCGAGGTTTAATTGATAATTTTTTCGAAAAAATCATTGCAACATTTGTTGCAACATCACCATGTCCTTTATCTCTTGGCGGTTCTACATTTATCAAATTTTGATCTATTTTAACGATATCTTTTGGGCTCAGTATCGTGTTAAAGGCCTCCATCAACATATGTTCAACGTTTTGATATATATTCATTATACTTTTGCCTTTAAATCAAATAATCGCTCATATTCTACCAATGCATAGCGATCGGTCATACCGGCTATATAATCCGCAACGGTGCGTGCTTGGGAGGCATTCTGAGTATGACTGCTGTCATGTTGCCATTCTGATGGTAGGCAGCTGGGCTCCGACATGAATAGTTCAAATAAACTAGTAATTACGCGTTTAGCCTTATTTGCCATTCGATTTACTTTGTAATGCCTATACATACGTTGGAAAAGAAAAGACCGTAATTGATCCACTTGTGTTCTTAATACAGAACTGAAAGCAGCCATGGGCTGTTTTCCCTCTCGCACATCCTGACTAGACCTGGGGTTTTCGTCTCGCAAACGAGACCGGGTTTCTCTTAAAATGTCATCTACCATAACGTTTACAGTGCGCCTCGACAGCTCATGTATCAGCCTGCTGTTGCTAATGCCAGGATATTTTTCGAACAGAAATTTTATATTGGGTGATACTAGCGGAATGTCTAGTAAATCATCTATTGAGAAGAAACCCGCTCGAAGTCCGTCGTTAAGATCATGAGCATTATATGCCACATCATCAGCCAATGATGCAATCTGGGATTCCAAGCTACCATTAAGACCCAATTGCAAATCAAAAAACGTATCTAGCTTTTGAATCGTAGAAGAATAACCTTGAAGCATTGGGCCATTATGCTTGGATATCCCCTCTAAGGTTTCCCATGTTAGGTTCAGGCCATCAAATTCAGCATAACGCTGCTCCAAAAGCGTAATAATACGCAATGTCTGATCATTATGATCAAATCCTCCATAAGGTTGCATCATAGTGTCTAACGCTTCCTCCCCGGCATGGCCAAAAGGAGTATGGCCAAAATCATGCGCTAACGACAACGCCTCAGCCAAATCCTCGTTTAAACCAAGGGATCTACTTAACGAACGTGCTATTTGGGCAACCTCCAAACTATGTGTCAATCGAGTTCGATAGTAGTCGCCTTCATGATAAACAAACACCTGTGTCTTGTATTTCAATTTACGAAATGCGCCCGAATGAAGAATTCTATCGCGATCCCTCTGATAAACAGATCGTTCCATAGCGCCGTCTTCTGGGTGAACTCGCCCCCTACTTTGCTCTGGGAGACAGGCATATGGCGCAGAACCATTAGGAACAGACCATTTATCAAATTCCAACATCTACCAACCCTTCCACGATTTCGCTGAAAACGAATTTTTTATTCAACGACGGTAAATAATATTTAGAATCATTCCTAATCAGCGTACAAACAAATAATTATATTCAACAATTTATACGGTATATGATATAGATAAAACAAAATATATAATCAGGAGTATTCTATGCTGGAAAGCTCGCTTGAAGGTAAAAATATAGAGATTGCACCTTTTGGTCTTACCGAAACAGCCGCAATCAAGATAAGCAAATTATTAATTGACGAAGGCGAGCCCCAAAATACCTTTATGCGTGTAGCTGTAGAAGGCGGCGGATGTTCTGGTTTTCAATATACATTTAAATTTGACACGCAAAAAAATGATGATGACCTTGTCTTTGAGAAAAATGGTATTGAGGTGGTAGTAGACGAAATTTCCCTAGAATTAGTTCATGGAGGCACATTAGACTACGTTGAGGAGCTCATCGGGTCTTACTTTCAAGTAACAAATCCCAATGCATCCTCTTCCTGCGGGTGCGGCACTTCTTTTTCTATTTGATCAACTTCTGGAAAGAATAAAATGAAAGTGGCAACTTGGAACGTAAATTCAGTCCGAGCTAGGCTTCCAAATATTTTACATTGGCTAACTGATAATCCTGTTGATGTCCTTTTATTGCAGGAAATAAAGTGTGTTAATCAGGAGTTTCCCCAAGAGGATTTTAATAGTTTAGGGTATAAAGTTGCAGTAAACGGGCAAAAGTCTTATAATGGAGTTGCTATCTTATCTTATTATGAACCACACAACGTTATATATAATCTTCCTGGATATGATGAAGATCTCCAACGAAGATATCTCCAGGCCGAAATAAATGGTGTAGTTTTTGGCAACATCTATTTACCAAATGGAAACCCAATCAATACTGAAAAATTTTCTTATAAGTTAGACTGGATGAAAAAATTAAATACTCATGCAAAGGCCCTACTCAAACAGGAGAAAGCAGTCATTCTTGCCGGGGATTTTAATATCATACCAACTGATAACGATGTACATGATCCTACTCCGTGGATTAATGATGCTTTATGTCAGCCGGAGTCCAGGAGACAATTTAGAGAGCTTTTAAATCTCGGTTATACTGACGCACTCCGAATTTTTCATCCAGAGCCAAATCAGTTTACATTTTGGGATTATCAAGGAGGGGCTTGGCAAAATGATTACGGAATTCGAATAGATCATTTTTTACTATCGCCCCAAGCGGCAGACATATGTACCGATTGCAGAATTGATGCCAAACCTCGCGGCAGACCAAAGGCGTCTGACCATACCCCAATTTTAATAGAAATCAATTAAGTCCCTATTTTCCTAACAAGTTTAACCAGCAAGTAGCAGTTTTCGAATAAAAAGACCGTCACTCCTCTCAGCCAACGATAATTGAACATACAGTTGTCCAAATACCGTTGAACAACACGGCATCATAAAAAAAGGGTAAAACTAATAATCCAATAATGAATATGATTGTAAAACCTATGGTTTCAAAACGAAAGCCACTTGAATTACGGTCACTTTTTGCTTCTAAAGGTTTTGTTGAATTAGTATTTCTCACTTTTTTAAACTCTGAAAATTCGAAAATGTCACCTTCACTTGCGCAACGCTTTATTATAACTCTTTTTATTCTAATATTGACATCAATTTGTTTAACAACTTCATCGAAGGCAAACTCAAAAAGAATTGAAGGAATATTCAATGTAATCAGCGGAGACACTATTTCACTAAATGGCGTTATTTACAAATTGGAAGGCATTAAGGCACCTAACTCCCGACAGAAATGCAAAAAAGGATCCCTACCCTGGCTTTGTGGCGCAGCAGCAAAACGGTTCCTATCCCAAACTATCCATGACACCAAACTTACGTGTAAAATAAAAAGAGCAGGAACAGTTAAATGTAATATCCAGGGTCATGATCTGGCTATTATTATCGCAAGAGCAGGATGGGCTGTTCCTATCTCAAAGGAACGCTTTTTAAAAGCAGCAGAGTTTTATGCCAGGAAACATGGCCTTGGGCTATGGAATGAAAAAAAATAAACCAATATGAAAATAATGTTAACTATCAATGGTATTTAATCTAGACTTGGCCATTCTTAATTTAGACTTTTTATCCTCTGCATTTGATAGCCGATTTCGGTTTTCTAAGATAACCTTTTCGGGTGCTTTTTGAAGAAACTTTTCATTGGAAAGTTTTTTTGTAATATTTTCAATGTCTTCCGATACTTTCTTCAACTCTTTTTCTAATCGAACACGTTCCTTTTCAACATCAATTTCACTCACAATAGATAAACCGAAGCTAACACCCTCAATAACCCCTTGAATTGTTTCGGTTGGCAAAGGACCCGTTATTACAACAATCTCGTCAAGATTAGCTAATTTACAAATTATATTATTATTGTTGGTTAAATAGTGTTGTTGTTTGTTTTCGACATCTTTTAAAATCAAATTGGTTTTTGACTTACTTGGAACGCTGGTTTCTGCACGGAGCGATCTAATTTCACTTACAAGACTAACAACCCATTCTATTTCTTTAGCAGCAAGAACATCCGGCTCAACATCATCAAAAGGCGTCCAAGCCTCTTTAATTAATAATGTTCCAAAACCTAGTCGGTCCCACAATTCCTCTGTTATGTAGGGCATAATTGGATTAAGTGAATTCAAAATACCCTTCAAGACCCACATTGTGGTTGCCTTGGTTTCGTTAACCAAATCAGTATCATTACCGGCGAGAATTGGTTTTGTGAACTCAATATACCAGTCACAGAAGGTTGCCCATGAAAAATTATATATCGCATTGGCAGCGTCGTTAAATCGATAATTTTGGATACTACTTTCAACTTTGCTGACGGCGTTTTTAAGCTCAAAAATAATCCAGTTATTTATTGCTAATTTACAATTGTTTGGATCAAATTCGGGATTATACCTGCAATCATTTAATTCTGTGTATCTCGACGCATTCCATAGTTTCGTCGCAAAATTTCTGTATCCTTCAATTCTTGATTCGGATAGCTTTAAATCCCGTCCTTGAGCGGCCATAGATGTTAGTGTAAACCTCAAGGCATCAGTTCCATATCGTTCTATAAGCTCCAGCGGGTCTAAAACATTACCTTTAGATTTGGACATTTTTTGACCTTTTTCATCCCGCACTAATGCATGAATATAAACGGTTTGAAATGGGACATCTTTCATAAAATGAAGTCCCATCATCATCATTCTAGCTACCCAGAAAAAAATGATATCAAAACCAGTAACTAGAACATCCCCCGGGTAATACCGTTTTAATTCCTCCGATTTCTCTGGCCACCCGATAGTCGAGAAGGGCCACAAAGCACTTGAAAACCAGGTATCGAGAACATCTTCGTCTCTTATCAGAGAGACCTCTTTACCATAATGCGATAACGCCTGCTGATACGCTTCTTTTTCGGTTTCAGAAACAAATATTTCTCCGTCTGGTCCAAACCATGCTGGAATTTGATGCCCCCACCATAGCTGTCTTGAAATACACCATGGTTGAATATTGTTCATCCATTCAAAGTATGTATTTTCCCAATTTCGAGGAACAAATTGTGTCTTACCTTCTTTTACGGCCTGAATGGCGGGCTCAGCTAAAGTTTTTGCATCACAATACCATTGATCCGTCAACCAAGGCTCCAATGGAACGTTAGATCGATCACCGTGAGGAACAAAATGAACATTAGCTTCAACTTTCGACAATAGCCCTAAATTCTCCATTGTTAGAATAATTTTTTCCCGAGCTTCGTAACGACTAAGTCCTCGATAATCACTCGGCACATTTTCGTTTAACTTCGCATGCTGATCAAATATATTTATGGCATCTAAATTATGCCTACGGCCAACATCAAAATCGTTGAAATCATGAGCGGGTGTGATTTTCACTGCCCCACTACCTTTTTCCATATCGCTATAATCGTCAGCAATTATAGGTATCTCTCTACCTACAATAGGTAAAACTACTATACTTCCGATTAAATCTTTATACCTAATATCATTAGGATTTACAGCAACCGCAGTATCGCCCAACATCGTCTCAGGTCTCGTTGTTGCAATCGTGATTGAGCAATTTTTTTGCCCCTTTATTGGGTAATTAAAATGCCACAGTTTTCCGTTAACCTCAACTTGCTGGACTTCGAGATCTGAGATTGCTGTTAACAACTTTGGATCCCAATTAACGAGACGCTTATCCCTATAAATCAAACCATCGTTATACAATTGTACAAATACCTTGGTAACGGCCTGTGATAGACCTTCGTCCATAGTAAAGCGTTCGCGCTCCCAATCCGCTGATGCACCAAGTGCACGCAATTGCTTCATGATGGTCCCACCGGATTCGGCTTTCCAATTCCAAACCTTCTTGAGGAATTCTTCTCTTCCTAATTCTCTGCGATCTATGTTGTTTTCACCTAACTGCCTTTCAACTACCATTTGTGTAGCTATACCGGCATGGTCCATACCAGGTTGCCAAAGGCAATCGCGTCCCTTTTTTCTAAAGAACCGGGTGAGCACATCCTGAAGCGTGAAAGTCAAACCATGTCCCATATGAAGGCTTCCGGTAACATTTGGTGGAGGCATCATTATGGTGTACGGTTCAGAATCAGAATTCAGATCAGCAGAAAATGCGCCTGAGTCTTCCCAATTCTTATAATATTTTTCCTCAAGTATCTTAGGGTTATAAAATTTATCAAGCATATTTAGTTCCAAGAAGATACATACGATCTTTTATAATCCATGGGATTTAAATTATTTATGTTAAAAGCGGATATTTCGACACCCTGATATTATTTTAAGGCGAACCACTCCATTAGACTACCAAGGGTCTTTCCGTTGAGACTGCATTACCAATCTCTCAATTTCCTCGCGAACCAATCGCTCAACGGTGATCGGCAAATGTTGGTCTAACCATTCTTTGAGCATTGGACGGACAAGTTCACGAACGAGGCCTTCCAGGGTAACTGCACCATTACCAATAGGTAATTCTTGAACGTCTTCATAAAGCTTGCTTCCAAGCCTTGAGAATTCATCCATTGTTTCGACAGCCTGCGACGTTGACACTAAACTCTCTGTTTCTTCAACAGAAGCAGGTCTGGGGGGGGCAACCGGTTCTGGAGTTCGGGGCGACGGCGCTTTAACTGGAGCTTGATAGGCTTGTTCTTCAAATAAAGGCTCTGGATCTGCCGCGTCCATATCGGTTAGATCTAATACCTCATCTTCATCTTCATCTTCATCTTCATCTTCATCTTCATCAACCTCAGGTGTTGGACCCGGGAGCTCTTCAACCGGCAAAGGCTCTTCCACGGCCTGCACTGCCTCCTCTTGAGCCACTATCTCTTCAACAGCTGGCTGCTCCTCAGTCGTTTCGACTTGTTCGTTGTCATCAGAAATGATACGGCGAATTGACGCCAGTATTTCTTCCATTGATGGTTCTTGCTCTGCATCACTCATTATTCAGACCTCAACCAGAATCCTAACTCTTCAATAGATTATCTCACAACGGTCAAGAACGCCAGTAGTCTTAACGCTGAATTCTACGGTCTTTCTCGTAACAAGAATTCCCCATAATATCTATCTTTAACAGATAAGAAGTGCCGATCGTAGTCATAAAGGTCTACCGGTAGTTCGATCGCTTTAGCAGTTAATTTACCTAACGCGGACAACAAAGAGTATGAAGCAACAAATGCATCTCTATTTGCCCTTACTAAACTCACTTGAGCACTGAGTCTCTCTTGTTCTGCGTCAAGAACATCTAACACAGTTCTAGCCCCTACTAACGCCTCCTGTTCTACACCTTCCAAGGCTACTTCTGCAGAGGACACCTCGGCAAGGATAGCTTGAGCTTGCGCTTTCGCTGTTTCCCAAGAAATAAATGCCCTAGAAGCACTGTCTATTACTACTCGCCTCGACGCCTCTACCAAAATACGTTTTCTGTTAGCCTCTTCTTTAGCAGAACGTATAGACGAGTATGTTGCGCCGCCAGAATACAAGGGAATATTAACGCTAGCCGTCAAACTTATACTTGTTGAATCAGTATCTATGTCTCCAGATGTTTTGGATAAATTAGCACTACCAGACAGATCTACCGTAGGTAATAAGCCTCCTTTCGAAATCACAACATCATCGAGCGCACTCATTTCTTCAAATTTAGCCGTTACAAGATTGAAGTTTGACGCTAATGCTATTTTAACCGCTTCTTCAATATTTCCAGGTAATCCAATCGGTTCAGAGGGGTTTATAAGTTTACTTGGTATTTCTCCAAAGACCTTTTCGTATATTGCAGTGGATGAATTAAGGTCTCCTTCGGCTTTAATCTTATCTGCTTTTGCTCTATCCGCCCGGGCTTCTGATTGAGCAACATCGGTCCTCGTGACTTCACCCACTCTGAACCTTTCTCTTGTTGCCTCTAATTGTTTTTCAATTCGTTTGAGATTATTTGTCTGAAGTTCGACAACCGATCGCGCGCTGATAACGTCTACATATGCTGTAGCACCATCTAAAATCAACTTTTGCTCCGCTGTAAACAAACGCGACCGCTCAGCCTGAACAGCGCTTTCTGCTTTTCGAATCGAGGCTTCGGTAGTTCCTCCGGTATAAATTGGTTGCCTAATAGAAACGCTTAAATTCCCTGGTACGGTAGTGCTATCAGTTGTGACTCCACTGGTCTCGGTCTCTGAATACGACGTCCCTAAACTCAGGCTCGACCTCACCGTAGGACGCCAGCCAGCCTTGGCCCTTGGAACCCCTTCATTTATTTTTCTTAAGTTTACACGAGCTGCTGAAAGTTCTGGATTATCGACATATGCTTGAGACAATGCTTGCTCTAGGGTCTGGGCTTGAACTTGAAATGAGAAACAAAAGAAAAAACAGAAAGCACTTAAAACCAACCTGCTCAACATGCTTTTTTCGGAACTTACTTCACAATTGTTACCCATAGACATCAAATCCTCATTTGCTCAAACTTCTGATCCGAGCTTTTTACACTAATTAGCAACGATATAAATTAAAACAAGTTTAAACCACTACTCCAATGGCCCCAAACTTTTTTTTGAAGCTAATTTTGTTCGTTGAGTTTTTTATACGTAAAAATCAACTGATGACACATTATTGGACAAGTCTCCAGACATTAACCTCAAATTAAAATACTATCGTAATAACCGGAGCATTAACCGGGCGAACAATCTCATAAACCGTCAGATTTAATCCTAAACTACGGTACGTTACCATTGGTTCGCACAATAGCATAGGTCCTATCGACCTTTAATCCGTCAATTTCTTCAAACCCGCTAGGTGAACCCACTTAAAAAATGACTTGTCATTTAAATCGTCTTTATCGCACCTTAAAACTTGCATAGTAGCGAAGTTATCGCTACGAAATAAACTTTACGAAAGGCCCGGTAGCAGAGTGGTTATGCAGAGGATTGCAAATCCTTGTACGTCGGTTCGATTCCGGCCCGGGCCTCCAAACCTTTTTTTAGCACCTTATAGGCCGTTGAAATCGTGTAATTTTTTCTAAAACAAATTTTCTTCCCGCGCTTGTTCTCTAGGATGTTCCCTAGGAATTAAATCTCCTGCGGGATTCAAACCCGTTGCTTCTACTGTCGCTCTACCTCCGTACCCGAGGTTACGCGTCGAATTGGCTGTTTGTTTGTTGAAATTAGAGATTTCCTAACTCAACATCCTTTATAGTTCTTACGGACACATTCACGAGCAAGTTTCTTTGCGGTTTCAAGTTGGGATGGGGTCATTTTCTTGAAAATTTCATTGTCTTTCAACGCTTTCGCTGACTCGTCTCCCTGGCCGGCAGCAAGTTCCACCCACATATAACCGTAGACATAATCTTGTGCTATTCCGGCTCCGACGGCATACATCACACCCAGAATTCTCTGGGCAGCGGCATCTCCCTTTTCAGCAGCATGTTTGTACCATTTCGCCGCAGTCTTTTTGTCCTGTGGAACCCCGTCTCCAACGTGGTACATCCTAGCCAGTTTATTCTGGGCTTCAAGATATCCGTTTTCTGCAGCAAGTGTGTACCACTTCACAGCAGTCTTAAAGTTCTCTGGAACGCCCCATCCGTTCGCGTACATTTCACCCAGATAGAACTGGGCAAGGGCATCTCCCTGTTCGGAAGCAAGTCTTAACCACTTCTGTGCAGTCTTACGGTCCTGAGGAACACCCTCCCCACTGATGTATGCCATACCCAGATAGCGCTGGGCAGCGGAATTTCCCCCTTCAGCAAGAGGTTTCCAATGACGCACGGCGGTTACGAAATCACCACTTTTAAAAGCATCCATACTTTTTTTGAAACTAGGACTCTCATCGCACCCCGCACTTCCAAGAAGGATGATGAGTGTGAGGCAAAATGGGATTATTGTTTTCATCGTTCAACTTCTTCCAAGAATTACTACAATCGTGGGGCAGATGGTGGCGGTTAGGTTTTTCATAGGTATTGTTTTAAAGGGGTTTTAGGGTGTAGTAAATAATCCATCAGGGATTGCACACAACCATAACGGTCTGGTTCTTTGCGATCTTTGCGATGCTGAAATGTTTTCTATAGTTATCAGAAGAACACCGTATCCAGTTACCTATATATTTGGCTACTAATTTAATCGTGTACATTATCTCTTAGCGTCCAAAAAGATTAAACTCAAAAAAGCTCAATGGGTAGAAATTGGTGAATTGGGCCAAAATATTTCAAATAACTAAAATATTAGACAAAATTTATTGTATCCTTACCGACTCATTGCTATACAGCAGTCTCGCTAGTTAACTGGTCCCCGGTAGCTCAGCGGTAGAGCAAGCGGCTGTTAACCGCTTGGCCGGCGGTTCGAATCCGTCCCGGGGAGCCAAACGTTTTTTTAGCACATTCCAAGCCATTGAAATCGTGTAATTATTTTTAAATGGGGCTTTCTTTCAGTACTTGTTACCTACACATTCAGTGTTTTTTAGGATTCGAACCCCTCGCTTCTACGACTGCTCTATCAACAATCCCAAAGTCTTGTATCTTGTGACAACTGAAAAACTCCTTCTTAGTGTCTAAATTTAAACATTTATCTGACTGTTATAAAATTTTTTGCATGTAGTGAAAAGACTGCCATAACTTAGCTCATGGATGATTGTTTACCGATAAATTTTTAGGTAACTTGATAATCAGTGCAACAACTATTGGAGCGAAATATGACTGCTTCATCACAGACCAAGAATGAAAACGAGGATTTCTGTATCCAAACTTACCTAAAAGAAGGTGAGAGACGAGCAATGAATTTAGGTAACAGAGGGCCTATACAATTTGACGATGATGGCCAATTATCTGCTGAAATACGAAAAGCTTATTCTGACATTGGTTTTTATGTTTTCGAAAATGTCATAAAAGAAGAGGAATTAAAAGACCTTGAGAACGACCTCCATATCATATTGGATAACTTGCCAGCAAAAAGGGGGGCTGAATTAAATAAAGTTGGCAAACCGGCGATTGGCGTTAATTGCAAAGCACCCACACTTTTTTGGTCCAAGCCATTAGGCGATCCTTTTGGGGGAACTAAGCTGGCAAACGGACGTCACCCTGTTAAAATGACGGAACCTACTCCGGCGAAAGGCAGCCCCGAGGAAACGGTGTATCTAATCTTAGGCTCTTTACAGTTCTCAGAGGCACTTGTTCGAGCTTATGGACACCCGGAACTACTTCGAGTAGCCGCAGCTATCAACGGTGATGATTTTGTCCCTTTTACAGAAGCATTATTTATCAAGGAACCTGGTCTAGGTGCCTCTGTAGCTTGGCATAGAGACGGAACAACACATTGGGATAATCCGATGTTTAATGAGGGAATACATGGGTTTAACTTTATGATACAACTATATGGCTGTACCTCTGCTAACGGTGTCTGGGTTGTACCTGGAACCCATAAACACAGAACTGTCGATATCAAAGGAATGGTCACACGTTCTGGAAGTGAGCGAATAAAGGAAGCTGTACCAATGATTTGTAAGCCGGGCGACGTCGTAATGAGTAATCGCCAAGTTGTACACGGCTCCTTTGCAAATACTAGTCCCGATTGGCGCGTTACAATCAACCAAGGGTTTCATAGAAGAAAATCTGTTCTTAATGTAAAAGGTGGCGGTCTACACGGTGCCCCTGCAGTTTACGATGAGGCTCGGGTTCAAAAAAGATCGTCGATAATTTGCAAAGCTATTGCAGCAAGACAACAAAAGTTCCCAAACGAGAAGCCATATCTATACAAACCTTTCGAAGGTGAACCTGAGATATTCAAGTGGGATAAAAATGCGAAGGCTGATATGCATGACTATAATCTTTTAGATTTTAGTATTTAAACCCTTATCATAAAAAAACGAGTATATTGAAGGAATAAAATGAAAATTCATCATGCGCCTAACAGCAGATCAGTCCGAGCCTTGTGGTTGTTCAATGAACTCGATCTACCTTATGAACTAGAGATCTATCCATTAGGGGACAAGAGTATGCGGACGCCAGAGTATTTAAAAGTGCATCCTCTGGGTCGCGTTCCGGCACTTGAGGACGGCGACCTTACCATTTTTGAGTCGGGGGCAATTGTTCAATACGTCTTAGACAAGTATGGAGACGGAACGATGGTGCCAGCTGCTAGCTCACCTGACTACCCGACGTATCTCCAATGGCTGCATTACGCGGAAGGTATGATAATGCCACAAGTAAATATTATTGTGGTAGAAACTATCTTTCTCCCAGAAGAACGACGAAATCAGATTAACGTAGATCGAGCCACAAAATTATTAACGCGTATGCTGACCGCTGTAGATATGCATCTGCAAGATCGCGATTTTTTGGCGGGGGAGTTCTCCGGCGCCGATATTATGACTGGGCATGCTTGTATAGTTTCAGGAAGATTAGGGGCCGATATTAGTGATAAACCTAATATTGCTGCATATATCGACCGATTAGAAGCTCGTCCAGCCTTACAAAAGGCATGGGCAACCAAATAAACTGTTTGTCCTTCATAATTCCGGGTCTTTAGCTAAAGCAACTCTCAATCGTTCAGGGTCGACTGCAACCTCTACACCAGCTCTTTCAATCTGCAATTTTAGCGAAGACCGGGAGTCAGAGTTTCCCCACCCTCTATTTAACGCTTCGGTCATTTCTTCCAATGCTAAATTTGATAGGCGCATTGGAACTCCTTTTTCTCGACCCAATGCGGTAGCTAAAGCCACATCCTTATGTGCAAGCCTTAATGCAAATGCCGGAGGATCATAAACTCCAGGCAAGAATTGATTAATTAAACCATCAAATGTTCGACGTCGGCCCAGTACGCCCTGCCGCACGGCCTCCCATAAAGCTAAGGGCTCTACCCCTGCTTTAACACCCATTGTAAAAACCTCACCAAGGGCCGCCTGAATAGTGTACCCTGCGCAGTTATGAACTAACTTGGCCACCGAGCCGGCCCCTATAGGGCCGATATAGGCCACCTGATCTCCCATACTATCTAAAAGGGTTCTATATTTATTGAAAATTTGTTCATCACCACCAACCCAAAGAGCTAACTTACCAGAATGTGCCCCGGCGGGCCCTCCACTAACTGGTGCATCCAGTATATGACAGCGTTTTTTGGCGAACTCCGAATGCAAATTCCTCACTACTGTTGGAGAATTGGTAGATAAATCAAACACGACTGACCCTGGGTTCATTCCTTCAACTAATCCTTCGTGACCTTCTGCAACCCCTTTAACTTCTGAAGGCCCTGGCAGTGAAAGAAACGTAACATCTACTAATTTAGCTAATTCTTTTGGAGACTCTGCCCACACGGCTCTATTATTCAAGAATGATTCCGCCGCCTCTTTTCGTGCATCATGTACAACGAGTTCGTACCCTGCTTTTGCCAGATTTGAAGCCATTCCGGCTCCCATAGTACCCAAACCGATGAAACCTACACGCATTCGTCCCTCCTAATTGAAACCCTAAATTATATTGAGTTGATAAATACTATATTGAGTTATAAGGACTTCAAATTTACTTTTGAACCTTTCGACGTTTTTTAACAACGTATGATTGAAATCCTTCCATTACCAACTCTCCTTTTTGATTATGCACTGTAGATTTAACACGCACCAGTCCAGTACTGTTCTGAGAAATCAGCTCAACAATTTCTAGTTCAGGATAAACGGTATCACCTGAAAAAACAGGTGCTAGAAACTGAGATGATTGATCGACAAATGCGACTAAAGCATCCCCTATTATGTGTGCAAAGTTTCCAGCCCCCGCGGCCGTTTGGATAAGCACTTGAAAACCGTGCGCTAGTAAATTTGGAAAACCTCTTTCGCGGCAATATTCAACATCATAATGGATCGGATGATTATCACCCGATGCCAATTGAAATGCCGCAAAATTTGCATCCGCCAAAGTCCTAGAAGGAATATAATATTTTTCTCCAAGTTTTAGATCTTCAAAATACGCAACGATCGGAAATTTATGATCCTTGGGTTTAAACATTTTTTTCATTTTATTCTGATAACTCCGGCACAAAAACTACTTTTTCTTCATTGAATTGTTTAATTTCGTCAAAGGAATAACCATAATCAAGCATAATATTCTTTGTATCACTGCCAATGTTAGGTGCGGTACCTACCATTTTGTATCCACCTGGCAACTGTGTGATCGGAACGTTACCCACCTCAGGTTGCTCAACCACATTATAACCCTCTATTTCTTTCACATGTTCATCATTCAACCAATCTCCAAAATCATTTACGGAATTCGCTAATAATCCCGCCTCCTTGAAGGCCTTATCCCAATATTCTGTGGTTTTATTCTTAAGCCGGTCTTGAATGATTTGGGTTATTACAGTGATATTATCAGCGCGCTTTTCCGAAGTCTTAAATCTCTCATCTGATATGGCTTCCTCGATACCAATTACCCTGCAAAGATCAGCAAAATTTTGTTCTTTTACTATGGATATTGCAAACCACCCATCTTTAGTTTGATAGGTTCCCGCCGGCGGGTTTAACGCCATTGCTGGTCCTTGGCTTAAATGAAAATCTGCAATATTCGGCATAAGCAATACTCCCGCCGATTGTAAGAGACTGATGTCCAAAAACTGAGCCTTTGTCACCCCTCCAAATAAAGCCATAGAAGTCGCCTGAAATGTGCAAAGACCAGTCAATGAATCAATAACGGTTGTTCCAACTCGATGTGGAAAACCGTCCTTATCTTTGTTAATAGAGACTAAACCCGAAAACGCCTGCAGAACACCATCCGATCCTGGTCGGTCATTATATCGTCCAGTTTGGCCAAAGCCGCTCACGGAGACGTACAGAACTTTACTATTCAAGGCTTTTATATTGTTGAATCCGATACCTAATCTGTCTACAACCCCTGGCCTAAAGTTTTCTAAAACCACGTCACATGTCTTAGCGATTTTTAAAATTAGATTTATTCCTTTTTCTTTTTTTAAATCTACAGCTATGCCCTTTTTACCCAGATTGTAAGATATGGAATATGCGGTCTGTCCGTTCCAATTTTTTCCAAGGCCACGCATCCAGTCACCATTCAGCGGCTCCACTTTGATAACTTCCGCCCCATACTGCGCCATTAGTAGGCCACAATAAGGCGCCGCTACCCCCTGCCCCAAATCTAAAACCCTAATTCCTTCCAGCGGCTTCTTCATCGGATGGTTCCCTTTATAATGATCAATTGTCTTTTATTTTTTGAAATCAACAAAATAAGATAGGTGTCTGTTTACTTTTGATTGCCATTTAACGTTGGCCCTTTAGACTTTAGGAAATAATAAGCTTATCTTTGCTATTCTGATATCGCAGATATTAGATATAAATATAACGCTACAAAATGATTAATTAAACTAGATTATCGGGTATTAATTGAATGTCAGATATAACGGATGAACTGACGAACTCTGCTGAAAAGTCAGCAGAAAGGGTTGAGTCAGGCCTAGAAATACGGATAGCAACAGCATCAGACACTGAGGAACTGGCCTGGCTTAACCAGGAACTTCTTACTTTTTATGGCCTCCCGGCCCGAAATCAACGATCATTCGTCTCACATGCGATCGCGAAAGGTGTATTCGAGGCAAATTCTGGTTTAAAAATATTACTGGCCATTGAAAATGGCAATGCTATCGGTTTTCTCGCTTTTTCAGAAATTTTTGCGCTGGCAAGCTGTCAAAAAAGTATATTTATACAGGATTTATTCGTGGCCCGAAAAATGCGTAAATCTGGTGCTGGTCGTGCCTTAATGGAAACATTATTTAAGTTTGCTGTCGATAATGAAATAACGCAAATCGACTGGACGACCGATGCATGGAATAGCAAAGCTATAGCATTTTACGAACATATAGTGCCAAGCCTTAAAACCGAAAAAATTCTCTATCGTTTAAATGAAGAACGTTTAAATCAAATAATTAAGAAATCGTAGTAAAATCCTGCTTTTATTATATTTCATGGTTATCTTTATTTATTATTCAGTAGATTTTTGATTTAATCCTGAATTTTTGATTTCAGGATAAATAAATGAAAATTCATGAAGGATTTATTGAAGCGATAGGTGATACACCGCTTATAAAACTAAAAGCCGCATCAGACTTAACTGGCTGCACGATATTTGGGAAAGCGGAATTTCTTAACCCTGGTGGGTCTGTTAAAGATAGGGCTGCATTGGGTATAATTCGAGCTGCAGAACGAGCTGGCGAACTGAAACCTGGGGGTACAATTGTAGAGGGAACAGCTGGAAACACGGGGATTGGAATAACCCTCGTTGCCAATGTACTTGGCTATAAGTCGGTGATAGTCATGCCGGATACTCAGAGCCAAGAGAAAAAAGATATGTTAAAACTTTGTGGCGCCCAACTCAATTTAGTGCCAGCAGCACCCTACAAGGATCCCAATAATTATATCCGTTATTCAGAACGCTTAAGCCAAGAGTTATCAGATAAAAATGGCGGAAATGTTATATGGGCCAACCAGTTTGATAATATCGCCAATTATAAAACTCACGAAACATCAACTGGCCCTGAGATTTGGGAACAAACTAATGGACAAGTGGATGCATTCATATGCGCTGTTGGTTCTGGTGGAACGTTAACGGGGGTTGGGAACGCTCTCAAACAAAGAAACTCAAATATAAGAATAGGCTTAGCAGACCCAATGGGGTCGGCTTTATTCAATTATTTCACAAGTGGGAAACTTAAATCTGAAGGAAATTCAATTTCAGAAGGTATAGGTCAAGGACGTATAACAAAAAATCTTGAAGATGTTAAAATTGACGAATGCTTCCAAATCACCGACCAAGAAGCCCTACCAATAATATACAATCTGTTACAGGATGAAGGATTATGCATGGGTGGATCCACGGGAATAAATATTGCTGGGGCGATCAAAATGGCGGAGAAATTGGGTCCAGGACATACGATAGTTACAATATTATGTGATTGGGGGCACCGTTATCAAAGCAAAATTTTTAACCCTAGTTTTTTAAGAGAAAAAGGCTTACCTATACCGCATTGGTTAGGCTAACTCAGCAGGTTAAATCTTATGTCTTATTTAAATCCCCAAGCAATCGTAAGTACCGAATGGCTCTCCAGAAATATTAATGATCCTAATTTGGTAGTTTTAGATGGTACTTATCACCTACCCACTGCAAATCGAAATGCCTCTGAGGAATTCCCCCAAAAGCATATCGAAGGCGCTGTCTTTTTCGACATAGATGACATTGCTGATGCCAAT
>Ga0315331_10000877_pt1 | contig 21958 bp, 15 predicted proteins | sample M160m34915metaG_FD_203456 | JGI IMG/M metagenome (GOLD analysis project Ga0315331, IMG submission 203456) | Ammonia-oxidizing marine archaeal communities from Monterey Bay, California, United States - M1 60m 34915 | ecosystem: Environmental > Aquatic > Marine > Intertidal zone | place: USA...
TTGTTTCTCGAGCCGGATTCTCCGGCCTTACCGAAATTGCGAGACAGGACGTCCCCCGTTCTGAAGACGGCCTGCTGCCCGCTCCGAACTGCGTGACTACTCACTCTGAATGGTGGTCTGCTCATTTTGATGTTGCGAAACATGGCCTTGTTTTCTGCTGCCACCAAACAGCTTCAGTAGCGCCGGCAGCAGAATCACATCACCGGGTAATGCTGCACACATCGTAACGGCCGTGAGTTCAGCGAAGCGGCGGGTCGGCACAAAGTCGGAGAACACCAGAATGCTGAGTCCACTCACGACCAGCACGCTTGTCAGGACGATCGCTCGACCGCTGGAAGACAACGCTTCCTGAACGGCCTGTTCTGAACTTAATAACTTACGCTGGTCGCGGTAACGAGCCAGAAAATGGATCGTGTCATCCACCGCAATGCCAAGGCTGATAGCGAATACGATGACATTACCAGCCGTCAGCTCGTACCCTCGCAGATTCATATAGCCCAACGTCATTATCAGCGGAAACATGTTGGGAACTGCTGAGATCAGACCGATACGGAGTGAGCGAAACAGCGCCGAGATTAACAGAAATATGATTCCCGACGCGGCAATCAGTGAGTAGAACAGGTCACGTACAAATACGTCCATACACACGGCATGCAGATATGCGTCGCCTGTCAGCGTGAACTGAATGTCGGAGGGCAATTCTGACCGCAGCGTATTTTCCACGTCATGGAACAACCGCCTCATTCTGGTGCTGCCAACGTCCTTGATCCGCATCATGACACGAGCGACAGGCTCACTTCTACCCAGAAACGCCGACGTCGTTTTCGACGTATCCAACTGCTTCAACGCCAAACGTACTCGCCGCAACGAGGCGGCTGCCGCCACGGGGTCACGCGTGAGCGTGCGATTATTGTCAAAGACGGCAAGGAATTCGATATAGTCACGGTAAAACGTGACAGCGTTGTGATGCGGTATTGTCTCGCGCATTATGAGCAGTGCCGCTGCGACGTCTGCGTCAAAAAACCGGCTGCGGTTGTCGGCCCGCAGCTGGACCTCCAGAGAAATCAACCCCGACATCCGTTCGTCCATTGTCCGAACGGCCTGCATTGTCGCGTGGTCGTTGTCGTAGGTTTCAAACACATAAGAATTGATGGGAATGTTGCGGCAACTCCACAGCGTCCAGGCCGCCGCCAGCAGATGAAGTGTCACGATGGGAACGGAATAACGTGAAATCCAGTGGCCCAGAGGAGCTCGGACGGTTGCCAGTCTGGGCGTCGTTGCACGTTTACTGCCTGCAGTTACCAACAATAAGTCAGCACGACCGCCGGTTAACTCGCCAGAGCCATGTGCGTTCAGCAGAGGACAAAGTTTTCGTCCGCATAATATTAACATTGGTGGCAGGACCAGCATTAAGCTGACGTAGCAGCACGCCATTCCGATGACGGCCTGAATGGCAATTGCCTTTAATACATCTGCCTGCGCGATCAGCAGACTGCCGAAGCCGATGCCTGTCGTGGCCAGGGTCAGAAAACAGGTGTGGCTCATTTCGCGCATTGTGTTTTTTGCACACATCGCGATATCCACATCGTTTTGCCGGCGACAGGCTCTGACTTCGACCTGAAAACGGCTCAGAATGTGAACGTTGTTCGCCGCTCCGATGATCAGAATCAGAGTCGGAATCACGTTGCTCATGATGGAAAACGTCACGCCGCACCAGCCCATCAGGCCGACCGTCAGCGCGACAGCCGTCAAAACGGAAAACAAAGACAGGCCGGTAATCAACGGGCTGCGAAATATCAGCAGCGACACCACCAGAAACAAAGTGCTGCACAATGGAACCATCCGGATCTGGTCTCTCAGAATACTGCGGATGACGTCCACGCGAATGGCGGGAACGCCTGAGACGAAGGTTCGTGTCCCGGCAGGCGGTGCTGTATTCTGCAGAACCTGTTCAATGCCGCCGACTCGTTGAGTCGCCGTCATGATGGATCGGTCATCCGGATCCAGATCCACCAGTGTCATCAACAACCGCTGGTCATTGCTGATCAGCATATCGTTTAACAGGGGCAGCTGCCTGATTCTTTCCTGCAGCAGTTCAGGGTTGGAATACTGATCCGGGGCAACAAGCGGCAGCCAGCTGACGTCCTGACCTGATCGAAGTGAAACGCGAGGGCGTTCGAGTGTGGTGATGGACGTCACGTCGCGCACTCCGTCGACTGCCCGGGACTGCTCCGCGAACTGACTCATCCAGTGCAGACAGTCTTCCCGCAGCAGCGAGCGATCATCCGTGGCTTCCAGCAGCACAAGAACGATGCTGTCTTCGAAGCGAAACAGTCTCTTGTGAGCCTCACAGAATTCAACGGCTGAGTTGTTGCCGACGTAAACCTGTTCCGGCGAAAAATCGACTCGCAGTCGCAGTGCGCCGGAACTGACGATGACCGTCAGAACAAAAACGACCCCCAGTGCTGCCTTTGGTTTTGCAGTCAGCAGATTAAAAAGACGAGTCATCAATGGCGGGCAGGAGTGAACGGAACAGAAGGCGCCTCGCGCAACGACCGTCGTCTGTACCGAAATTCAGGCATTTGCGGAGACCTGAATCCAACACATTTCCGGTGTCAGTCGAATACCCCGGCGATTGTGAACAGCTGCGCACGACCTACATGCTCTCGTTTTTGTCACTGGCGTCAACTTCAGGCAATGAAAAATACCGATCAACAGGAATCCGAGCAGCAGCTCTGACAGATCGCCCGATAGTGTGGACGAATCCGGCCCCTGCGTCGTTCAGGAACGTAAACGCCAGAATGGTCGTCATAGAGGCAACCGAAAGAAGAAAGAGTCGCAACGTCGCATGACTGGCCAGAGTCCTGATGGAACTGCTGAATAGTGACGGTTCCGTCAGCTTCGTTGAAACGTTTTCCTTAGGTTCAGTATAGCCGAATAACAGCTCGCCGCTGACGGGGATTAATTCCGAAGTTCCATCTTCTTGCTGCCGATCCTCCCCGGCAAGGCGACGAACAAATTCCGGATCCGTCCGAAGTGCTTCTTCCACACGTTCGAGGTATTCGACGTCCTGCTCAAGTGCGATCAGATGGCGAGCGTTGCCACTGTATTCATGTCGTACCTGAACCCATACGGAAAACTTTGGAGCCAGTGCGACCATCGCATACATACAGGCCGCAAAGGTCAGCGCAAACCAAAAGCACAGAGAAACAATCCACGTCGGCGACGCAGCCGTCGGTTGTTGAAGTCGTGAATATTTCATTGTGGCATTCGCCTGCCGCCGGTAACGCAGACGCCGCCACTGAACCTGTGCCAGGGCAGTGCCGTCCGCAAAAAGAAGGACGCCCGGCTTCTCTGAAAAGCCGGGCGTTCTGTATTATCTCAGTCTCGCTGACAGCGTAGAAACTCTGCCGCACCGGTACTGGACAAAGTCACTACGAAATTGTGCCGCCGAAGGCGGCAGTGTCACCAAGAATCTCTTCGATTCTCAACAGCTGATTATACTTGCAGATTCGATCCGTTCGGCTGGCCGAACCAGTCTTGATCTGACCGGTTCGCAGCGCCACGGCAAGGTCTGCAATAGTGTTGTCTTCTGTTTCTCCGGATCGATGACTCATCACAGCCGTATAACCGTTCTGATAGGCCATCTGAACGGCTGCAATGGTTTCGGTAAGGGTACCGATCTGGTTTACCTTGACGAGAATACTGTTCGCAACACCCTTGTCGATTCCTTCGCTCAGACGTTTTACGTTGGTTACGAACAGATCGTCACCGACAAGCTGGCACCGATCTCCAATGGTATCGGTCAGTTTCTTCCAGCCATCCCAGTCGTCTTCGTCCAAACCGTCTTCGATACTGCAGATTGGGTACTTGTCGACCCACGATGCCAGTAGGTCCACCATTTCGTCAGAACCGATGGATTTGCCTTCCAGCGTGTATCTTCCGTTGTCGTGAAACTCGGAAGCCGCACAGTCCAAAGCTATCTTGATCTGCTCACCCGGCGTGTAGCCCGCGTTTTCGATAGCCGTCAAAATGACTTCGATCGCTTCCTGATTGGTCTTCAGGTCAGGCGCAAATCCACCTTCATCACCAACGGCCGTTGACAGTCCTTTGTCCGCGAGCACCTTCTTCAATGCGTGAAACGTTTCTGTGCCGGCTCGCAGCGACTCACTGAAGGAGTCGAAGCCCAGCGGCATGACCATAAATTCCTGAATATCGATGCCGTTGTTGGCATGTTCTCCGCCGTTGATAATGTTCATCATTGGAGCAGGCAGGCAGTTGGCCCCAACACCACCAAGGTATCGGAACAGCGGTAGAAAACTGACTCGGGCTGCCGCGTGAGCAGTCGCAAGTGAACAGGCCAGAATCGCATTCGCACCAAGCCGAGACTTGTTTTCTGTGCCATCCAGATCCAGCATGATCTGGTCTATCGTCGACTGATCCGTCACATCCTGATCAATGATCGCGTCACTGATTTCTTCATTGACGTTGCGGACCGCCTGCAAAACACCTTTACCAAGGTAACGGCCCTTCTCGTCAGTGTCTCGAAGTTCACACGCTTCGTGAGCTCCTGTGCTGGCACCGCTGGGAACGGCCGCGCGTCCGATACTGCCGTCTTCGACCTGAATATCAACTTCAACTGTTGGATTGCCGCGACTGTCAAGAATCTCGCGAGCGTGCACGGCCGTGATCGCCATACTCATGGAACTTTTCCTTTACTATACTGGTTAGGTTATCCTGTTGTCGTCAATCAAACGCCCGGAGCCGTTTGACTTTCATTATGAAGATGACTTCATCGTCCGACCGTTTGTTACCGGCCACGCGATCCTCTGCGACCCCGCATCTGCTCGAAGTCAGAGCTCCTTAATCTCTCTCGACTCGTCGGCCAACGAACGTCAAACGATCTGACCGTCGTCGAGCCAAAACCCTCATTCAGCCACTGTCCCCTGCAGGATGGGATGACATGAGGACAACTATTCCAGGTACCGCCTGTTCGCAGCGGCAACTCCGGCACCTGGTTCAGCATTCTGTCCCTGTGCGCCGAGGCATTGCTCAAGCGCGGCAAGAAACAGGATGACGTTTGATTTTCTGGCGGCTTCTCCCATAAGACCGATCCGCCATGTCTTGCCCTTCATTGGACCTAGTCCACCACCGATTTCAATTCCGAAATCGTTAAGTAACTTCCGGCGGACTGCAGCGTCGTCGACCCCGTCCGGAATAAGAACGGAATTCAGCATTGGCAGGCAGTGGTCAGGGTTACCCACTGAGTATCCAATGCCCATTGCTTCCAGCCCGGACTTCAGGGCTTCATGGTGCAGCTGGTGCCGACCGAACCGAGCTTCCAAGCCTTCTTCAAGAACCAGTCGCAGCGCCTGGTGCAGACCGTAATTCATGTTGATCGGTGCGGTATGATGATAAGCTCGGTCAGCGCCCCAGTAGTTGCGAAGCATGCCGATGTCGAGATACCAGCTGGACACTTTCTGTTTTCGAGCATCCATTGCCTCCAGAGCCTTCGGACTGAAGGTGACGGGTGACAACCCGGGCGGACAACTGAGACATTTCTGCGTCCCGCTGTACGCAGCGTCGACACTCAGACTGTCGATTCCCACCGGCAGCCCACCGAGTGATGTAACACAGTCGACCAGCAGCAGAGCTCCCGCATCATGCACAACCTTACTGATTTCTTCCAACGGCTGCAGTGCGCCCGTTGACGTTTCGGCATGAACGATGCCCACAACTTTGGGTTTGTGCTGATCAACGGCAGTGGCAATATCTTCGGTGGAAAAAACTTCACCGAATGGCCGTTCCAGCTTCAGGACGTTTGCACCGACGCGTTCGGCCACGTCGACCATGCGGCCACCGAAGACTCCGTTCTGACAGACGATCGCACTGTCGCCAGGTTCAATCAGGTTAACGACGCAGGTTTCCATGCCGGCACTGCCCGTGCCACTGATGGCCATTGTCATCTGATTTTCCGTCTGAAAAACCTGCCGCAGCATGGTCTGTACTTCGTCCATAATCTGCAGGAAATACGGATCCAGGTGACCGACTGTTGGCGCTGCCAACGCTGCCAGAACGCTGGGAGCGATATCGCTCGGACCGGGTCCCATCAAAGTGCGAACCGGCGGTTGAACCGGTTTTGGACAGCTTGCAGTCATTTCCAAACGAATTCCTGGATTTTGATGTACTCAGGGTCATCCTGACGGCTATTTCCCCATGGCCAACCATAACAGAGTCCGGGTATGGGGCAAAACGCCTCGCGTTCCCGCTGCGTACGATTTCGCACAAACGGGATGCCAATTCCACTACTCCCGTGCCATTGCTCAGTTGTCGCCGCATTATCGGGCGATGTTGTCCCAGGATGACCACCGGAGCTGCTCGGCACTGTCGAGGTCATCACGTCAATGACCGAGAGTGCCACCGGCGCGGGATATGCTGTCTGAGACGATTATATCTGCGGCGGATGGTGGGGTGTTTCCGGCGAGTTGACATTTTGCAACGTCCAGTACTCGCTTGCTGTGGCATATTTGAGGGCTTACGCAAAGTCGTCCAGACGCGTTGCAATCTGTAACTCCCTTTCCAGTGGCGTCCGGCAAAAGTGGACCCCCACCCCTCACGGCATCAGTTCGAAGACGACATAACGCAAAAATGGCTGCCATGTTGAATGAAATGGAACGACACCGCTGGTGGGTTTATGTCTCGCTTGCGATTGCAGGTCTCACGGCATTCTGGCCGTCCGTCTGGTTCGACTTCGTGAACTGGGATGACCCGGCATATGTCCAGTACAATAAACTGATCACGAGCTGGTCACCGTCGAACCTACGGGGCGTTGCTACGGAAACAGTCACTCGGAACTATGCTCCTTTGACAATTCTGTCGCTGCTGATCGATCACACAATGTGGGGTATGAATCCCAGCGGGTATCACGCAACCAATGTCCTGCTGCACCTTGTCAACGGACTGCTGGTGTTTGTCCTGGTACAGCAGCTGACCGGTAAGCAGTTTGTTGCCTGGCTTACGGCGACGTTGTTTCTGGTTCATCCCGTGCAGATCGAAGCAGTGGCATGGGTCTCGTCGCGCAAGGGGATACTGTCTGCCTCGTTCATGCTGGCGGCACTGATTGCCAGGCTGAAGCGTGCACCAGACGCAAAAAGTGATGGATGGTATACCGTGTGGCTGGCTGCAGCATTGTTGTCGAAGGCACTGGCGATCGTGGTTCCTGCTATCGTGCTGACATACGACATCTGGGTTCGCCGACAGAAATTTGCAGATGCATTCGCTCGCCAGCTCATTCCCGGCGTAATGTGCCTGCTGCTGTTGTTCAAGACCATGGCAGCTCAGCACTCGATACTTGGCGGTGTTCGCGGACACATGGATTACAGTCTCTGGAAAATCATGGCGATCGACACGACCATCATGTGGCGATACGTCGGCATGCTGCTCTGGCCGACCGATCTGTGCGTGCTGTACGACCCACCAACAACCGGGATCTGGAAGATGGTCGCGGTGGCGACAGCCGGCTGGCTGGTAATCGGGACGATCATTTATCGCTTGCGGACGAATGCCCCCATCATCCTCTGGGCTGCAACAACCTGGCTGTTGCTGCTGTTGCCCGTGCTGAACTTCTTCAGGATTACGACGTTGATGAACGACCGTTACCTGTATCTGCCGTGCATTATCTTCTTCGCGACGGCGGCCGCCGGACTCCAGAAACTTCTGGAATTGGTTGACGATCGCGGCGAAACGGTTCTGCGCCACCTGACCATCAGCACGAAGTGGGCGGTGGCCCTGACAGCCGTGTGTGCAGCACTCACAGCGACGTCCCGACACCTGCCCGTCTGGCGAAATCCGGAAAGTCTGTGGGAGCACGCGATGACGAAGGTTCCACAACTGCCTGTCGTTCGCATCCAGATGGCGCTCACCCGATATAACAACGGGCAGCGGCGCGAAGCCGTTCGCACCCTGCAGCAAGCATTGCTGGAATGCGATCCGGATGACCTTGATCGGCAGCGAATGGCATCCGCGATCAAGTCATGGTCAGAGGAACTGCAGCTACGTCCGGCCGACGCTTCATTGGTAACTCGCCGCTAATTTCAAACGCGTTCAAGACAACCGGATGCAGTCTGCCGCGCTGTCACCAATGGGAACTCCCCGCACAGGATAGTCATCCGCCGAGGCTCATAGTAACAGTCTTCAGTTCGGTATAATTCTGCAGACCCGCTTCGCCCAGTTCGCGTCCCATGCCGCTCATCTTGAAGCCGCCGAACGGGGCTGCTGCATCAAACACGTCGTAGCAGTTGATCCAGACCGTTCCAGCTCGCACGCTGGCAGCAATCTTGTGGGCTTTCTGCACATCACTGGTCCAGACAGCGGCCGCAAGCCCGAAAGTGGTATCGTTGGCACGGCTGATCGCTTCGCCAATATCACTGAATTTCAGAATGCTCATAACGGGCCCGAAGATCTCGTCCCGCGCAATCTCCATTTCATCAGTGACGTTGGTGAAAACGGTCGGTTCGATAAAGAACCCGCGATTGCCGACGCGCTGTCCTCCGGTGGCACAGGTGGCGCCTTCCCGGGAGCCACTTTCTATGAAACGCATAATCTTGTCGAACTGGTCCCTGTCGACCTGCGGCCCCTGAGTTGTTTCGCTGTCAAACGGATTGCCGAGCACTCGCTGACTGGCCTGAGCAACAACGCGTTCCACGAATTCTTCGTGAATAGCGTCTTCGACGAACAACCGGCTACCAGCGCAGCAGCACTGACCCTGGTTGAAGAACAGTCCAAACTCGGCTCCTTCGATGGCCGCATCAAGGTCAGCATCCGCAAAGACGATGTTCGGCGATTTGCCGCCGAGTTCGAAGGTGAGTCGTTTCAGCGTCGTAGCTGCGTCTGCCATGATTCGCTGTGCCGTTTCTCCGGATCCGGTGAATGCAATCTTGTCGATCAGCGGATGTTTCACAATCGCCGCCCCGGCTGTCGGTCCGTAGCCCGGCACGATGTTGATAACACCTGGAGGAAAACCTGCTTCCAAGGCCAGTTCTCCCAGCCGCAGGCACGTCAACGGCGTCTGCTCAGCCGGTTTCATCACAACCGTATTTCCGGTTGCGAGCGCCGGCCCCCACTTCCATGCAACCATCAGAATCGGGAAGTTCCACGGAATAATCTGTCCGCAAACACCGATCGGCTCTCTTCGTGTGTAGCAGAAGTAGTCGCCGCGAATCGGAATGGTGTCGCCATGGATTTTATCAGCCCAGCCGGCGTAGTAGCGCAGGCAGTCGATGGCCAGCGGCAGATCAGCAGCTCGTGCGTCGCCGATGGGTTTTCCGTTGTCGAGTGTTTCCAGAGCGGCCAGTTCGTCCAGGTTGTCGTCCATCAGGTTCGCCAGCTTCATCAGCAGGCGACCTCGATCACGAGCATCCATTTTTGACCACGGCCCGGATTCGAATGCGGCTCGCGCGGCATGTGCAGCCAGATCGACGTCCTCCTGACCTCCTTCCGCCACCTCACAAATGACTTCTTCGGTAGCAGGATTAATTGTCTGAAAAGTCCTGCCACTAACGGCGGAGCGCCATTCGTCACCAATCAGAATTCCCGTCTGCCGAATAGCGGGAGCAACGAACGCACCGGAATCAGTAGTCGCTGACATTTCAACTCTCCTCACAAAGACAACAGTAAACTGACTTCCAACGAGTCAGGCCAATTTCCGCTTTTCGCCGACCCACGTGACGTAAAAACATGAACAGGAATGCCCTGCCCTATTCGAAATTACGCCTCAGGAAGAACACGAGGAACCCCGGTCGCGGAGGCCGGCGACGCAGGTCTGCACTGTCGTCAGTGTGCACTGTCGCGACTCACCGCCGTGATGGGTCCAACTCCATCCTGTTCCACAGCGAAAGTATGTCAACGTTCGATCCGGAATTCGAGCGTTCGGGAAAAAAGGGGCGAATCGCGGCAGAAACCGGCGTGGCAACCAGCCTGGCTGACAACTTTGGGCGGCCTGTGTAGAGTTTATTGGCATGATCGTACCTGCATAAGTCGGTTGTTCAAATCTGATCCCGCGGCGCTGAAGCAATGGATTCCACCAGACCTTCAGCAGCAACTGCATTATTCCGGAGTTTACATTGTGAGATACGTTTTAACGTTGCTGTCGTTTTTCGCCGGCGCTGCGGCATGTGTTCCGCCGCCTGCATCCGCCGATGACCGGGCTCAGGCCGCGGCCGCTCGAAGAATTCTCGACACCTGGCATGCGGCGGAACCGGAAACCGATGAGCGATTGCTGCACCTGGTCTGCTGGACGCCTTCCGACAGAAACTTTCCGAGAGACTACAAGTCTCGACTGACACGTATCATGAGGCACATCCAGGACTTCTACCTGCGCGAACTGGAACGACTCGGTTTGGGAGCTCGCACATTCAACCTGCAGTATGACGGCAAACAACAGTTGGTCCTGCACGCCGTCCGCGGGCATCACATGGCCAGCCACTATTCTGTACAGTCCGGCACTGAGATTCGAAAAGAATGTTTGGCGGCGCTGCATGCGGCAGGAATTGAAGCGGATCGTGAGACAATAGTGATTCTGTGCAACCTTGCTACGTGGGATGAAGAACAACTTCGTTTTACTCATAAGTCTCCCTATTACGCGGGTGGTTCCTTTCGCAGCGGCACCGCATGGCAGCTCGATTCACCGGAACTTGACACCCGCAATCTGGGCCGTACGAAACCGATGATCCGAGATGGTCAATACGGCCGTATTTCTCTCGGTAAACACAATTCCATCTTCATCGGCGGGATCGCACACGAACTGGGCCACGCCCTCGGACTGCCTCACTGCAAGGCCCGACCGGACGAAGCCGCCAGAGGGACCGCCCTGATGGGATCAGGCAACCGAACATACGGCGATGAGCTTCGTGGTGACGGCCGGGGCAGTTTTCTGACGCTTGCTCACGGCCTGCGTCTGGCATCGCACCCGCAGTTTTCGGGCTCTGTCAGGGGCATGCGGCAGACCGCCAACGCATCGATTGAAGAACTGTCGATCACGGCAGACGATAAAGCGATTCAGGTTTCCGGTGTCGTCAACGGTGATCCCCCTGTTTATGCGATGATTGCCTATTTCGATCCCGCTGGAGGGAGCGACTACAACGCGACAACGGCAACGGCCGTTCCGGCAGCTGACGGTCATTTCACTCTAAGATCGAACGCTCTGGCTGCCGGGAAACGTGGCCAGTTACGTCTTTTTCCGCTACACGCAAATGGTTCGGCTGGCGGCCAGATGTCGCGTACGAAATATCGATACTCCTACGATGTTGCAGACGACGGAACTCCTGATCTGTCTACAATTCATGTGCGCCAGCAGTTGGCGCCGATCGTGGCCGCCCTTGTCAACGGCGATCGTGACAAAGCATTCTCGCTGGTGGCCGACATCAAACTGGCGAAGGCTGCGGCGATAGCCATGCGACTGACACAGCCATCCATCCCGACGCAGGATCCGGCAGAATTCGATGGCGATTCAAATATAATCGGCCTGACAGAATTCAAGACCACAGCGGCCACAGTGGGTTGGGCCCGTCCTGCGTTCAATCTCGTTCCGGATAACACAATGCTGCTGGAATCCGGTGGACAGATTTACGAAACGGGAATCTACGCCCACTCCCCTGCCCGCCACATGTATCAGCTTGGCGGAAAATGGAAGTTACTGACCGGCAAAGCCGGTCTCGCGTCAGGGCATCGCGGGTCTGTGCAGTTTGAAGTCCGGGGCGACGGCAGGACGTTGTGGAAATCCAGAACTGTTATGTCGGACGACATCGTCGAGTTCGAGGTGAAGCTTAATGACGTCCGGCAACTGGACCTGCTGACTCACCCAACGAACGACGGTCCCGGTGCCGACTGGGGGCTCTGGCTGGCCCCAATGCTGTCGCGGCACTAAACGGGCAGCCCCATACCGCCACCCTCTTTCAGTCCCGGGTTCCGCAATGGTTGCCTAAACGACTTGTGACCTGCAAGAATAACGGGGCAAAGTTTGAACGGACAATGTGTTCCACGTTTCACCAGCATAAGAAGCAAATAATGCGAATTTCTCTTCTTGTTCTTCTGACCGCTTTGTCACTGACAGCGACGTTCAGTTCGGCGATGGCAGCAGACACGCAGACTCGGCGTTTTATCGCCGCAGATTCATCTAAACAACGAATTGCGGTCATTGGCGAAGACGGCAAAATCGAATGGGAACGGAAGATCGGGCCGCTGCATGATCTGCATGTGCTGCCCAACGGTAACGTTCTGTTCCAGGACACGTGGACTCATGTGCTGGAAGTGAATCCAAAGACGGATGATGTCGTATGGGAATACGAGGCAAAGACGGCAGACGGCAATCAGGGACGCCGCATCGAAATTCATGCATTTCAACGCTTGGATAATAGCAACACGATGGTGGTTGAGTCCGGTCGGTCACGGATTCTGGAGGTGGACGCTGACGGCAACATTGCCGCCTGGATTCCGTTGAAAGTAGAAAACCCACACCCGCACCGTGACACTCGCCTGGTTCGTAAGCTATCTACCGGAAACTATCTGGCCTGTCACGAAGGTGACGGTGTGGTCCGCGAATATAATCCGACAGGGAAGGTGGTCTGGGAGTACCGCGTACCACTGTTTGGACGCGAACGGGCCAATGGTCACGGAGTAGAAGCCTTCGGAAATCAGTGCTTTTGCGCCATACGACTGAAGAACGGAAATACGCTGATCAGCACTGGCAACGGCCACGGTATTATTGAAGTCACACCCGCTGGTCAGGATATCTGGAGCATTCATCAAAACGACCTGCCCGACATTCAACTGGCGTGGGTCACGTCACTTCAGGTCCTGCCGGGCGGAAACATTCTGATCGGCAACTGTCACGCCGGCCCGGAGAACCCTCAGCTGATCGAAGTGGATCGGCAGAAACGGGTCGTCTGGAGGTTCAAGGACTTTGAACGCTTTGGAAATGCGCTGACAAATTCACAGATCCTGTCCAGCAACGGTAAGCCAGTTCTCGCAGGATTGAGGTAGTTTGCGCTGTAGTTCCGGGTCGGCACTGTGTTTCGGAAGCCATGGCGGGAATGAACTGGTCGCTCGAGTATATTCGGCATAATCGGGGTGTGTTTCATGCAGTGACTTTTCCAGCAGCGTGACCTCAAAGATTCGAAACAGGAAGACAAACATGGTCAATGAACCACTGAAGGTCCGAAGCCCACCCCGTGAGCGATCACATACAGGCCCCACACACCAGAAAGTCTCCAAAGTAGTTCGGGTGACGAGCGTAACACCATAGTCCCTTGTTCATGATCATGACTTTTTCATGATTCTCTGTAACCGTCTTAAACCGCCCCAGCTGAAGATCGCCGGTCGCTTCGAACAGAATGCTGACCGTCCACAGAACGATGCCAGCTCCATGCAATGGCGTCCGGCCGGATTCCGCGAGGGTAATTCCGGTATGCTGCGGGAGCGAGACGGTCCACATCACGGCGCCCTGCAACCGGAAGACAACATATATGCTCGTAAAGGCAGAAACCTTTCGAGCAGCTCGTGATGGCTGGCAGGGAATGAGCCCGCAATACTCAGCATTTCTGGACCTGCTCATCACATGCCGTGAACTCGGATACAACATGTGCTGGCAGCAACACAACTACGACAGATACGCGTCCCTGCCGGAATGGGCTCAGCGAACACTGGTTGCTCATTCGTTCGATCCACGTCAGTATCATTACGAAACATACGAGTTTAAAGCTGCCGCCACTTACGACGATCTCTGGAACTCTGCTCAAACTCAGCTCGTTCAGGAGGGACGAATGCACAACTATCTGCGGATGCTCTTAAGAAAAAAGAGCCTCGAGTGGTCAGCGTTCCCGCGCGATGCTTTAACGACGATGGTCCACCTGACCAGCAAATATTCTGTTGATGGACGCAATCCAAACTCCTGTTCGGGCATCATCCGGATGCACGGTCGCTACGACCGTGCCTGGGGGCCGGAACGCCCTGCCTTTGTGAAAGGCTCGATACATGAGCAGTAAAAGACAAGGCGAAGGCTGAATGTGAAGAGGTACCTGGAACAATTTTTCTCAGAAGCAGCGCGATAGACAGCTCTGCAATCAGGCAATAATTTCTATTGACTTGCGAGTGTTTATGGAGCTGGTCACCATTCATTACAGAACAGAAGCAGATAAAAAACCCTGCGACTCATGCAGCCAGACAGAAAGAATCGTCGTGAGTAAACGGTCCATTGCTCAGTTGTATCGGGTAACATTGCTGCAGCCACTGCTGATTGCATTTGGCGTTGTCGTCATATTCGTCCCAGTCGCAGTGAAAGCATCAGAATCAAAGCCGAAACTCAAGCCGCACCCTTTGGCGCTGCCCAACACTCACGACCCCGGTGAAGTCGACAAACCGGAACTGGTTCCGTTTGTGGTGAAGGACACGACACAGCTCCCCGGCATTGTCGTTGACGAAACCGAAGCAGAACTGGTCGGTAAGTGGCAGTATTCAACACACACGCCGCCATACGTCGGGCTTGGTTATCTGCATGATCAGAAACAGGGAAAGGGCGCCAGTTCGGTCACGTTCACTCCTGAACTGCCAGCGGCCGGGGTTTATGAAGTTCGCCTGTCGCATTGCTATAACGTGCGCCGGTCGACAAATACGCCGGTGACCATTCATCATGCGGACGGGGAAAAAACAGTCCGTATCAATCAACAGGACATTCCGCAGCACGATCGTCTGTTTCGGTCGCTGGGGCACTTTCAGTTCGAATCCGGCAGGCATGGCTGGGTGCGGGTGTCGACCGATGGCACCGACGGGAAATACGTAATTGCCGACGCCGTACAGTTTCTTCCTGTACAGAAGCAGGCCCTGCGTGCGCACTCCCCCGACGCTGCTGCCGATTCAAAACCGCGACACTACAAACTGACTGCAAGGGCCAGCGAAATTGATTCGCGAGTAAAATCGCACCCTGAAATCGGATTCCTGGTCGATACGAAAGACGGAAAGCCCGCAGACCTGCAGCATGCGGCCGTGGACACGCGGGTAACGCCGCGCGGCAAGCTGGTCATCTGGTTGATGTCGCACAATGAACAGCTCTTTGATCGCATTAACAGCTATGGAATTCACGTTCTCCGGCCACACTACGCAAATCGATGGTTTTCCATTTGCTGCCGTGAAGCTCCCGTTGGTGAACACTGTCGCGGCAACATCCGGCTGGAAGCGGCCACCGGCATGGATTTCAGTGACGATGTCATGATTCCAGAACCGGATGGCATGATGGAACGGTCTTTTCAGTTTGTGAAATGGCTGGAATCGGAAAACCCGGCGGGCAACTGGGGCCAGTTTCTGACGGGCGACAACAAAGGTCTGCGCTGGGAAGACATCATCATCTCAGGCAGTTCACACGGATCGACGACGGCTGCTCGGTTTGCCAAACACCAGAAGGTCAGTCGGGTTGTGGCGTTCTGCGGCCCGCGTGATCAGCTTCAGTCGTGGCAGAGCCTGCCTTCGGCGACCCCGGAAAACCGCTACTTTGGTTTCTCACATGTGCTGGACGGAGGCTGGACCGGAGATCACTACTGCCGAAGCTGGGAGCTTCTGGGCATGCACAGATTTGGGCCTGTCGTTAACGTGGACAACACGAAATCACCATTCAAGAACACGCGACGCCTGATCACAGACTTCGACGTAGGTGGCGATGCTCGTCGAGCCCACAGTTCCGTTCAGCCCGGCAGTCGCGCTTACAGGAATGAGAACACGAAGGCCTATATGCACGAAGACGTGTGGCGTTACCTGTTTACTCATCCGGTCAACAGCGTCGGTCGGGCCGTACCAATGGACGCTGACTGTGAGAAAAATCAACGATAGCAGGTCGGTTTTCTCTCAGAGTCAGCCACCAGGTCTGCGTGAGCGGATCGTCGCACATCGTGAACCGAACAATTATTTGTTATTGCCTGTACAGACGACTTGCGGCCGAACGCTTTGCCACAACAATTGCCTCGGTACCGCTGCATGTTTCTGGATATTCTGCAATGCTCCGATGCTCTCACTTGATTCTCGTTCTGCTGTCGGTCTCAGCAACACAGGCAGACGAAATCGATTTTGCTCACGACGTCGTTCCAGTCCTGAAGAAACACTGTGCCGAGTGTCATGCAGGCGAAGAATCCGAAGGTGGATTTTCGTTCAATACACAGCGTCAGCTGCTGGGGTCTGGTTACGCGAAAGTCCGCCAGCCGGACAAATCTCGAATTGTGGAACTGATCCAGTCCCACGATGCAGAAGAACAGATGCCTCCGAAGGAATACGACCGACTGTCGGCCAGGGAGATTAAGACATTGCAGCAGTGGATCGCTGCTGGCGTTCCGTGGGAGCCGGGATTTCGATTCAGCGCCAGCGGTTACGAGCCACCGTTGCTGCCGCGAGACGTCGTGCTGCCTTCCGCTGCGTTTTCCGGTCAGAATCCCATCGACCGTATCCTTTACGGTGGTCGGAACGGGGTGACGGCCGAAGTCGTCGAGAACGACGTTTTTCTGCGCAGAGCCTACCTGGATCTGATCGGTCTGCCTCCATCGCTGGAAGAACAGACGGACTTTCTGAACGATGCCCGCCGCGACCGTCGCCGTCAGTTGATTGAATCATTGCTGGGCCGTGATCGTGACTATGCCGAACACTGGATAACGTTCTGGAACGACCTGCTGCGCAATGACTACGCGGGTACCGGATATATCGACGGAGGTCGTCGGCAGATCACAGCCTGGCTGTATGAAGCCCTTGTGAAGAACAAGCCGTACGACCAGTTCGTGCGTGAGCTAATTGCTCCCACAGCGGCGTCGGACGGATTCATCAGCGGAATTAAATGGCGTGGCACTGTGAATGCCAGTCAGGTGCGTGAAATTCAGTTCGCTCAGAATGTGGCGCAGGTTTTTCTGGGTATTAATATGAAGTGTGCGTCATGCCACGACAGTTTCATTGATCGCTGGACACTGGACGAAGCCTACGGACTTGCAGCGATCTATTCGACTCGTGAACTTCAGGTTCATCGGTGCGACAAGCCGGTCGGCCGCATTGCTAAAGCGGCATGGATTTTTCCGGAAATCGGTGACGTTGATCCACAGGCGGAACAACGTGTGCGACTGCAGCAACTGGCGGCTGTGATGACGTCACCTCGGAACGGCCGATTTTCAAGAACAGTCGTTAACCGCCTGTGGCACCGCCTGATGGGGCATGGCATTGTCCATCCGGTGGATGCCATGCATACCGAACCCTGGAATGCCGACCTGCTGGACTACCTTGCCAATTACCTGGTTGACCAGGAATACGACATGAAGAAAGTGCTGCAGCTGATCGCGACATCTCAGGCTTATCAGTCGCGATCAGCGCCAGCTCAGGATTCTGCAACGTCCGGAGAGTTCACCTTTCGCGGTCCTGTGGCGCGACACCTGACGGCCGAACAGCTGATGGATGGTGTGTGGTCACTGGCTGCGACATCACCCAGCTCCATCGACGCGACGTTGCCGGCAGAATTGTACTACGGTGATGATGCTTCTGATATTACGGCGAGCGGTCAGTGGATCTGGACCTATGCGAACACTGCCTCGGCGCCTGCGGGAGAGCGGGCTGCGTTTCGAAAACAGCTGACCTTCGCTAAGAAGCCACGTGGGGCAGTGATGGTGATTACCTGCGACAACGAGTATACCGCGTGGGTCAATGGAAAAAAGGTCGGTGGCGACAAAGACTGGAACAGTATCGAGGTTCTGAACCTGTCACGTCATCTGAAGAATGGTGCAAACGAGATCCTGATCGTGGGGCGGAATGCGGGGGCAGGTCCCAATCTTGCCGGATTGTATGCGGAAATCGTACTCACGGAGGGTGCCAATAAATATGTCCGGATTGCGACCGACGAGACCTGGCAGGCAAGTCGCCAGGTGCCCAAAAGTCAGCAGACTGAGACTGTGCCGTGGCAGGCTGCGGTGCCGGTTGATCAGCAGAACACGTGGGTTGCTGGCAGTGCCGCCGCCATCAAGGCAGAGTTAGCATCGACGACAAACACCGTCCGTCGCAGGGCGCGAGCAGCGCTATTGAAAAGCAATATGCTGATGCGGTCGCTTGGTCGCCCCAATCGCGAGCAGGTTGTGACGACGCGTCCCGCATCACTATCCACATTACAGGCAATCGATCTGGCTAACGGAGAACTGCTGGACAACATGCTTTCAACGTCTGCTCAGAAATTGCTGCCTCAGTTCGATAACCCAGAATCGTTTGTTCGGGATCTGTTTCGACGAGCGATCATGCGTGAACCTTCTGTCGAGGATCAGCGTCTGGCTGAGTCGATACTGGGGGAGGCACCCAGTGCCGAGTCTGTACAGGACCTGTTGTGGCTGCTTGTGATGCTGCCGGAATTTCAGTTTGTACAATAGTGCCTCTTCGAGGTCTGGAGGTTGGTTTCCGACGTCTGTTCTGCTCCCTACCCCAGTTCACGGACTGACGAACCAAGCAATAGAGCAGATTGACCAATCGACAAATTCGTGTCGCCCCTGACCTTATCATTGCGTGACGGCCAGCGGCCCCGCCGGATGAACAGTTATGAATTCGAACAAACTTCGACGACGTATCTGCTTCGACGCGGCGCAGCTGTTGCATTCGCGACGTGAAACCAGCTTTCGGACGGCCAAATGGCATGCCACGCGGGCCATTACCCGCAGCTATGTCGCTCCGGAATCTGTACCGACCGACATGGAAATTCGTGTGGCACTGCAGCAACTGGTGTCGACGGCCGTACCAATTGATAACAGTGAGGACGCGACGGAACTCGGCTCAGACATTTCGGTTTCCCGCTTCGATCGATATTATTCATTATTGGAGCCACTGGATCGAGTGCGACTGAATCGCGGCACACATCCGGAGGGTGACCTGCTGTATCACAGCCTGCAGGTCTTCGAACTTGCCAGAGAAGCTCGTCCCTGGGACGAAGAGTTCATGACGGCCGCACTGCTTCACGACGTCGGCAAAGGGATCGATCCGTTCGATGCGGAAACCGCAACACTCAAGGCACTCAACGGCATTGTGTGGGAGCGAACGCTGTGGTTCGTGGAAAATCTGCCAACACAGCACCGACTGTACGACGGCACGATCGGAGTCCGTGCACGTCGGAGACTGTCACGGCACGAAGACGGAGAAGAATTGACAGTGTTGGCAAAATGTGACAGGGATGGCCGAGTACCCGGCAGACGTGTCAGTAAGCTGGATGAAGCCATCGACTTCGTAAAGTCACTTGCCCTGGAAAATTCCGGTCAGAGTTCGCAGCCCGGATAAGTACAAACGGCCAACGCGAGACAGAACAGGACCGAAATTCAACATGACTGACGCAGTGAAATCTAAACACTTCAGCGACCCGGTCGATCTCAATACAATCGAGTACGATTGCTGGCACATGCTGCGGGCTGCTGTACACGACAGGTCGTGTGGCTGGCGATTACCGGTCCTGGCAACGTGCTCGAACGGAGAAGTTCGGCAGAGGACGGTCGTGCTTCGGAAGGTTGAACGCTCGGCCCGCCGGATTCTCGTCCATACAGATCTTCGGTCGCCGAAACTCAAGAGCATCAACAACAACCCTGATGTTTCATGGTTATTCTACGATGCGGTTTGTCAGGTTCAGCTGCAACTGACGGGATTGGCCACAGTGCACACCGACGATAAAATTGCCGAACAGTTATGGCAGCATGAAACGGAATCAAGCCTCCGCGGTTATCTGGCACCGTACGTACCCGGAACAGTACGGTCAGTGCCGGAATCGAATCTGCCCGACGATATGAGACAGCGAATCCCTAAGCGTGATCAGTTGTCGGCAGCTCGTGAGAACTTCGCCGTAATTTCCGGTGCTGTCAAAATCGCAGACTGGCTGCTGCTGAGACCGGACGGAAACCTGCGCGCACGCTTCACCTACGAAGACGGTTCTGTTTCCTCTGGCAACTGGCTGGCACCATAGGTCAAACATGCAGACGTTCAGTCAGAACGAATTGCTGGACTGTAGAACATCATTTGTCATAATCACTGAGCAACCGGAGTCTAACTCTGTTGCGAGGCGACAGCTGACCTGTTGTTTTTCATGCAAACTGTTGCCGCGAATTCCTTCCTCACGCACACATGCCTTTCTGGAGTACCACTGATATGACTCGTCTGATCACCTGCAGCCTACTGACTGCGTTCGTCTGTTCCTGTGTGTGGGCGGAGGACGGCAAGGAAAAAACATTCCTTAGCGTGGCAGATGCCGGAACGGATTATCTGCTTCAGGGTGAATACAGCGGCATGCTGGAGACGGATGGTGACAACATGAAGTTCGGGCTACAGGTCATTGCCCTGGGCGATCACAAGTTTGACGCAGTATGCTATCCCGGCGGCCTGCCAGGGGACGGCTGGGAGGGCGAAAAGAAATTCAAAGCGTCCGGGGAAACGGTCGACGGTATGACAAAACTCACAGCGGATGGAGTCGGCCATGCCATCATCGTGCGTGGTTCTGCTCAGATTTTTTCAGAGAAGGATCGTGAAGTCGGCACGTTGAACAAAGTCGAACGCAAGAGTCCGACTCTGGGGGCCAAACCGCCAGCCGGTGCTGTTGTGCTGTTCGACGGTTCAACCGCCGAACATTTCGAACGAGGCGAAATCACGATGGGCAACCTTCTGGCAGCCAACTGCGAAAGCAAAGAAAAGTTCGGGGACCATTCGATGCACCTGGAATTTCGTACGCCGTTCAAGCCTCACGCACGTGGACAGGCCCGGGGTAACAGCGGTGTCTATCTGCAGGGTCGGTACGAATGTCAGGTGCTGGATTCATTCGGGCTTGAGGGCAGGAACAACGAGTGCGGTGGCATTTACTCAATCGCCGAACCAGCCGTCAACGCCTGTTTTCCGCCTTTGACATGGCAGACGTACGACATCGACTTCACCGCCGCTCGTTATGAAGACGGCAAGAAGGTCGTCAATGCTCGAACGACGATCCGGCACAACGGCATCACCATTCACGACGATCTGGAACTTCCTCACGGTACTCCCGGCAAGCTGCCTGAAGCAGAAGGTCCGGGCCTGCTGTACCTGCAGGGGCATGGAAATCCGGTTGTTTATCGCAACATCTGGTTCGTGCGAAAGTAGGCTCAAGCCGCCAGCCGAAATGCCGGAGTCCGGGGCTGACAAAAGCCCCGGACTCTTTTCCTGCGCTTGCGGTTTTCCAGCCGGGCAAATCTGAACGTGAAACGCCTGGCGGCGAGGGCTATGCATAGCCGATTCGAATACAGCGACCAGCGAGAGCGGATCAGCATCTAGCGAGCGTCAGCTCGCGTCGGCCTGCGGTCCGACGCGCACTAAGGAATCAGCAGCACAAGTGCGGTGACCCAGAGAAATTCTGATGCAACCGCTTCTTCGTTGAAGGGGATCTGATATTTCTTCTTCGGAGCCCATTCGCCGGGCTGATAATATCCCAGAGCGTACTCCCGTGAATGGAACGGGTGCAGGGCCACCTGATACGGCAGGCCGACAACCTGACCGAAGAATCGGCCTGTGGAAGCAAACGGTTGTATGACCGGATGCCGTGTGTGTCCGTAGCGTTCCAGTCCGGGATCCTCAAAGTACAACGGGTGATACCACAGGTTTGATGGCGTCCACTGTAGCACTGTTCGCGGAGCAAGCTTCGCAACGTACGTACCGTTGTCCATCCGCTCATGAAAATCGTCCGGCAGCTGCGCATCGGTATATGCGCCCCATGCATAATCAAGTGACGGCTTAATGTCGGATATCTTGCGGGACAGCAGGCCGCTGCCCTGTGATTCGCTGGCAGTGACCTGCTCAGATGATTCTTCTTCTCCAGAGACCACGAGAATTTTCATTTCGTAGTCCTCGGTATCATACGGTTCTTTGAAATCCGGGTCATAGAATTCGATCATGCCGCCTGTCCAGCGCGTGA
>Ga0315331_10000881_pt1 | contig 21941 bp, 14 predicted proteins | sample M160m34915metaG_FD_203456 | JGI IMG/M metagenome (GOLD analysis project Ga0315331, IMG submission 203456) | Ammonia-oxidizing marine archaeal communities from Monterey Bay, California, United States - M1 60m 34915 | ecosystem: Environmental > Aquatic > Marine > Intertidal zone | place: USA...
TGGCGGCAGCGCGGATCAAGGCGGGACAGCAGAACAGCCTGTCGCTCGGTGATCTGGACGCCGCCCGTGACTGGGGTTACGCTCGAGATTATGTCAACGCCATGTGGCTGATGCTGCAGCAGGATGTACCGGACGATTACGTACTGGCCACAGGCATTTCACACACGATTCGCGAATTGCTGGATGCAGCATTTACACACGTTGGCCTGAACTGGCAGGATCATGTGACGATCGATGAACGTTTTAACCGTCCTGCGGACGCGTGCCAGTTGCTGGGCAATCCGACCAGGGCGGAATCAGTTCTGGGATGGAAACGCACCATCGATTTTCATCAGCTCATTCAGTTGATGGTTGATTCCGATCTTAAGCGAGTGAGTGATACACCTTGAAGATTCTCATTACCGGAATCTGCGGTTTTGTCGGCAGCGAGACTGCCCTTCAGCTGCGCGAACATTCGGCTGCTGAGGATTTGCAGATTGTCGGTATCGACAACCTTTCGCGCAACGGCAGCTGGCGAAACAGGGAGCGACTGGCTGCACGGGATATGGCAGTTGTCCACGGTGATATTCGACAGGCGACTGACCTGGATGCTGTTGGCGCAGTTGACTGGGTGATTGACGCCGCGGCCAACCCGAGTGTACTGGCGGGCGTGGACGGAAGGTCGAGCAGTCGTCAGCTGATTGACTACAACCTGTTGGGTACTGTTAATCTGCTGGAGTACTGTAAGCAGCACAAGTGCGGGTTCGTGTTACTCAGCACAGGCCGAGTGTATTCGATACCTCCGCTGGCTGCGTTGTCGGTGACGCCCCACAAAGATGCCTTTTGCCCCGATAAAGGGGCGTTGCCGGTGGGGCTTACCGGTCAGGGAATTAGTGAGCAGTTCTCGACGACCGCTCCCGTTTCGCTCTATGGTGCGACGAAATTGTCGTCCGAACAGCTGGCTCTCGAATATGGTTTGACATTTGATTTTCCTGTCTGGATTAATCGATGTGGTGTGATGGCCGGGGCAGGGCAGTTTGGCAAGGCCGATCAGGGTATCTTTGCCTTCTGGCTGCACAGCTGGAAAGAACAGCGTTCGCTCAGATACATAGGCTTTGGTGGCCATGGGCACCAGGTTCGTGATTGCCTGCATCCTCGTGATCTTGTGCCGCTGTTGCTGAAACAATGTGCCGAAGGAAACGGTGACCGATCTCCGGTCGTGAATGTTTCTGGTGGTGTAAAGTCAGCAATGTCTCTCGCCCAGCTCAGTCACTGGTGCGCGGATCGCTGGGGCGAACGAGACGTCGCGGCGGACACGACTCCGAGACCTTTCGACCTGCCATGGGTCGTCCTGGACTCTGCGCTGGCTGCCGAACAATGGGGTTGGGAACCCGCAACTTCGGTACAACAGGTATTGACGGAAATTGCGACGTTTGCGGAAAGTCAGTCTGACTGGATTGGATTCTCGAAGTAGTTGCCCGAGGCCGATGAAGATGGCATGAAGAAACTACTTGTCACCGGTTCGTCCGGACTGATTGGGTCAGAGGTGTGTATCTACTTCGCCGCTGCTGGCTGGATGATTCACGGCGTCGACAACAATCAGCGAGCCGTCTTTTTCGGATCGCAGGGGGATACTCGCTGGAATCAACAGCGACTCGCCGACCGGATTGATGGATTTGCACATCACGAGATCGATATTCGCGATCGTGAGGGCGTGCTCGATCTTATGAAAACCATGCGGCCGGATGCGATTGTGCACACGGCCGCTCAGCCAAGTCACGATCGAGCCGCCGCGATTCCGTTCGACGACTTCGACACGAATGCCGTTGGCACATTGAATCTGCTTGAGGCCGCCCGACAGGCCTGTCCGGAGTCCCCGTTCGTTCACATGTCGACCAATAAGGTCTACGGTGATCGTCCAAACACGATTGCACTGAAAGAACTGGAGACTCGCTGGGACTATGACGACGATGCATTCGCCGATGGTATCTCTGAACAGTTTTCGATTGATCAATCCACGCATTCACTGTTCGGAGTTTCAAAAGTAGCAGCAGATGTGATGGTGCAGGAGTATGGCCGCTATTTCAACATGCCAACGTGCTGTCTGCGCGGCGGTTGTCTGACCGGGCCCAATCACAGCGGTGTCGAACTGCACGGTTTCCTGAGTTACCTGGTGAAGTGCAATCTGGAAAGACAGGAATACAAGGTCTTTGGATACAAAGGTAAGCAGGTCCGAGACAATATCCACAGCCAAGACGTCGCTCGATTCATTCATGCTTTTGTCGATGCGCCACGTGTGGCTGAGGTCTATAACATTGGCGGTGGACGGGACAACAGTTGCTCCATTCTGGAAGCCTTCAAAATTGTGGAATCCTTCAGTGGCCTGCCGCAGGTATACACCTACGTCGAAGAAAATCGCGTTGGCGATCACATTTGCTATTACAGTGATCTGGCAAAAATGCGGCAGCACTATCCTGGCTGGGACATTTCTCAGGGGCTGACGGACACGATCGGTCAGATTGTCGAAGCGTGGATACAGAGAACTGCACGAGTCAGTGGAAAGAGCTTGGCTGACGGACACCCTGCTGACACCGGGGACCTGCGGAACCTGACGCAAAGGTCGCGTTGACAATTGACCGAGATAGCCTCCGGCAGGAAGTTATCCTACATTTGCGTTTGGCGACTGCTGATCTGTCTTTGGTCAGCAACATCAATGATGCATATGATCTTAGTGAAACCAACTGTTGCAGACTCGGCCGTTTTTCTGCCCGATTCGTGAATTTCGCCAGGTGGCCACAGGAAGTCAATGACCACTATTCTCGGTATCTCTGCTTTCTACCATGATTCAGCCGCGGCGCTGGTCATTGATGGTGAGATCGTGGCCGCGGCACAGGAAGAACGGTTTACTCGCAGGAAGCACGATTTCGGGTTTCCTGTCAATGCTATCGACTTTTGCCTTCAGCAGTCCGGTGTGGTCGCGAAGGATCTGGACTATGTCGGCTTTTATGACAAGCCGTTCACCAAGTTTGAACGACTGTTGGAAACATACCTTGCGTATGTCCCTCGAGGTTATCGATCATTTCGTCAGGCTATTCCGCTGTGGCTGAAGCAGAAGTTACATTTGCCCAGGGAGATCCGTAAAGGGCTGGGCGGCGAGTACGATGGGAACATCGTCTTCACTGACCATCACGAATCTCATGCCGCCAGCGGTTTCTTTCCTTCGCCGTTTGAATCCGCCGCGATCATGACGCTGGACGGTGTCGGCGAATGGTCGACCTCCTGTATGGGTGTTGGAAAAAGCAACCGCATTGAACTGACGGACGAACTGCGTTTTCCCCATTCGCTGGGGTTGCTCTATTCGGCTTTCACGTACTACACCGGCTTTCGAGTAAACAGCGGTGAATACAAGATCATGGGACTCGCTCCCTACGGAGAGCCAAAGTATCGCGACTTGATACTTGACCACGTGATGGATCTGAAGGAAGACGGCTCGTTCCACATGGATATGAGCTACTTCAACTACTGTCAGGGTCTGACGATGACGTCGAGCAGGTTTCACAATCTCTTCGGCGGGCCGCCGCGACAGCCGGAGTCCGAGTTGACTCAGCGGGAAATGGATCTGGCGGCGTCCGTGCAGGCGGTTACTGAGGAAGTGATGCTGAAGTCGGCTCAGCATCTGCACGAAACGACCGGCGAGAAGAACCTGGTGATGGCTGGGGGAGTTGCTCTGAACTGTGTCGGCAACGGACGCTTGTTGCGGGAAAGTCCGTTCGATGATATCTGGATTCAGCCTGCAGCCGGCGACGCTGGCGGGGCACTCGGTACGGCCATGTTTATCTGGCACCAATTGCTGGAACGCCCACGGCAAACAGGGCTGTCGGACATGCAGAAAGGGTCGTATCTCGGTCCGTCATATGATGATGGAACGGTCGCTGACTATCTGAAGTCCGTTGACGCGGAGTTCACTACATGTACGACAGACCATGAATTGTGTGAACAGGTCGCTGAACTGATTGATCGCGAAAATGTGATTGGCTGGTTTCAGGGACGGATGGAATTCGGGCCGCGCGCATTGGGCGCTCGCAGCATCATTGGTGATGCTCGCAGCCAGAAGATGCAGTCCGTAATGAATCTGAAGATTAAGTTTCGGGAATCATTTCGACCGTTCGCACCAATCGTGCTGAAGGAACACGTTCATGACTATTTTGACCTGAAAGAAGGTCAGGAGTCGCCGTATATGCTGATCGTGGCGGATGTTCTGGAAGCACATCGCCACTTACTGCCGGACGATTACGAACAGAGCTTTGGCATTGAGAAACTTAATTATGTGCGGTCCTCTCTGCCGGCAATTACACACGTGGATTATTCGGCGCGCATTCAGACGGTGGGAGCAGACCGGAATCCGTTGCTGCACCAGATGATGACACAGTTCTATGAAAAGACGGATTGTCCTGTGATGATCAATACAAGCTTTAACGTCCGCAGCGAACCGATTGTCTGTACTCCTGAAGACGCCTTCCGTTGCTTCCAGATGACCGACATGGACGTGCTTGTTATCGGGCATCACGTGATCAGGAAAACACAGCAGGTCAGTCAAGTGGATGAAATTCAGCGCGAAGAACACTTGAAACAGTTTCAACTTGATTGAGGCGGAGCGGCCCGCCAGCCGATGCGAACTGCCGCCTGGTAATCGCCGATTCACTCTTATTTCACAGCCCCGGAAGTCCAGCGATGCTGCCGGAACAGTTTTCGAAAACATGTGGTTCGTGCGGGGGCGTGGAAAGCAGACATTGCAGCCTGGAACACAGTTTTCGCGGCCATGAATCAGCGTAGTACGCTGTAGGACAGAATTAGTTATGCCCTTAGTCGAAATCAACTGGAAGCCGAGCGATCGTCAGCTCAGACAGTTCGGTGGCATTTCTGTTATAGCGTTGCCGCTGTTGGCGCTGATCTGGCGCGCATCGACGCCGGTCATCGGTACGATGGCGGGCATCGGCTCCGCGATTGGTGTTGTTGCATTTCTGATTCCCAGGGCTGTCAAACCACTGTTTATCGGGTTGTCGGTTGCCGCGATTCCGATCGGCATCGTAATGGCCGAGGTGATTCTGTTTTCGGTGTTTCTGCTGGTCTTTGTACCGATGGGAATCGGGTTTCAACTCATGCGCCGGGATTCTTTGAGGTTACGGAAAACCGCGAATGAATCGTTCTGGCAGAAGAAGAGTCAGCCTCGCAGTGCAGCCAGCTACTTTCGGCAGTCATGACTTCCTCGACGTATCCGGTTCCCGGCGGATCGCATGGAATCCGGAAGAATGATTTCCGGCTGGTCAACGCAGGATGTCATGAATCACATTGCCGTGGACGTCGGTCAGCCGGAAGTCTCGTCCGGCATAGCGAAACGTCAGTTGTTCATGATCCATGCCCAGAGCATGAAGCATTGTGGCGTGCAGGTCATGTACGCTGGTGGGTTTTTCTTCGGCTTTGAATCCGATTTCATCTGTGGCTCCGTAAACTGTACCGCCTTTGATACCGCCACCGGCGAGCCACACACTGAATCCGTAGTGATTGTGGTCGCGGCCGTTTATCGGCTTGCCGTTGCTGGCCAATTCTACCGTTGGTGTCCGCCCGAATTCGCCGCCCCACAGCACAAGTGTGTCGTCCAGCATTCCGCTTTGTTTCAGGTCGGTCAGCAGGGCAGCGATCGGCTGGTCAATCTGACCGGAAAGCTTCCGGTGGTTTGTTTCGATTTCACTGTGGTTATCCCACGGCTGACCGGCTCCGTGCCACAACTGCACAAAACGTACTCCGCGGTTGAGCAGTCGTCGGGCAATCAGCGTCTGTCGGCCATGAACGCCCGTGCCGTACATTTCCTGCACATGTTTTGGTTCTTTGGAAACGTCAAAGGCCTCAGCCGCATCCTGCTGCATGCGGAAAGCCAGTTCATACGACTGAATTCTGGCCTCCAGTCGGCTGTCGTAGCGGTCCGTTTTGTGGCGCGCATTCCATTTCGCCAGCAGGTCCAGCTGTGTGCGCTGGGCCCGTCGTGAAATATGAGGATGTTCGATGTTTTCAATTAATCGGTTCAGTTCTTTATACTGCGAATCAACATACGTGCCCTGAAACGAACCGGGCAGAAAGCCTGCCTGCCAGTTTTCAGTATCCTTGATCGGCAGTCCTCCCGGACACATCGCTACAAATCCGGGCAGGTTCTGATTTTTCGTTCCCAGACCATACAGAGTCCACGCTCCGAAACTGGGCCGCGTCTGCACGGAATCTCCGCAATTCATCAGCATCAGCGAAGGCTCATGGTTCGGCACCTCCGCGTACATGGATCGAATCACCGCGATGTCATCAATGTGCGCTGCCGTTCTCTGAAACAGTTCGCTGACTTCGATTCCCGACTGTCCGTACCTGCGGAAGCGAAATGGAGATGGCAGTGCTGCTCCCGTCTTACGTTCTGTGGCCGGGTTATCAGAGACCGTTCGACCGGAGTAGTTTTTCAGGATCGGTTTTGGATCGAATGTATCGACATGAGACGGGCCACCGTTCAGGAAAAAGTGAATGACTCGTTTGGCTCGCGGGAGAAAATGGGTGGGTCTTGAGCTGAGTGATGTTGTCAGCGCCCGTTGCTCAGTGGCCGCCGTTTGCTCAGACTGCAGAGCGTTGATGAGTCCCAGTGAACCAATCCCCAGTGCCGATCGTTGCAGTAACGAGCGGCGAGACACTTCGGTGACTGAACGAGCGGTGCTCTGCTGGTTTGTTTGTGGTTGAGTCATTTGATTATGTGGGAGAGAACTATTATCCGCCGGAACCGCGTTACTCAGTTTCCGGCCACTGCTTCAATCTACAAACATGAACTCGTTCGTGCACAACAATACATGTGCCAGTTGTTCCCATGAGGAAAGCTTCCGCACCGTGTTACGCGCGAAATCAGTCTGGGCATTCCAGTGTGAATGACCGGTGTCCGTCTCGTTGATGTCGGCGATTGAGATCTGCCACAGGAACTGATCATTGTTCAGCACTTTGTCGATGTCCACAACAAAGTCGACTGCGTCGCCCGTCTTCACTGATACGGCGTCCGTGTTCAGGTCGACTGTCTGCTGATGAGCTTTGACTGAATGCAGGCCTCGGTTTTCTGACGCCAGCACGAACACTCGAATTCCGTCTCCGGCAGCCGGTTCGTGGGTGAGTCTTGAAGTGATTTTGACAGTCATGTCACGGGGAGCCGTCCAGCGGCGGACGCAGGCGTGCTTTCGAGTGTTTCCCGGATGGCCTCCCATGGCGGTCAGGTTGACCCAGCCCAGCTTCGCATCCGGCCATTTCGCTCCGCCCTGCCAGGCTGTGCCTGTGAAATGGGGAGTGGGTGTGAAGTCGACCAGTCGATGCTCCGCTTCATTCACTTCACCGTACCCGTAGCTCCAGTCGGCGACTGTCGGTGGCACTCGCTCGTTGACTGATTCGTCGGCAGAAGATATCAGTTGCAGAGCATCACTGACCTCAGGCGATGTCGGGGCACGTTGCAGGATACGTTGGAACAGGTGACGCACACGAGTCGTCGATTCATCGATTTGTGCGGACTTCTTCGCTAACAGGCGTACCTGCTCAAGAACCATTTTGTGATTCATGAAAAACAACGCCTGCTGCGGGACTGTTGTCTCGGACCGCCGAGCGATGTGCAGATCCGGATTTGCAAAATCAAACATCCGTAACGTGCCGGGCAGGAACTGTCGGTCGATCGTGCCGTAGATTGTTCGTCGTGGAATCTGGCCGTCTGATTTGAACAGATCGAAGGATTTGCCCCCCATTGTTGTCTGCAATTCGCCGGATGCCTGAAGCAACGAGTCGCGAGATTCCTCAAAGGTCAGGCGACGTGGTGTCTGGTGCCACAACAGTCTGTTATCCGGATCAATCAGTTGAGCGGTCCGGGCCACTTCGTTGTCGAGACCGAGTGCAGCCTGCTGGAAGACAGCGGAATTCAGTAATAGTCGGTGTAGTTTCTTCAGACTCCAGTTGTTGTCCACAAACCACGACGTCAACCAGTCCAGCAGCTGTGGATGCGACGGGCGCTCCGCACGCAGGCCGAAGTCACTGGGAGTACTGACAAGACCTCGACCGAATAGGTGAGCCCAGACTCGGTTAACCATGACTCTTGCCGTCAGGGGGTTCTTCGGGGAGATGATGGCGTCGGCCAGCTCACGACGGCCACTGCCGACAGTGAACGCCGTTCCGGTGTCCGTCGACAACCGGGTAAGAAACTTCCGTGGCACGGGCGCGCCCAGGCTGGTCGGGTCGCCTCGACGAAAGACTCGCGGCTCTGACGGAGCACCACGATCGACGAGTGTCATGGCATACGGGATGTTGTACTTCGCCTGAATAATCCAGCGGTCGACTTCGCCCTGTTGTTTCCACAGTTCGTTGACGTTCCCGGAGCTGAACATTGTTTCTGTGTTTGCTATATGTTCTTCAGGGATTACGCAGGGCGAACCGACTCCGTACAGCACCTGTCGCAGTTGTTCTTCGTCCGGGTTCTTCAGTGTCTCTGGCACCGACCGTTTCTGATCAACTGCCAACTGCACCATCGCGACCCATTTGTCGTTAACCTTTGATAGCAGGTCTGCATATCGGTCGACAACTTCCACAAATGTTTCGGGAGCTGTGGAGAACGCTGCGGCGACCAGTGGGTTTAGCTGTTGGTCGGGCAGCTCTGCTAATTTTTGGGTGACTGATCGCGACGCCGTGGAAAAGGACTCTGCAGAAAGCCGCTCGAATTCGTGCCATGCGCGAAACACGGGGTCGCGGCGCTGCTGAGCATTGTAAAGCCATGTCTGCCACTGCGACACGAGCCTTGGATGCAGGTCGTCCACGGCGATAATCTGATCGAAACCGGCTGGCGGATACTTGTGCAGTTCGGTCTGAGCGAACAAATAATCGCCAACGCGTTTTCGAATTCTTGCCGACGTCTCCTCGCATCTCTGCTGCCGGGTACTTACCAAAGTTTTCACCCGTTTGGCCAGTTCATCTTCGAAAGCCTTGTCGCCGATCGGCTCGTGGTTAAGCGGCACTAATTCTTCGGCACAGCTATCGAAGATACCGTACAGCGAATAGTAGTCAGCCGTCGGAATCGGATCGTACTTGTGGTCATGGCACCGTGCGCAGCTGACCGTCAGCCCCATGGTGCCACGACAGACAACGTCGATGCGGTCGTCGATAATGTCGTGCTTCAATCCCAGAAATCGTCGACCCAGCGTTAGAAATCCCATGGCCGCCAGATCCCCTTCGGCACGATCTTCGACCTGGTCAGCGGCCAGTTGCAGCAACAAAAATCGATCATACGGCATATCATCGTTAAGAGCGTTGATGACCCAGTCACGATACACCCACGCGTGCACCCAGAAGCGTTCTTCGCGTGCATACACGTAACCTTTTGTGTCCGCATATCGAGCGACATCCAGCCAGTGCCGTGCCTGGTGTTCGCCGTAGTGTTGAGACTCAAGCAGACCGTCGACGGCTTGCTGCCACGCGTCCGGTCGTTGATCATTCGCAAATGATGCAACAGCTTCCGGTGTTGGCGGCAGTCCGGTGATGGCGTAACTGGCACGCCGCAGCAGTGTCCGCCGATCAGCCTGCGGCGCAGGTCTGAGACCGTTTGCTTTCAAGGCCCGAAGGATAAACGCGTCAATCGGTGTGGTGCCCCAGGAGTTCTCGTGGCGGGGCACCTCCGGTTTGTGAACGGGTTGAAACGCCCAATGATTCTTCGCAGAACGATCTGCCATCGATTCCAGCTGCGCCGAACTTTTGGGCCATACTGCTCCGCTGTTAATCCATTTCCGCAGCGCGTCAATCTGAGGTTTCGTCAGTGGCTTGTCGGGAGGCATGGCCAGGTCCTCGCTGCGCACGACGGCTTGCATGAGCAGGCTTTGGTGCGATTGTCCCGGTACGATCGCTGGCCCGGAGTCTCCGCCCCGCAGCAAGGCCTTCAGCGAATCGACTCGAAGTTCACCGCTCTGTTTCTTATCGCCGTGACAGGCTGAGCATTGTTCGACCAGAATCGGGCGAATCGTGCGTTCGAACAAATCGTTCTGTTCATCGGCACGACAACTGAGCGTCGTTACTGCCAGAACCGTGAGTTGCAGAATTAAATGCTGGAAAGTCAGTTGCGACATTCGATCGATCCGCACTTCAAGCGTCTTTGACGACCCATTTTAGCTGCCCGGGGAATCTATTGGCAGCGACCGTTGATCTTCAAACAGTGTACGGTGCAGATCACTGAATTTGAAGAGGTAGCCCGAAAGTGAAATCGAGAGGGCCCAGCCAACCATGTACGGGTCAGTGCCGGTCCTGCAAGAGCTCCCCAGGAGCTTTGAGCGATGTGAGACACCGCACAACGAAACAGCCGGTTTCGATTTGTGGAGTCCGGCTGCCCCACTGATCCGAATGACAACGGGCTGGTCCCGTCGGCCTGCGGATGTCAGCCGTGGAATCCGGGTTGGTGTCGTTTGCTAGGTTTTGGCGGTCGATTGCCCCGAGGGAAATGTCCTGATTGCGGGGCGATAAATGATTATGCGGCAATGGTTTCCTGATTGGCGTTTACTGCTCGACCTGTATGCATTCTTGCCCTATCCGGCTTTGCTGACGACGTCCGACTGGACAAGTCTGCTGTATTCGGGGCTGTTCACCATGAGTTCAGTATGAGTCCCATTGGCGACGATCTGCCCAGCCTCCAGCACAACGACTCGGTCAATCAGGTCCACAAAATGTTGACTGATGACATGAGAAATGATGAATACCGTACGACCCTTGGAAAATTCTCGCAGTACTTCATAAATGACGGCTTCACTTTCTGCATCGATGGCGGAAGTCGCTTCGTCCAGGATCAGGATTGATGGGTTGCGCACGATGGCCCGTGCCAGAGAGATGCGTTGCTTCTGTCCGCCCGACAGCTTTTGGCCTTTTGCGCCGACGCGGGTGCTGAGCCCCTGCGGCAGCAGCGAAATGAATTCAGCGGCGTGTGCTTGTTTGATTGCCGACTCAATTTCCGTTGCCGTTGCCTGTGGATTGCCGTACAGCACGTTGTTGTAGATTGTGTCGTCGAACAGCATGGTGTCCTGAGTGACCAGGCCAATCTGCTTTCGCAGGTCTTTGAGCGACAGATCTCTTATGTCAACTCCATCGATTCTCACCGTACCTATTGCCGGATCGATCAGCCGCGGCAGCAGACTGATCATCGTGGACTTGCCGGAGCCGTTTCCGCCAACAACAGCGACGACTTCTCCAAAGTTGACTTTAAGACGTACCTCCTGCAGCGTCGGGGGATGGTCCAGAAACGTCTCTTCACTGCTTTCGTACCGAAACGAGATGTCGTCAAACAGAATTTGTTTCGCATGCGTCACGGCCGGTACCGGTGTCTCTGTTTCGGGGACGTGAGTCAACTGGTCAGTGACGGCGAAAATACGTTCTGCTGCCGCAGACGCACGTTTCATGACTGGAAACACACCCGACAACTTGCGGACGGGATCCAGGATTCCGGCCATCAGCACGTACAACGTTGTCAATTCGGCGATGCCCAACGGGCCGGCCGCCAGTTTGATTCCGGCGATCTTGTCAGTATTGTTCAGGACCAGGTAGGCACCAGGAACAAGGATGCCAATAAAGCCAATGATCGCCAGGAGTTCCGTGGCCGGTCTCATCAGTGCACCGACGCGGATCAGTTTCATGGATGTGTCGTAATAGTCTTTGTTTGCGGACACCAACTGCTCACGATGGTGAGGCTGCCCATTGAACGCGATGACCACTCGCGTGGAGTCGAATGTTTCAGATATGCAGTGATAGATATTGCCCATTGTTTCCATGGTACCGGTGGCAACGCTCCGCAGGATCCGTCCTGCGCGATAGAAAACAATTCCGATCAAAGGAAGTACCAGCATGGAAATACAGGTCAACCGCCAGTTGAACAGCATCGCAGCCAGGATACAGCATATTGCCTTCAGCGGTTCCCGTACCAGTAGCGACCCACTCAAACGCAGGCCCTCACTGAGGATGTTGACATCGTTTGTCAGGCGTGAGGTCAGTTGAGCGCTACCCAGTGCCTGAACGGATTGATAATCCAGATCCATGACGTGTTCGAAACTGTCACGCCGTATGTCATTCGAAGACGCGTAGACCACGCTGCCGACAAGCAGCTCTTGCGCGTATTGAAACGCACCTTTCATGACCGTGGCCATGATTACCAGCGAAAGTATTGCCAGAATTGTGTTGAACTTGCTCGATGGGATCCATGGCAGAACCGCAGTTCTGAGCCACTGTTTGAAGACCAATTGCTGTGAGGCGTCGTTCAGTTTACGCTGTATGTTGGCTCGGTGCGACGTGTCGGACTCGTCGGCTTCTCTTAGTATGTCGGAGAATTTTTCTATTTCTGCTTCAATGCCGACAATCTCTGTGTCCACGTAGGTGTGCAGGCTGTCGTTTTCGAACAGGACGCGGACGATGGGGTACGTGATGGACAGATTCAGAGACCACAGTGCAGAGACGAGCACCGCACAGATGACTGACAGAAAGATCCGCTTGCGATACGGCCAGAGCGTGCCGCCAATACGTAGGAGAGTGCCCATAATGAACTTGTGTTGCAGGAACCACGGTGGAAACGAAGCGGCAAATCACCTCAGTGAACCAGGAAACTCATTTTTCCAGTGATAACACGAGCATTTTCTGCCGCAGAAGCAATGTTTGAAGATCAAGGAATCTGACAGAAACGGCGAAACCGCACAATATCGATAATTCCACGGTCGGGTCTGCCTTATGACCACCGCTTCAATGGATGTTGCGGGCGAATTGTCAGACGATTTCTTGCGCATGCGCGACCGTCGTTTTGTGTAACGGTCTTCCACGAATTGCCCAGCGTAGCAAGTGGAATGTAGACGCGAAGAACAGCCACGGGTCAATCATACAGTCCCACAGATTCGCAGATTCACACAGTCGCCATTGTTGGGCGAGTACCGCCGTCACAAGGCACACTGCCAGCAGCCAGTGTCGTAGCAGGGCTGCAATCCCGGAGACGGCCAGAACTATCCATGACATCTGAGTCTGATAACCCAGGGCGTAGAAATCCTGCTCGACGATCCCGAATGTCGACGCGTATATCACGCCGCCAATCAGGAACCAGACCCCCATTAACACCCGGTTTTCTGCCTGGCTCAGTCGTTTTGCCGGTCTCAGCTGAATGGAAAGGTTCTGCAGCAGCAATATCATTGTTGATGCACTAAGTACGCCAATATGCCCCAGCACCACGCCCGACAGATCCAGCTGCTGAAACGGCAGTATTGCCAGTACGACAATGGCACAACAGCATAGAGTTTGCGTGGGCACACTGCTTTGCCTGCGAATTAGTCGGCAAAGAACGACTGCCACCAGTAGAATGAAGGACAGGTGCGACCAGATCCAGAGTCCGATACTCACAACTGATCTCCCAGCCACTGTTCGTTAAACACAACGTGTCGCATTTTTGTTCGTTTCCACGTGTAAATCAGGTGATAGTCGCCGCTGTCTCCTTTGATCAGGTAGGGGTACGAGAACTCGTCGGGCGGTGTCGAGTCTTCGATGTCGTGGATCAGTTTCCAATTCTGACCGTCTGTCGACACGGCGAGACTGAGTTTGTGTCGGCCCACACTGGTTGGATTGCACACCATCAAGAAACCGCCGTTATGTCTTCGGACCACGGCGACGGCCGAGTCCGGGTTTGGAATATTCGTGGCCTCGATGGCTTCACATTCTGCGGCAAAGACGTTGGGAAGCTCATTGCTGAGCGTCGCATGCGAAGTCCCTCCCGAATTTCGATAGAATGCCCTGGACCGTTGTTCGTCAAGAGGAACGAGCCAGGGCTGGATGGCCCCGCCGAGGGCTGTTAGTCGGGTCTTGTTGACGACCTGTCCGTTGCTGTCGATCGTCAGTACTTCACCGAATTTTCTGACGAATTCGTGGTACACAGGTAACAGCAAATACCCCGATTCACATTGCGCCGGGCTGCCCTTTACCAGCGTGCTGACGTTCAGAAACGGAGATGTCACAAGACGATTTGCGGTGGACCACGTCTCGCCGTGGTCGTCGGAATATCTAACGGTGATGCTGCTGCCGGACCATCCTCCGACGGAAACGGTGACGTAAAACAGCCAGACGCGCCCATTTGAATCCGCGAACAGGATCGGATTTCCCAGCTTTTTGATGTATCGATTGAGGTCCGTAGTCGTTTGTTTTCGCGATGCAATAATCGTTGGGACTGTCCATCCCTGAGACGGATTCAGGCTTCTGGAACAGTAGATGTTGACATCTTTGGCTCCTTCGCGAGCGCCGCCAAACCATGCCGCCAGCAGCTGGCAATCATTCAGCTGCGTGATTGTCCCGGCGTGGACTGATGGCGCTCCGCCCACCGGCTGCACAAATGAAACTTGATACTCCGGCACCGTTTCCGGAGGAGTTGTGAACGCAAATTCACTGGCTGCAAACTTGAGGTCAGCGGGTATGCCGCTGCCTCCCAGGAATAGCTCCACGCTGCACATTGTCAGCAGGATCAGATAGAGGCCGGGTAGCGGCAGGAACCTGGCACGCATGAATCTTCCGTCGCCTGGAGACGTTTTCAAAGACATCACTCCGTTTCGCTTGTGTTTTTGCAGCGATCAACGAGAGCGGAAAATCTGGTCCGAGGGGCAGCTCAGATCCGATTGCGACGAAACCGCCTCAGGAAGGCGGCTGTCGGGGGCGAGGCTATCGGAGGACGGCCGAAGTCGCAATATCGATTAGACTTTGACTGGCACGCGTTTGGTGGACGATCGGTGCCAGGCAATGACCTGCCATCGATGGTCAGTGCGGATTCCATTGCATTTCTTACAGAATTGGGGCCGGTAGGCGATTCGTAGTCGTGAAATCTCTGGGTGTCCGTGTTCACAGACGCGCCAGGCACTTACGTGTTGCACTGCAGACACGATCTTGTGACCGTTCTTTTGCAGCACTAGACTTCGAATGTGAAATGTTCCCTTGCCTTGATTTATTCGGCCGGGATCTGCGTGGTTGGAGTTTGATGCTGCGGGCACGATGCCGATGTCGGGAGTTGTCTTTTTTGGCATGGCCGCGATCAGGTTGCCAGCCTACGTACAGTCTGACGTTCGTTTTGATACGTTTTCCACATATTGCGCACAATTTGTTGAGGTTGAAATGTCAGATCGCGAAGATCTGAATCTTGTCGTGACAGACCTGCACCGTCGAATCACGGGGGTTGGCGCGACCGTACGGACATTGATTCCTTACATCGCCTCGGAAGAGCCGCTGGCTCTGGTGTCGCCGCATCCACATGCGGCTGTCAAGTCGATTGGGCTTTGGCAGGCGTTCAAAATGTGTGCGAAACTACCCAGGGGAAAGCCATTTCGGATTTGGCACGTTCGGCGTAACAACGAAATGCTGTGGGGCCTGATCTTCAAACACCTTTTTCGTTGTCGACTGAAGCTGGTGATGACGTCCTGTGCTCTGCGCAGGCACTCATGGTTTCCTCGGAAATTACTGGCCGCGATGGATGCGATTATCGCGACCAGCGATGATGCGGCTGGGTTTGTTGACAACGTTGTTGCCACTATTCCTCATGGCGTTGACTGCGATCGATTTCGTCCTTGTGCAGATAAGACGCGGGCAATGAAGGAGTTTATGATTCCCGGTACCTATGGCATCGGAATCTGTGGCCGCGTTCGACCGGAAAAGGGCACAGACCTCTTTGTCGATGCCATGATTCAGCTATTGCCACGGTTTCCCGATTTCACGGCCTGCATCGCCGGTCGAGCCTCGCTTGAATTTGAGTCGTTTCAGCGAGGTTTGAAAAAGAAAATTGCAGCAGCGGGACTGGAAGACCGAATCATGTGGATGGGAGAAATCGACTATGAACGGATGCCACGATTTCATGCTGCGATGGGCCTATGCGTTGCTCCCGCAAGATACGAAGGCTTTGGTCTGGTACCGTTAGAGGCGATGGCTAGCGGAGTGCCCGTAGTGGCCAGTCGGACTGGATGTTATCCAGACGCCATCATTCCCGGACAGAACGGCGACCTGTTCCCCTGCGGTGATCTGGCGGCGCTGGTGACCGCTCTTCAGCACATTATGTCCGCGCCTGAGCGACTATCGGCGATGGGGGCAGCAGGATGTCAGCAGGTACAGCAACACTTCTCGGCCAGGTCAGAAGCTGATCGGATTGTTGATGTCTACCAGGGCATTTGGCAGGACGCCGCGTAACGAGGCGCCGGAGCATTGTCGACAGCCGAGCCAAGACCAGTCCGGCGTCAGCCTGCGTCCGTCGACCAGGATATTGGCGCAAATGGACTCCGCTGTGATCCAATGTTTGGAGCCGGCCGTCGTCAATAGTGCAACGAATCGAATCGTAGCAGCGGCTGACAGAAGGACCAGGAAAAAAATGGTGGAAATGTGAACGATCAGGCGGTCGTGATAAGTCTGGAACGAGCCACGGAACGATTTGCTCATGGGGCGACATTGTTGCCCCAACTGCCACGGGCAGGTGAAGTCCTGCTGGCGGTTGATCGCAATGCGATGTCCCCCGACGAGGTCTCGCAGATGATTCGTCCGGGGCAATAGTGCCGAATTATCTCTTCGAACTGCGGAGCGGCGAAGTTCGCTGCAGTTTTTGTCACCGTCATGCCTGGAGGCAGATTGTTGAGCGAACACCTGATGCCCCATTGGTCCTGGAAGACGACGTTTGTATTGATCAGGATGAGTTTGCCGATGTCGTTGGTTTTTGCCGTGAAGAGTTGCCCGCCAGGAGGTGTTCCTCAGCTTTCTGTCAGGCCAAGTGTCCTCAAATGGTAACGAAATTTGTCTGCGGTAGTCGTTGCCGGATGGTATGTCCGCTGGTGACTCTATGTTCAGACATCCGGTCAATGGGTTGCACGACGGGCGGCGGAAATGCTGTTGGCAGTCACTGAGAGAATTGATCGACAGGTTGACTCCTTCTTACCAATTCGCTGGATTACCGAAGTACGGGTTCTGGCCATTCAACCGTTAGGTAATTCAGATTTGGGTGCAGTACGATTGGCATAAATAAGTCACGGAAACGAACGTTTCACAGGCTGTTACGAGAAATGAGCGGTGCTTGCTACGGTTGGCGAATTGCTTGTCTTTCCGCTGGTGGGAGTCGGTAGAAACAGATCGCCAGGATTGCCAATAACGAAAGAGGCATGGATGCCTACGACATTACCCAGGTGGCTGACCAAACCAGCGACAAAGTTTTACAAACGGACGGTTCTGAAGGATCCGTTTCTGGTTTCGGTCAAACGGTGGAAGCGTGATCGGGGCGACACGACATTACGTCAGGATTATTCGCTGAATGAAAACAGTGTTGTTCTGGACGTTGGCGGGTATCAAGGCGATTTTACGCAGGCGATGATCAATCGATTTGGTTGTCGTGTGTTCGTGTTTGAGCCAATGCCGCTCTTCAGCGAACAGTGCACTCGGCAATTTGCCAACGATCCACGTGTCTCAGTGCTTCCCTACGGGCTTGGCACAAGCGACGAACAGCTGTTTGTCAGCACTTCTGATGACGCTTCAAGTTTCTTTCGGCACCATGACACCAATGAATCGGTGACGGCGCAGATTCGCGACGTCTCTTGGGTCTGGCAGGAACTGGACCTGGAACACGTTGATCTCATTAAAGTCAACATCGAAGGCGGTGAATATCCGCTCTTACGTCGCCTGATCGAAACTAACCTTATTCGTCAGGTTAGCAATATTCAGGTGCAATTTCATGACTTTGTCGAAGACGCTGAGCTCCAGCGAAACGAACTGCGACAGCGATTGCAACCGTCGCATGACGAAACCTGGTGCTACGAATTCGTTTGGGAAAACTGGTCTCGCAGGGCGACCGCTGCATAGTAGCGGTCCAATTCAATATTCAATGAATAAGGGGATTTGCTATTTCACTTGAACTTACACGCAGGCTGGGAGTGGTTTTCGGCCAGGGACGAAAGTACTTCGACGACTTCAATTGGGATACATACACGAAGGACAAGTATGGCCCTCAGCAGCAGCGAATGGACGTGGACCGCGATCCTCGCATTGACGAATCGAGTCTACTACGATCGCGATGTAGCAGAGCTGAAGGTAGGCGATGCGTTTGTCCATCCGAACCATCATTCCATTTATGATATTGTCGGAAAGCTGGGTGTCACTAGCGTCTTCGAAGTTGGCTGCGGTGGTGGCGATCATCTGCGCAACCTGCATTTGCTGTATCCGGAAACGACTGTTCGAGGTGGTGACCGATCAACTGAGCAGCTCCGTTTTCTGAAGCAACGCAATCCGGAAGTTGCTGAGCAGGCGATGTTGCAGGACATTACCATGCCTTTCTCGACGCAGTGGCCCAAAGCAGAATTGGTCTACAGTCAAGCCGTCATCATGCACATCAAGACGGCCGTCAGTCATCTGAACGCGCTGGCGAATATGTTCAAACTGGCTGAGAAATACGTCGTGTTGATGGAGAATTACGGCTGCCATCCGTTTGTCGATGACGTCAAACGACTGCATGAAGGCGGTCATATTGGCTGGAATGACGTTCACTTCCACGTCCACCACCACGGAGGCAGGCCATATTGTCTGGTCGTGAGCAAAGAGCCGTGCTTGCTCGCCCTGCTGGACGACTATTTCGAACTGCCGCTCGCAAAAAAAAAATTCGCTACTGAATCGGCCGTTATCTTTAAGGTGCAGAACGGCTGAAGGGGAGCGTGTCTGACTGCGCCCCCCCCGAGGGCTTTCGTGGCAGGCTTCGTCACTGAATGTTCTGGCATGAAGCCGAGAATCTGAAAACAGGGGATGACAACGCAATAGTGTGCACATAGGACACGAGTGAACGCGATCTTGTCGTGCCACCGCAATTTGTCGTCTCTGATGCATCCAGTCACCAGTTATTTGGCCGTTCAGGGCTTGCTGGCGTCCGATCGGCAGGGTTTCTGGCTGCCGCCGTGAAATTCAATTCTATCTGGAGACGCATGCTGCTATTTCGCAGTTCGTTCCGAGCCCTCCCTGTCCAAGCCGGAAGGCACTGGTTTCGTGTGGAAAAACACGATCTTGTGATGCTTTTTGGCGGTGGTTAAACTGTCGCCGTTGGTCTTTTGAATGCCCTCGTTTGTCGTGCGACTGACTCATGCCCCGAAAGTCGTGTGTTTCCTTTTGGGGACGACGAGAATTGACAGACACAATTATTCGTCTGCCGGTAAGCGTGCTTCTTCTACGAGAAGCTTTCAGAACCAGCCGAAGGCCGACAACTCATCAGTTGCCGTCTTATCGTAACTGACACGATTTTGCTTGCGAAGGATTGCATCGATGGCTGTGGCCTACCTTCCCTATGGACAGCCCCAAAAACACTTTTCGGAAATCGGCGATGTTTCCCTTGCTGACGTGGAATGGCCACTGAATGATCGTCCGCACGGAGATCATCTTTCTGATTTGTCGGAGGATGATCACGTTCTGATGATGTCCAGTTCGCGGGTTCTGTCGCTACGTCAGTCCAGACTGAAGTGTCCCGTGTCGGTTCTGCTCGGGGAACCACCAGTCATTCAGCGGCGTCTGTACGCTGCACTGCCATGGTTTGCGTCCAAATTTCAGCACGTGTTTACCCACCACACGGAAATGCTGCAGCGGCTTTCCAACGGGACATTTCTTGCTTTTGGTGGCACTTTCATCCCGGACGATCCGATAAAGCCGTTCCCTGAAAAGCCATCTCGTATCTCGTTGATCGCGTCGAGTAAGAACTGCACATCAGGACATCGATTGCGGCATCGCATTGTGAAATGGTCGAAGCGCGAATCGCCGGATCTGAATGCATTGGGGCTTGGCTATCAGCCCATTGAAGACAAGGCGGACGGACACTTGCCGTATCTCTTTTCCGTAGTGATTGAAAACACGCAGTCGCCAGGGTGGTTTACGGAAAAACTGATCGACAGTCTGTTGTGTCACAGTCTGCCGATCTATTGGGGGGCGCCTGATATTGGACACTTCTTTGACCCCCGTGGCATGATCCGGTGTCGAAACGAGTGGGAACTGAAGAAAGCTATACAGAGTTTGACTCAGGCGGATTTTGACCGTCGCAGACGATATTTGGAGGAGAATCGCCTGCGGGCCCTTGAGTATCTGGATTACCCGTGCCGTGCGGCTGAGTTTCTGGCAGGGGCCGTTTCCGGTGGTTCGTCTGTAGGCGGCGTCGGTGAGCTGGCAGATCGAGCGGCTTAAGGCAGCGTCAAGAGGAGGGATTTGCCAGCAGGGCATGACCGACGTGACCGATATTCTTCCACCATGTTTAGTGTGAGACACCACAGGCGGGTAAAAACAAAGCAAAACAATTTGGGTAGTGGACACGTGAATTATCAAGCATTTGTTATTTGTATGGAACGGGCGACTGAGCGGCTTGCGCATGCACGGGCGACGTTGACACAACTTCCGTTGCCGGCGGAGATTCTTCCCGCGATCGATGGTCGTGCGATGCCACGTGAGGCCATTGACGCGGTCTATCACCGTGGGCTACATCGTCCCAGCTATCCGTTTGAACTTGATGCGGGAAATATCGGCTGTTTTCTCAGTCATCGAGCCGCGTGGCAGCAGATTGTTGAACGCAATCTTGACGCCGCGTTGGTGTTGGAAGATGACGCCGACGTAGACGAGGCGATCCTTCGCCGAGCTGTTGAGTTTTCAGCGGCACACTGCCCACCAGACGCCTATCTGCAGTTTCCCGTCAGGCCTCTTCCTGCCGGCAGTGAGAACATCATTGAAGGTGATGGAGTCAGAATTGTTTGCCCACGCGTGACGCCACTTCGTACGTCGGGGCAATGGGTTACGCGCGGGGCTGCCGAGAAGTTGCTGGACGTCACGCAATTCCTGGATCGGCCGATTGACACGACACTGCAGATGCGTTGGGTTACTGGAGTTTGTATGCTGGCGATCGAACCCTCTGGGATCGCGGATCGGACTGAGGCGCTGGGCGGGAGTGTGATCGGTGCCGGGAAAGATCGTCGATTGACCGTTCAAAAGCTCATGCGACAGGTCAATCGGGTGCGGTACCGTTGGAAAGTCGCACGTCTGTCGACTGCGTGTCATGATATGACTATTGGCCAGGCACGAGCGGCGTAGCACACTGGTGACGGTTCTCACAATCATGCTGCTTTAGCTCGTAATCCGCGACGCTGTTTGTCCAGAAACCTGCCCAGCATCGGAACCGAATACACAATTCGATCGCTGCGTCGTCGTCGTAGTACTCGTTTCGCCATGTCTGCGATTTCCTGAGTCGGAGCGACCTTTCGATGCCGTTCGAGATACCAGTCGAATTCAATGGCCTTGGTGACTTTGTAGCTGCGGGGATGCCGCCGCCGTGATTTTGACCGTTTTTCTGTGGGAATGCGCTTGTGCAGGTGGACGGCATCGTGGGTTACGATGCCGTGACGACAGAGAAATGCAAACAGGAACACGACGTCTCCTCCGTGAGCATCAAAACCTGCGTCATCCCAGCAATCTTCAATGCACCCCTGCAGCGACTCTGTTCTGAATAGTCCGTATATCAGATTCGCTTTCCCCATGATTTCGGGATCGTCCAGGAAGGTCCAGACGTCGCTATTCAGATTCCCGGTGGACGAAAAGCGTGAAAAATCCTTCAGTTTGCGGATTACGTGGTCGTTCACGTTGATCATGTCTACGGAACAGAACGACATTTGTGCACTCGGTGTTGTTCTCAGATTCCGCAGATTGGTGTTCATAAATTCCGGGTCCCAGAGATCATCGTCACTGGCCCACATGAAGAATCTTTCTGTGGCCGATGTTGCCGCAAAGTGGAAATTGGCTGCAGGCCCGGAGTTTCTGTCATGGCGACGGTACTGGCATCGTTCGTCTTCGCGACAGAATTTTTCAGAAATTTCACGCACTCTTGAATCAGTGGATGCGTTGTC
>Ga0315331_10000882_pt1 | contig 21936 bp, 18 predicted proteins | sample M160m34915metaG_FD_203456 | JGI IMG/M metagenome (GOLD analysis project Ga0315331, IMG submission 203456) | Ammonia-oxidizing marine archaeal communities from Monterey Bay, California, United States - M1 60m 34915 | ecosystem: Environmental > Aquatic > Marine > Intertidal zone | place: USA...
CGGGGCTGGCCAGCCGGGCATCGATTTTCTTGGTGACGATATTTTTGAATGCCCCGACAAAAGTAACCAAGGGCGGCGGGGCGGCCGCCACAGTAATTTTTACGGTCTTGGCGGTTGCGGTTCCGGCAATTGTAAGCACACCACAAATCAGGGCACTGGCGACAATATTATTGGCTATTTTAGTCATTAGTACGTCCTCCCAGTTATATTTATAAAAACCCTACCACTATGCGGTGGCACTTTCTATCTTCCTCTTTCATTCACGAGTTTGACCGGACCCGCCGCTTCGGACGATTCCAGCCTGTTTTGCAATCATAATTAATTTCATCAGCAAATATTACTTGGTCAATTAATATGACTGAAAGCGAGAATCCGGTGGGAATTCAAGAGATCAGACGGCATTAATAGGGTCAGAAAACACCCGGAGACACGCGGGATTCCCGCCCAATCAGAAAGAACAATAAGATGTCGGAAAACTACGCAACGATGCACGAAATCATCGTAGCCGCCCGCAATAATACCAGCAGGTCAGTCTGGAATTATGTCACCGGGGCGGCGGAAACCGAAACCACGCTTCGCCGGAACCGTCATTGCCTCGACTGTCATGCTTTGCGCCCGCGCATCCTCCGCGATGTCCGCGAGATCGATACCAGCCGAACATTTATGGGGCACAAGCTGCGGATCCCCTGCCTGCTAGCACCGATCGGCTCGCTCCAGACGATTACCCCCGAAGGCGGGGTTGCGGTCGCCAAGGCTGCCGCTGAATTCGGTACCATGAACCTGGTCAGCACCGTGACGGAACCCACGCTGGAGGAAATTGCGCAGGCGACGGATCATCCGAAGATCTTCCAGGTATACATCCGCGGCGACGAAGACTGGGTCGATGCCCTGATCGACCGGGCGCGCGACGCCGGTTACGCCGCGATCTGCCTGACGGTCGATTCCGCCTATTACGGACGACGCGAACGCCAGCTCATCACCGGCTGGCGGCCGCCTAGCATCCAGCGTTACGGTGAAAACGCCCGCGCCCTGCAGGCCGGCCTGACCTGGGAATGGATGGAGAAAATGCGCGAACGCGGCGGATTGCCGTTCATCCTTAAAGGTGTTCAGACAGCGGAAGACGCCGAGCTCGCCGTGCAGCACGGGGTAGATACGATTTACGTCTCCAACCATGGCGGTCGCCAGCTCGATCATGGCGACGGTACGATCGAAATCCTTAAAGAGATCGTCGCGGTGGCCAAGGGCAAGGCCGAAATCGTCGTCGATGGCGGTATCGTGCGCGGCACCGACGTTCTGAAGGCGCTCGCAATCGGTGCCGATGTCGTCGCCCTCGGCCGGTATCAGGCCTGGGCACTGGCAGCAGGCGGCCAGGCGACACTGGTCAACGCGTTAGAGATCATGGAAGCGGAAATCAGGAACGCCATGGGTCTGACCGGCGTGTCATCCCTCGATCAGCTTGATCCGAGCTTCGTGAAGGAAGCCCGCGCGGTCAGTCAGTCGCACGAACTATCTACATTTCCGTTCCTGCCGGAGGAAATACGCGGGCCGAAATAGAGCGACCTTTTCAGCTTAACGCGTAAGGAACCTGGTTCGGGCCGGGGAACATCGTTTTGGTGCCGTCTTCGTTATGACGGTACTGCTCGAACGTGCCCGACCGCTGGCTGCGGACGATAACGGCAATTGTTTTTTCGTCGCCGGCATATTCGGCATGGATTTTCCATGGCGGCACAACATCGACACCCCCGGGGCCGCATTCGGTTGCTTCACTCTGCTCGAAGCCGTTCTCGCTCGGATGCATCTGGACAATCCGTTCGTCACCGGCGAGCACGCCATAGACCGTCCAGGCTTTGCCATGGTCATGCGGGACGGCGAGCCCGCCCGGGTTCTTGATAAGACCGTTAATGACAAACCCATGATCCGGGTCTTCATAGAACAACAGGTTATCGACCTTCTTGCCGTCAAAGCCACCGACCGGCCAGTTCTGCGCGTGTTTTTGCAGGTCGGGGTCCTTGAGCAGCTCGGCGAGCAGTTCACGGCAGCGATCCCATTTTGCGTCTCCGTCCGTCGTTGCGTAGACGTCGCGCATCTCGGCGACGAACTTCTCGACGGCGGGGAGCATCTTTTTCCGTTCCATATCGCAAACCTCTCTATCTATGCTGACAAATCGTATCGACCAGCGCGGGCTGGCCGGCCTTCACCTGTTCGATCGCGCGCAACAGTGCGCCGTTGATATCCGCCGGGTCTTCAATCGGCCCTTCCGACCACCAGCCCATGGATTTGGCAGCCTGGGCGAAATCCGGCTCCGGCCCATCCAGGTCCATACCGATATAGGCCCGCTCCACTGCGGTACCCCGGGCATGAGCCATATGCTTCTGGTGTTCCCAGTCATTGTAGTAAGCGCGGTTGTTATACATCACGACCAGCATGGGAATTTCGTATTTCTTCGCAATCCACAGCGCGCCAAGATCGAACATCAGATCGCCATCGGGCTGCAGGTCGACCACCAGCCGTCCGGTACCTTTATTGGCAAGCGAGACACCAAGGGAAATACCAAACTGGGTGGCCGTGCCGAGCGAACGGCCGGGGTGGCGGTAAGGCTTGTCGAAATTCCACAGTTTTCGTGTCCAGTTACGCAGTTCACCGGCGGTCAGAACCCAGTCTTCGTCTTCTATAACGGCCCACACTTCGGACGCGAGGCGCGGCAGTGTGATGGGCGATGCATCCCAGTCGGTCTTCGCGTCGATTGCCCATTTTTCGAACAATTCATCGTGCCGTTTTGCGGTGGCGGCGCTACGGTCGGCGATTTTCTGCCGGAGCGCGGCATCGCCGGCGATGCGGTCGCGGCAGATATCCGTCAGCACCGGCAGCGCGGACACCACATCCGATGTCACCCGCACATCCCAGTCGCGGTGCTTGTTGTAATCCATCGCCCATTTGCTGATTTCGACATCCCCGAAACCGATATCGATCCACTTGCTGCCGGGCGTCGTTTTATCCCGGACCTCGCGGGTCACGGGATCGACGACGTGCGTTCCGCGGGTCCAGTCGCGCACATCCAGGCAGAGCACCAGATCCGCGCCTTCGAAGGCCGTGCCGTCCATGCTTAGGTTCAGCGGATGGCGGTTGGGGAAATTCAGGCGTTTGTATATGTCCGACACGCCCGCACCGACGGTCTCGGCGAAATCGACGATATAGTCATAGCCGTGCGGCATGCGTCCCGCGTATTCGACCAGCACCATGGGATTTTCGGCGGCCAAAAGGTGATCTGCCACCTGTTCCAGCGCAACGCGGTCGGGCGCCAGCGGCGTGGTCACCCGAACGGCGTTGGGCGACGGCAGCTTGATGTCTTCGGTCAGCGGCGCTTCCTGTATGCCGGCGTCATAACACATGTAGATCGGGCCCTGGGGCTCGGCCATCATGATCGAATAGGCGCGCGCAAAGGAATCCGGAATGCCGTGAACGCTACCGGGCTGATAGTCCCACTTGGTAAAATCGCGGACAGCGTTGCCCTGAACGGCGGCGGTATGAATCCAGTCGATAAACGGGCGCCGGAGTCCTTCGTCGGTCGGCCCCGTCGCCCCCATGACAAACACCGGCGCGCGGTCGATATATGCATAGTAGATCGCGAGCTGTGCATGCAGCAGCCCGACGACATTGTGCACGATGGCGATCATCGGCTCCCCGGTGGCCTTGGCGTAGCCATGCGCCATCTGCACCGCGATTTTTTCATGGTTGCAGATCATCATCGGCGGATCGTTTTCACCGTAATTGACCAGTGAATCGTGTAGGCCGCGATAGCTCGCTCCGGGGTTGAGCGCAATCTGTTTGAAACCGTACTGCTTGATCAGGTCAACGATGATGTCCGATTGCCATTTCTGGTTGGATTTCTGGATTCCCGGTTCTTCCGTCATCGATTGCCCTCTCCGCCGATTGTTATACCGGTCGCCTTTGGCTTAAGCTGAAACAGTATCTTACCGTACGCTCCCGTATGGAGATTCTCAACGGGGCGTATCTTCAGAAGGATATTTGATGTGGCCACTGTCACCCGTGAAATTTTGCCGCCCGCCATCGGGTCGGATGAACTGAAAAAGCGCCAGTCCGAACTGGCCGCAAACACCAAACCCACCGTATTCAATGTCGCCGGCCAAATGCTTGCGCGCGGCCGGACAGACACTCCGCTTGCTGCCACCGAAGACATGTCGATCCGGCTGAAAATCTATTCCGAAGGCGGTGAAAACGAACTGCATGCCCACCCCGGCGAAGATCACAGCTTCATCGTGCTGCAGGGCAGCATGCGCTTTTACGGTCCCGAAAACGAAGAGACCAAACTTGGACCGAACCAGGGCATCATACTGCCAAAGGGTAATATGTACTGGTTTACAGCCATTCCCGGCGAACCGCTTGTGATGCTGCGGATCGGATCGCCGAATTATCAGAAACTGCTCGAAATCGACCGCGTCAATGCGGACGGCAACCCGATGCGCGGCGATTCAAAAAAGAACAGGCCGTGCCCATCGAATTCCTCTACGGGCAATTTTTCGGCTAACGACAAGAGACAGGGAGATGACAAACGATGACGACATTGGTGACGGGTGCCGGTCTTATCGGCACTGCTTATGCGATCGAGGCGGCGAAACGCGATGAAAAAGTCGTCTTCCTCGACCCCCTGCCCCGCGAAGACTATATCACCAGCCGCCTGGGCGATATCGACTACGAGATCGTCGCCGACGATGCCCGCAGCCTCCCCACGCTGATCGACGCGATCCAGACCCACAACGTGGATACGTTCGTGCATACCGCCGGGTTGATCGGCAAGCGTGTGTCCAAACCGCTGAGCTTCGGATACAGCCTGAATGTCGGGGGCGCCATGGCGGTGGCCGAAGCCGTCAAGCTGACCGGCGTCAATAAGCTGATCCATATGTCGACCTTCGGCGTGTATGACTGGCGCCAGCCGGCGCCGGACAACATCGACGAGACATTTCATCGCGGCAGCGGCGCAGCCTATTCGAATTCGAAAGCGGCGCAGGAGTTGATCCTAGAGGCCTATCAGGTCGAATGCGGCTTCGACCTGGTCTTATTGCGCCCCGGCAATGTTTTCGGTGTCGGCCATTTCTGGGGCGGCTCGGGCGGTGGCGAAAAAGTGCAGACGCTCGTGGAATCCGGTCTGCGCGGCACACCGGCGAATATCCCGGAAGAACAGACGATGGCCTTCGAATACATCTATTCCAAGGATATGGGGCGCGCGGTAGATCTTGCCGCAACCGCCACGAATCTGCCGGCGAAGGCTGTATATAATCTCGCCTATGGCGAGGTCATAAGCTTCGACAGGCTGGTCGCGGCGGTAAAGGCCGCGGTTCCCGGGTTCGAAATCAAGATTACGCCCGGGACGCCGCCGGTTTCGCGCGAAACGCCGCTGGATGTCAGCCGGGCCAAAAACGAACTTGGCTGGACACCTGCGTTCTCACTGGATGAAGCGATTGCCGATTACGCGGACGATCTACGCAAAAAAAACCGGTGAGCAGGGCTCACCGGTTTTCGATCACCTCGAAACGGCAATGTCCGCTTAATGATCCTTCTTCATCGCCGCGGCGGTATTCACCATGGAATGGATGCTGCGAGCATAGTCAAGCGCGCCTTGGTCGTCCATTCGCGGAGCGGATCGCAGGTATTCTTTCAATCCAAGGACTGCAGGCTGCGGATTTTTGATCATGCGCTCACAGAACCGGTCGACTTCAGCGTCAAGTTTGTCCGCGTCGACGACCTGACTGACCAGTCCGTATGTCAGCGCCCGCTCCGCATCGATAAAGTCCTGCGAATAGGCCATCCACAGGATCGCGTTGCGCGGCATCCGGTCGTAGACCGCCGACATCACCATGGTCGGCATGACGTTGTGGCCGACCTCGGGGATATTGAAGGTCGCGGTGCTGCTCGCAAAGGAGACATCGCACACCGACGCCACGGCCGTCCCAAAACCCATGCAGCGTCCTTCGATGACCGCGACCACTGGCACCTGAGCGTCCTTGATCGACCGGTAGCAGCCGAAAATCGGATCGTATTCCGGCCGGCGGCTATAGGCTTCCGGCGAGGGCGGACCGGCGCTGGCATCGCGGACACGTCCGGTGCAGAAATCGGGGCCATTGCTGCGCAGCAGAACCATATCTGAAGTTTCATGCGCCGTTAGGATCGCTTCCGAGAAGGCGCCCGCCATCATATCAGATACGCCGTTATCCGGTGCGGTGTTGAAAGTCGCCCGAAGAATGCGGCCATCCTGTTCCAGAATAATATCGTCGCTCATGTCTCTCTCCCGTTTCCCTGTTTAAGGTTCGTTATTTGGTTTTCTCATACAGCGCCGCTTCTATATCGCGCGCCCGGATCGGCAGTTCGTTGATTTCAATATCGAAAGGCGCGAGCGCGTCGTTGACGGCCGACGCGATCGCCGCTGGGGCGCCAAGATAACCGCCCTCGCCCGAGCCTTTCTGGCCAAGCGACGTCATCGGTGACGGCGTGCAGTGTTCGCTATCCGTCACCGGCGGAATCTCATGGGCCGATGGCAGAAGATAGTCGACGAACGTCCCGGCCAGAAGCTGGCCATCGCTGTCGTATGCGAATTTCTCATACAATGCGGCGCCGATCCCATGAGCGACCCCGCCGATGATCATCCCTCGCACGATGTCGGGATTGATAGCCGTGCCGCAATCGTGGCCGATGAAATAGTCGTGCACCTTTACCTTGCCGGTATCGGGATCGATTTCGACCAGCGGCACATGCGCCTGGAACGAGAAGCACGGATAGAGCGGCACTTCGTTGTTTTCGTCCGGCAGGCTGCCGGCACCCGGCACCTGCTGGACCGCGTAGGACTGCAGGCCCAGTTCGTGGCCCGGCGGCATCCGGTGAAACTGCTTATGTGCGATATGGCAGATTTCTGGCCAGGTAAGCTTGCTGGCTGGATTGCCGCGCACGCTGAACTCGCCATCCCCGTATTCGATTTGATCTCTTTCAACACCGAGATCATGGGCGGCAATCGTAATCATCTTCGCCTTGATATCGCGCGCCGCCTTGGACGTCGCCGTGCCGAGTACGATCGCCATCCGGCTCGCCACCGGGCTGCGCGTCGGCAGAGCTTCGAGGGAATCCCCGTGCACCACCCGGATCGTATCGGGATCGCGTTCCAGTTCCTCACCGGCAATGGTCGACACCAGCGTCTCATGCCCCTGGCCCGATGTCGTCGTACACATCACCGCCGTGATCGCCCCTGTCGGCTCGACCTTGATCAGAACGGATTCGACAAAGGTCGTGATTTCCAGCTTGGGATTGAACAGGTATTCAAAAATATTGTTTCCGCCGCCGGGCTCGAGACAGGTCGCGATACCCACCCCGGCGAGCTTGCCTTCGTCGCGCAGCGCGTCTCGCCGTGCGATCAGATTGTCCCAGTTCGACGTTTCGAGAATGCCTGCGAGAACAGCATGGAAATCGCCGGAATCGTATTTCGATCCGGGTGGAATTTTCCAAGGAAATTCGTCCTTGCGCACCAGATTGCGCGCGCGCACTTCGACGCGATCAATGCCGAGATACTTGGCGACACGTTCGACACCGGTCTCGACGGCAAAATTGGTTGGCGACTGTCCGAATCCGCGCACGGGCACCTGCCCCGTCTTATTCGATGTGACAGAAATTGCCTCGTATTCTATGGAATTCAGCCGGTACGGCCCGCACAGCGCGGTAATGGGCTTGCCGAGCTGAAGCGGTGCGCGGCCCGGATAGGCACCGACATCGTCCAGCGCCCTGACTTTCATCGACTTGATAACGCCCTCATCGTCAAACGCCATCGTGATATCGAAAATGCGGTCGGGGCCATGCGCATCCCCGCCGGACATATTGTCCAGACGGTCTTCGATGAACCGCACCGGAAAACCGAGGTTTTTCGTGAGATAGCTGACCAGTACCGTATGCTTAATGCCGCGTTTCACCCCGTAGGATCCGCCGACATCGACATCATTGTGAACGCGCACCTGGTTCATCGGAATACGAAGGGCAGAAGCGATCTGATCCTGATACTGCGGCATCTGGATCGACGCCCATACATCCATAATTTCGTTCACGTCATCCCATTTGGCGACAACCCCGAAGGTCTCGATCGGCACGGTCGAAGATCGACCCCAACGCGCCCGGTAGCTCACCGTATGCGGCACACTGGCGAAATCATCGGCGACCGGGCCCCATTCCCAGGTCTTGCGGAACAAGACGTTCGTCCCGTGCGCCGGGTGCACCAGGGGCTGGTCTTCATCGAGCATCTTTTCGGAATCGACCGCTGCGGGGAGCGATTCATAGTCGACCTCGATCAATTCGGTAGCGTCTTCAGCGATATAGCGGGAATCCGCGACCACGGCGGCAACCCATTCGCCCGCATAGCGCGTCATCCCGACGGCAAGCGGGTGCCAGATCACGTTCGGGATATCGAGGCCGTGAAACAGCCCGTTCGTACCTTCGGCAAGCTCGTCGCCAGTCAGCACATAGTGCACGCCAGGCAGCGCTTCCGCGGCGCTCGTGTCGATGCTGACGATATTGGCGCGCGGGTGCGGACTGGGCAGCACGGCAACATGCTTCATGCCGGGCACGTCCACGTCGGCCACGAATTTGCCGCGGCCGCTCACGAAGCGACGGTCTTCTTTCGTCCGGCGTTTGCGCGATACGTAGCGATAATTCGGCAAGGTTGCGGGGGCATCAACCATTGGACGCTCCTTCGCGACGGCGTTTCGCAGTCATCTGTACAGCCTCGACGATTTGCTGATAGCCGGTACAGCGGCACAGATTGCCACTGATCGCTTCCCGGATATCGTCGGCCGTCGGATCAGGGTTTTCATTCAACAGCGATTCACTCGCGACAAGCATGCCGGGCGTGCAGTATCCGCACTGCAGGGCATGGCATTCCCAGAACGAATCCTGCAGATCGCTCAACGATCCGTCTGACTGGAGAAGGCCTTCAACTGTTGTGATTTTATGCCCTTCCGCCTGAACGGCAAACATCAGGCATGATCGGATCGGCTCTCCGTCCAGCATCACGGAACACGCGCCGCAGATACCGTGTTCGCACCCGACATGGGTCCCGGTCATCCGCAACATATCGCGCAGACAATCGACCAGCGTCATCCGGGGCGGCACCGATACGGGCCGGTCATGCCCGTTGACGTTCAGGGTAATTTCAACCGCGGTCATGTGCGCGTCTCCTCGATAGCATCGGCAATGGCGCGGGATACGAGACCCCGCGATACCCGCTGGCGGTACGCCGCAGTCGCGTGAACGTCGGTATCGGGATTGATCACCTCATCGACCAAAGTCATTAAAGCATCGACATCGTCGGGCGACACACCGGCCAGTGCCGCTTCCAATGCATGTAGTTTGACGGGTGACGGTGCCGCGCCGCCGACGGATACGACAGCGCGCAGAATTTTGCCGTCTTCGCCCAGTTCGACCTGTGCCGCCGCGGCGACAATCGCGAAATCGCCTTGGCGGCTCGAGGTCTCGTGGAATCCTGTGCCCACCCGGGCGCCCTGCCAGACCGGAATCCTGATTTCGGTCATTAGTTGCTCCGGTCCGATATTCGTGATCATTGCCGCTTCGAAAAACCCGTCAATGGGAATTTCGGTCTCGCCCGACAGGTCCCGCAATACCATTTTGGCTTCCAGTGCCAGTGCGGCCAGCGGGATTTCCGCAGAGGGATCGCCATGAACGATGCTGCCGCCGATGGTGCCGCGGTTACGCGTCTGGATATGACCGACATTCCGGACCGCCTTGGCCAGAAGCGGAAGTCGATCCGAGACCACGTCCGAGCGCTCCAGCGCGCGCTGCCGTGTGCCTGCGCCGAATGAAATATAGTCACCGCGATCGTGTATACCGGCGAGCTCGGTCACATCGTTGATATCGATCAGCATGTCCGGCCGGGCCATGCGCATCGCCATCAGCGGCACGAGCGTCTGCCCCCCGGCGATAATCTTGCGCTCCTCATCGCCCGCATCTGCGAGAAGCCTGCAGATTTCGTCGACGGAAGATGCCCGAACGTAGTCGAAGGCTGCGGCTTTCATTGGAAAATGTCCTTAATTTCAACAGAATCCGTTTGCGCCGTGGCAATTCCCGCCCCGGCCAAGACCCACAATTTATATACATCCCGCAGCCTACGGTAGCCCGCGGAGGAAGATTGGCCTGCATAGACCCATGCAGGGACCTTCGAGCTTAACCATTTTTTAGCAGATTTTCGGCAAATTTGTCGCAACTCTAGGAGAGTCCAATGGCACAACATGCAGTTCTCAGCCATCCCGACGTTGCTCAAGCCGGCCTGAGTGGTCGGGATCCAAGCGACGGATGGTCACCCCGTATGAAATTCATGTGTTTTCTCGGCTGCGCAGCCGCAAGCTGGGCAATCGTACTCGCGCCGTTCCTGCTGATCGGCTAATCATCGCCGGATCGACCGGCGTGGATCAACTCCCAGATTTTTTTGGGGGTCACAGGCATCCTGATGTCGCGCACACCGTAGGGTCGCAGCGCGTCGACGAATCCGTTTATCAGCACCGCCAGCGCCGGTGTCGTGCCACCTTCGCCACCGGCTTTTACGCCCAACGGATTTGTCGGAGAAGGTACCTCATTCAAAGCCGTGACAAAGGACGGATATTCGTCCGCCCGCGGCATGTGATAATCCATGAACGACCCCGCCAGCGGCTGGCCCGTTTCCGGATCGATCGCACATAATTCGCCCAACGCTTCACCCGCCCCCTGAACGATACCGCCATGGGTCTGCCCGTCGACGATCAGCGGATTGATCGCGCGTCCGACATCGTCGATCGTTGTATAGCGGACAACTTCATAAGCGCCGGAATCCGGATCGATTTCGATCTCACAGATATGACACCCATTCGGAAAGACCGGTGTTTCCATCACATTGTCTTCGATCACCGACAACCCGTCGGCAAGTCCTTCGGGCAGGTTGGTTCGCCCGGAAATGGCGCGCGCCAAGTCGTATAGTGTGATTTGCCTGTCAGTGCCGGCGATCGAAAACGTTCCCGCATCAAAATCTATATCCGCGTCCGCCGCTTCAAGAACGATGGCGGCAAGGCGTTTGCCTTTTTCAACCAGCTCGTCGGCAGCCTTGACGATCACGGTCCCCGCCATCCGCATCGAGCGGCCGCTATGAGACCCGCCGCCGACCTTTACTACATCGGTATCCCCGACAATCACGGTAACGGTTTCAACCGGAACCCCAAGCCATTCTGCGGCCACCTGGGCAAAGCTCGTCTCATGGCCCTGGCCGCTCGGCTGGGTGCCGATCACCAGATTCATTCCGCTATCGGCTTTGACGTGAAGCTCCGCCTGCTCGCGCGGCGTGCCAATGGAAGATTCAACGTAATTCGCGAAACCCCGGCCCAGCAGCATTCCACGGGATTCTGCTTCTCGCTTGCGCGCAGCAAACCCGTCCCAGTCGGCGAGGTCCATCACCATATCCATGCTCTTGGCGTATTCGCCGCTGTCATAGGTCATCCCGACCGCGTTGGGATACGGCATCAGATCGGATGAAACGAGATTTTTGCGCCGCAGATCGATCGGATCGAAACCCAATTCATGCGCCGCCGTTTCAACCAGCCGCTCGATCGCGAACGTCACTTCCGGCCGCCCGGAGCTGCGATAGGCGTTGGTCGGCGGCGTGTTGCTGAACACGGCGCGCGACCGCAAATGGGCAGCCGGAATATCATAGGAGCCGGTGATCAGGCCGGAGCCCTTGCTCAACGGCGACAACGACACCATCCGCGAGCCGACATTGCTGAGATTGTCTGCCCGCATCGCAAGAAACCGGCCGTCGGTGTCCAGCGCCAGCGAAACCTTGCTCACAAGATCGCGACCCTGATAGTCGCTGATAAACGACTCGCTGCGTTGGCAGGTAAACTTCACAGGGCGGCCCAGCTTCCGGGAAACCCAGCCGACCAGCGGGAATTCGACGTAAAGCCTGTTACGCGTCCCGAAATTGCCCCCGACATCCTTGGAGACAACCCGGACCTGACCGGCACCAACGCCCAATACTTCGGCGATCTCGCGTTTCTGGCGGACCGAGCCGCCGGAGCCTGCATAGATGGTGTATCGATCCGTTTTGGGGTCGTAATCGCCCAGCGCTGCGCGCGGCTCCATCGGAACACCGGTCACCCGGTCGATGTAGAATTCCATATCGACGACATGATCCGCCCGCGAAAAGGCGGCGTCTGTCGCTTCCTTGTCGCCAAAGAACGTCTCGATACCGATATTGTCGGGCACCTCGTCCCAGATTGCCGGCGCGCCTGCCGTAGCGGCCTTTTCAGTGTCGGTGACGCAATCCAGCGATTCGTAGTCGATCATCACAGCATCGGCAGCATCCTGAGCCTGACCCAGCGTTTCCGCGACCACGATAGCTATTGCTTCACCGACATAGCGTGCCTTGTCGGCCGGCAATGGCATGTGATTGCCAATAAACGGCTCTCCGCCGCCTGGCGCGTGAAGTTTCTGATCGTGCTTCGTCGAGGGCAGCGGGCTATGCGGAATAGGCGACAGGCCGTCAGCCAGACAATCCAGGCCGGTATAGATTCCCAGTACGCCCGGCATGACCGCAGCGTCGGTCGTATCGATATTTTTCAGAATGGCGTGTGCGTGACTGGAACGGACAGCGATCATATGCGCCTGTCCGGGGATCGCCCAGTCGTCGCTGAACAAGCCGCGCCCGGTCAGCAGGCGTGCGTCTTCCCGACGGCGAACGGGTTGCCCGATTTTCTCAAACTGCATTCTCTGCCTACAAGCTCATTATTCATAAAATTGGCTGCTTAAATATCTCCGTACGCCACCGTATGGAAATAATCAACACCCCGCGCTAACTGAGGACCAACGCGCCCGCGCCACGCCCCGCAATTCGGCCCAGGGTCACTGCCGTGAGCAGGCCGTTCCCGGATAGATACCCCCACACAGCATTTCCCGAAACGCCACGTGCAGCGCCGCCACCGGCAAATAGGTTCGGAAACGCCGTGCCGTCGTCCCGCAGGACGCGAGCTGCCGGATCGATCGCCAGACCGCCCTGCGTATGGAACAGAGCGCCGGTGATACGGATCGCGAAATACGGTGCCGCGAGCGCGGGCTTAGTCGTAAAATCGCGCCCAAACGGGCCCGTCGCCTCCCCGTCCGCGAGGGCGACACAATCGGCCAGCGTCTGCGCCAGTGCGGCTTCATCGAGCCCGCAGACGGCAGCAAGTTCTGCAACGTCCGCGCCGCTTTTGACCGCACCGGCATCCGCTGCAGCGCGGTAATCCACGAACGTCATACCCAGATCGTGGATGCGCTGGTCGAAGATATTCCAAGCGAAACCGTCCGGCTGCGCCAAAACATCGACCGCGGCCTCGGAATAGCCCCGGTATTCGTTGGCGAAACGAAGCCCGTTCCGGTTTACCTGAATGCCGCCTTCGGTCATCACCGCCCAGGTGATCAGCATCCCGTGCGGCGATGCCCAGGACCCATGCCCCTGATAGGCGCCCATATCCTGAACACCCGCGCCCAGTGCCTGCCCCCAGTTAATAGCATCGCCCTGATTGCCGGTATGCCCGGCAAACACAGCATCGGCGATTTCGGGAATGTATTGTCGCACCATACCCGGGTTCCCGCCGTACCCGTTGCAGGCCAATACCAGCGCGCCGCAGCCGATCCGGTCGATGGATCCGTCGGGACGTTCGACCTCTACGCCGCGAATCTTCCCGTCGGTAGCGGCGAGGAGCGTGGTCACCCGTGCATTCGTCAGGATATCGATCCCGGCGTTGGACGCCGCGTTGGTCAGCGCCCCGATCAGTTCGGCGCCGGTCTTTGACGGCGGAGCATGCATACGCAGGACGCTGTGACCGGGATACATAAAGCCGTCGACCAGTTGCAGCGGCACATCGTGACTGTCGACCAGCCATTCGACGGCGGAGCCGGACTCCCGGCAGACTGCATCGACAAGCTTGGGATCGGCATAGCCCTTGGATTTTTTGTGAATATCGGCAGCTAGTAGGCCGACTGGATCGTCGATACCGCGGTCGCGCTGGAACCGCGTCCCGCAGGCGGGAATCATCCCTGACGATAACGCCGTCGACCCCTGCGGAATTTCGTCGCGCTCGATGACCAGCACATCGGCACCGGCCTCCCGCGCCGTCAGTGCCGCAACGATGCCGCAGGCGCCCGCACCGATCACAACAACCGGCAGTTCAGCCTCGAAGGCGCAGTCGTCATCGAGGACGACTGTCATTTTTCGCGTTCGACGATCACGTTGCCATAGTCGTCGACCCGCCCGGCGAGCCCGGGATCGATAAACGTCGTCGCATCGGCCTGTTCGAGAATGGCCGGCCCGGGTATGACCGCACCGACCGGTAGCTTCAACCGGTCATAGACCAGTGCGTCATCCCATGCCCCCTGGACGTAGACCTGACGGCCGGGACGCTCAGCATCCGCGACCGATGCGTCAGCCAACGGCGCCAGTACCGAGAGATCGAAGTTCGGCCGGCGGCCGATCACCGACACGCGCAAATTCATGACCCGACAGGGGATACCGTCAAGCACACGGCCGTACTCTCGGCGATAGCACGCCTCGAACGCCGACCGGATTGCACCTGTGCTCACCTCGCCTGCGGGAAGAGAGGTAACGACCGTATGGGTTTGGCCGACATACAGCATGTCGAGCTCGACGATCTCCTCGATCTCCTCAAGCGTGACACCCGCAGCCGCAAGACGCTCCCTGCCCTCGTTCGTCAAACGGGTGATTTCCGCTGCCATCTGGGTCAGATCGAGATCGTCGAGCAGGCTGTTCAGAGTTTGCACAAAATCGTGGCGCATATCCGCAATTACGCAGCCGATCGCGCTTGTCACACCCGGGAAACGGGGCACAAGCGCGCCGGCCAGACCGACCTCATGTACCAGCGCCCCGGTATGCAGCGCTCCGCCACCGCCAAAGGGCATCGCGGTGAATTTCCGTGGGTCGTGACCACGCTCGATAGACACCAGCCGGATGGCCCCCGCCATCCGCGAATTCGCAACCCGGATGATGGCTTCCGCGGCGTCGAGGTCGCTGAGCCCCAGCGGCTCGCCGACATGTGTGCGTATCGCAGCCGCGGCTGCGTCGAGGTCGAGCGACGAAATCTTGCCGCCGATGGGCCTTCCCGCATTGATCCGCCCAAGCAGGACGTTTGCATCCGTCACCGTCGGTCTGTCATTACCAAGGCCGTAACAGGCTGGACCGGGATTGGCACCGGCGCTTTCAGGACCGACCTGCAAGATACCGCCGCGGTCGACCCAGGCGATTGAGCCGCCCCCGGCACCGATCGTGGTGATCTGGATCATCGGCGTGCGCACGACGAGCCCAAAATCGATTGCCGTCTGGGCAGCCAAGGCGCTTTCGCCGTCGGCGACAAGGGAAACGTCGAAGCTCGTGCCGCCCATATCGCACGTCACGATATTCGAATAGCCCGCCGCATCGGCGATATGTGCCGCAGCGATTACCCCGGCGGCCGGACCGGACAAGGCCGTACGCACGGGTATTTCACGCGCCGTCTCGACGCTCATCACCCCGCCATTGGATTGGACGATCAGGATATCCCCCTCGAACCCGACAGCTGACAGCGACGTTTCCAGGTTTTGCAGATAACGGCCGAGAACCGGTTGCAGGGTCGCGTTCAGCGCGGTCGTCGAGGCGCGCTCGAATTCCCGGAGCTCGGGCAGGATATCGCTCGACACCGTGATGTGGTCGTTGGGCCAGATCGCGCGCACGGCTTCGAGCGCGGCGCGTTCGTTTTCCGCATTGGCGTAGGAATTGACGAACATGATGGCGAGTGCCTCGGCGCCGGCCTCCAGCAGTTCCTTTGCCGCAGCCTTTACCGCGCCGATATCGACCGCTGTGCGTACCGCGCCGTCGGCAAGAACGCGTTCCTCGACCTCGATCCGCATATCGCGCGTAATTACCGGGGTGTACGAGCCGCGCAAGCCCCAGGTTTCCGGCCGGTCCCGGCGGCGCATCTCCAGGACATCGCGGAACCCGGCGGTCGTGATCAGCCCGGTCAGGGCGCCCTTCCTTTCGAGGAGCGCGTTGGTGCCCACAGTCGTTCCGTGAACTACATTGGCTAGTGCGGGAATGCCGCCATCGCCCGCACCGGCGACAACGCCCTCGATAAATCCGCGGGATTGGTCGTCGGATGTGGACGGCACCTTCGCGACCCGGCATTCACCGGTCGCTTCATCCAGCCAGAACACGTCGGTGAACGTGCCGCCGACATCGACACCGACGATCGAGGTTCTTGATGCAGTCATTCGGCGGCCCCCATCGCGGCGCGCGCAGTTTGTGTCGCAGCGCTGTCGACGGTGCCGTCCTCGGCAAGGACCACGCCGTATTGGGCGGTCGCGTTATCGCGACTGACAAAGCCGAGACGAACGTCTTCCGCGACACGTTCCACCTCGCGTTCGATGGCAGGGCCATATCCGCCACCGCCTGGCGATTCAATCCGAATGCGATCGCCTTTGCGAAGCCGGATATCGACCGCCTTGGATGTCATCTCGGGTATATGGCGTCCGTCATCCTGTTCGTAACTCACGATATTCAGGGCCGCATCGCCGCCACCGGCGGCACCGCGCGACGGAAACCGACCGCGTTCTGCAAACACGAAACCCGTGCCGCGCTCGTCGAGCAGTTCGACCTCATAGATCGCACCGAACCCGCCACGATGCTTGCCGGGCCCGGCGGAATCGGGCCGGACCGCCCATTCGGTAAATATGATCGGCAATGCCGATTCAAGTATCTCTGCCGGCGGGATAGTGGCCATCGATATCGGCGCATTACCATGGGTCAGCCCGTCGTCGTCGGAATGACCGCCGAGCCCGCCACCGAAGAAGGCAAAAAACACCCACGGACGCGATTGTCCCGGCCGGCGGCCGTTGATCGATACCGCGTTAATAGTGCCATAGCAGTTTGCCGGAGCGATTTCAGAGTTCACCTTCGCAAAAGTGCTGAAAACGATATCGATCAGCCGCAGGATCGTCTCGGTATATCCTCCGACCGGCCGTGGCGCGACCGCGGATAGGATCGTGCCTTCGGGAATGACAAAACTGATCGGTTCCAGCACCCCGCCATTCGCTGGCACGTCCTGGAAGACGTGCTTCAGCGCAACATAGGTTGCCGCGATCGCCGTCGACTCCGATATATTCATCGGCCCGGCACAGGCATCGGCCGACCGCGAAAAATCGAAGGTCAGCGTGCCGCCGTCAATCGTAAGGTCGAGTGCGATTTTGAGCGGCTCGTCCTCGATCCCGTCATTGTCGAGAAATTCCTCGGTCGAATAAGTGCCATCCGCCAGATCGCCGATCAGGCTGCGCATCTGGCGCGAAGACCTCTCCTTCAGTTCGGCAAAGACATCGCGGACGGTGTCCTTGCCGTAATCATCGAGCAGATCGTCCATCCGCCGGATACCGAGGTCGAGCGAATTAATCTGTCCCATCAGGTCACCGTAAGAACTGCCCGGCAATCGGCTGTTCGCGGTGAGTACTGCGACGATATCTTCGCGGATCACGCCCTTGTCCATCAGCTTGACGGGCGGCATCACGAAACCTTCCTGAAAACAGTCGGTCGCAGACGGATTGTAGTTGCCCGGCACGCCGCCGCCGACATCGTGCCAGTGACCAACCGAAGACAGCCAGCAATACAGCTCCCCATCGCGGAAATAGGGCCGCACGATCTTGAAGTCCGACAGATGGGTGCCGCCGGCATAGGGATCGTTGAATATCCACAAATCGCCGTCCTCGGAACCGCCGTCGGCCTCTGCCTTGGCGATACCGGTTTTGACGGCAAAGGACATCACGCCGACAAAGATCGGCAGGCCTTCCTTGCCCTGGATCAACGTATCGCCGGTACCCGCCTCATAGATACCGTGGGAGGCATCCCGCGCCTCGGCGATAACCGGGCTAAAGGCCGCGCGAAACAGCGTTACGTCCATTTCGTCGGCGATCTGTTCGAGTCTGCCTTTGATAACGGCAAGAGTTACCGGATCGACGGCCATGCAGTGTCCTTTTGAGAAAAACGCTTTTCGAGATGCGGCACCAGCCCGCCATTGGCGAGCATTGCCAGCAGATGCGGCGGCATCGGATTGCAGGCATATTCGGTATCACTGTCCAGATCACGAACGACACCGTTCACGGCATCGATCGAAACGTGATGTCCGGCCGAAATCAGGGGCGCATCCGCGCACACAAGCGCCATCAGCCCGTGATTGATGGCATTTCGGTAAAATATTCCGCCAAAGGACGGTGCCAGCACCGCCGCCACGCCATGAAAGACCAAAGATTGGGCGGCCTGTTCGCGCGACGAACCCATACCGAAATTCCGGCCAGCGCAGATGATATCTCCCGGTCGGACGTTCGGCACGAAGTCCGGATCGACGGTCTCCAGGCAATGACGCGCCATTTCTTCCAACGGGCTTTTCATATAGAGGCCCGGCGCCAGCACATCGGTATCGACCTCGGCGCCATATGCCCAGACTTTCGCCCATGCCAGGATGCCCGGCGCGGTCACGACAGGAATTCCCGCGGATCGTGGATTTCCCCGGCAACCGCCGCGGCGGCCACCGAATAGGGATTGCCGAGATAGACGTCGGACGTGGTCGCCCCCATGCGGCCTTTGAAATTACGCGCCGTCGACGCAATACAGACTTCGTTATCGGCGAGCACTCCGGCCCCGTACCCGGCGCAGGCCCCGCAGCCGGACGGCATCATGATCGCACCGGCCTCCGTGAGCGTGGCAAGCGTGCCGTCGGCTGCCGCTGCCGTCATGTCTTTCTGAGACGCGGGCGCGATCAGCAGGCGGACTCCGGATGCGACCGCGCGCCCTTTCAGCACCTTCGCCGCCATATGAAGGTCGACCAGTTTCGCCCCGGTACAGGCCCCGATATAGGCCTGATCGATTTTCGTGCCAGCGGTGTCGGCGACAGGCCCTGAATTCGCCGGGCTGTGGGGTGCCGCGATCTGCGGGCCAAGTGCCGCCACATCGATCACATGGCTTTCGCGCACAGACGCATCCGCATCGTTCTGCCAGCGGGTAATATCTCCCGGATCGGCACCGGCGTTGCGGATAAAGGCCGCCGTCGTCTCATCCCCGGCGATCAATCCCGTCTGCGCGCCAAGCTCGGCCGCCATGTTGCACAGGGTCATCCGCTCGGCCATCGACAGGGCATCGATCGTGTCGCCAATATATTCGACAACCTCGTAGTCGCCGCCATCCATGCCGAGACGCGCGCACAGCGCCAGCATGATGTCTTTTGCGCTGACCCCGAGGGGTAATCCACCGGTCACCTCTATCCGGATGGTTTCCGGCACGCGGACCCAGGTTTCTCCGGTGGCGAGGACACCCGCCATGTCGGTAGCGCCGATACCGAACATGAAACAGCCAAAAGCACCGCCGGTCGGCGAATGGCTGTCCCCGCCGACGACGAACATGCCGGGTTTCAGGTGGCCGCGCTCGGGCAGGACAATGTGACAGATGCCCTGCATGTCGTAGAAATTCGGCAGGTTCTGCGCGGCCGCAAATTTACGCGTCAGATCGAGAATACGCGCGCTTTCCGCATCGACCGCCGGCACATAGTGATCGGATATCAGGACCACCTTGTTTGGGTCCCAGACGTCGACGCCCAGTTTTTCAAGGATCGGCTGCACTCTGCGCGGACCGCCGGAATCGTGGATCATCGCCAGATCGACATTGCAGGTGACGATCTCACCCGGCGCTACGGTCTCGACGCCGGCGGCGTGGGCGATAATCTTCTGAGCAAGGGTCTGAGGCATATTGGTTCTGTAATCCGAGCTTTTCTATGAGTCCAGCAACGTCAACTGCCGAGCGACGGCAACCAGGTCACGATACCAGGGAAGATGACGATAAGGACCACCAGCAGCATTGCGCACGCCATGAAAGGGATCGCCGCCAAACAGATTTCGCTGAACTTCGTACCTGGTGGCGACACGCCCTGCATTACGAAGAGAAGTAAGCCAAAAGGCGGCGTGGTAAAGCTGATTTCCATCGCCAACAGAACAATCACCGCGAACCAGATTGGATCGAAGCCAAACTTTATGGCGAGTGGAAAAAAGATTGGCACCGTCAGCAGCATCATCGATAGCTGATCCATGAACATGCCGAGGACGAGGAGGATACCGAACATCACCAGCAGCATGACCATCGGGTCGAGATCGAACTGCGTCACCCAGCCGATCAGCCCCGATGACGCACCGGAAAACGCAAGGATCTGGCTGAAAGTCGCCGACCCGAAGATAATCAGCAGCGCCATGATGGTGACGCGGGCAGCACCCTCCATCGATGTCCACGTCGATTTTAAGGTGAGACTGCGATACAGGACCGCAAGCACCAGAACGCCGAGACAACCGAACGCCGCCGCCTCGGACGGCGTTGCGATACCGGCCATAATCAGAATGATGACGCCGAACACGATGGAGATCATCGGCAAGACGTCCGTACACAGAAGCTTCAGCCGCGTCGACCACGGCACGAACTCGATATCATAGGCGGGTGCGGCATCGGGATCGCGCTTCGCCATCCCGTATATCAGCACGATATACATCAGTGTGAGGATAAGGCCCGGCACGATACCGGCAATCAACAGCTTGCCGATGTCGAGCTCCGCCAGGGTGCCCAGCAACACCGCCAGCGCCGAGGGCGGGATTAACATCGCGAGGCCGCCGGTCCCGAGAATAGGGCCGATGGACATGTGTTTCTTGTAACCGCGCTTAGTCATTTCCGGGACCATCAACGTGCCGAGCAGCGCAGTAGACCCCATGGATGAACCCGACAGCGTCGCAAAGGCCGTCCCACCTGCGACGGTCACATAGGACAAACGCGCCGGCACACGCCCCATCAGCTTTTCGACGGCCGTAAACATGCGATTTGCAAGACCCGTGTGGAAAAACAGCTCGCCCATCAGCAGAAACATCGGAATCGGTACGAGGGCGAAGGTGGTCATGGATTCGAACGCATTGCCGGTCAGAATCCCGACCCCACGCTCCGCGATCTCGAACACCCCCCCAGATCCGCCAAGATAGATCACTGCAGCCACGACGTTGACGGCGATAAATGCGATCCCCACCGGCAAGCCAATCGCCATCAACACCAGGATTGCGCCGATCAGGCTTGCCAGGGTCCAGTACCATTCCATCAGGAAGCGGCCCTATTCATGGACGCCGGCCTGTCCGGTATGCATGGCTTCCCGGCCGAATACGAAGCGCAGAAACTCCAACGACATAAAGCCGAACCCTACGGGCATGGCGGCCATGACGATATAGCGCGGGATATCGCGCGAGCCGCGCACATCCAGCTCGCCGGTGACGTAATCCTCAAGTGCCAAGGCACCCGCGTAAAACGCGAGCACGAGGCACACCAGAAAACACAGCGCTGCGACAACGCGGGACAGTACGTTTCGTACCGGCACCGAAACGGCGGCGGTGACGATTTCGATATAGACATGCCCGCGCTGTCGGACCAGCCAGGGCGCGCCGAGCATCAGCGTGTAGATAAATCCGTATTCGATAAAGACGAAAGAATAGCTGGAATATTCAAGACCGAGACTGCGGAAGAGCACGGAATAGACGATGGCGACCATCATCAAACCAAGATAGACAGCCGCAAGCGCAGCCATGCCGCGGAGCAGCCGCGAATAATATGTGTCGATCGTTTCCAGCATGGCGGAAAACGGGCGGAACGACGGCCCGCCCGTTTATCGTCAGTTGGTTGCGGCCTGTTGGTAAAGCGGGCGCAGTTTCTGCATGGAATCAAGCGGCCGGTTACGCTTCGTCAGCCGTTCTTCCATCCGCTTATAGGCAGACTCGATGGCCGTCTTCAGGTATTCGGACGCCGCCGGCACATTGTGCAGTTTC
>Ga0315331_10000884_pt1 | contig 21894 bp, 14 predicted proteins | sample M160m34915metaG_FD_203456 | JGI IMG/M metagenome (GOLD analysis project Ga0315331, IMG submission 203456) | Ammonia-oxidizing marine archaeal communities from Monterey Bay, California, United States - M1 60m 34915 | ecosystem: Environmental > Aquatic > Marine > Intertidal zone | place: USA...
TTCGCAGAGGGCCCGCGCGGCTCGCTCCCCGCTTCGAGACCGGAAGCCGAGAGGGCTCGGCGTCCTGGCCCCCCTCGCCCTCGTCACACTGCTGCTGCTCCCGGGATGCAAATCTTCCGAAGACCGACTGGATCAGATTCGGCAGATTCACAGCCAGGGACGGATCGAGGAGTCCATCCCGCTGCTCATCGAGATGATCGAATCGGGCGATCGACGCGGAGAAGTGCTCTATCGCTACGGCCGGGCCCTCTCCGTGATGAATAATCGCGGCGGGGCCGTCTGGGCCCTCGACGCTGCCCGCGACGACCCCGAATGGTTCGTCCCTGCCAGCTACGAGCTCGCGGAGGGCGCTTTTCGCTCCGCCAATTTCGACCTCGCACTCCAGGTCCTCGAACGCCTCAAAACCGAGCGGACGGACTCGCCGGACGAAGACGTCACCGCGCGGATTCTCGAGATCCGCAGTCTGTTGAAGACCCGACGCTTCTACGACGAGGCGCTCGAGTTGGCCGAATTACTCTCCGAAGACGAGCCCGAGCTCGAAGAAGCCACGCGACTGCGCGCCGCGGCGCTGTTGGGTATCGGCGAAACGGACGAAGCGTACGACCTGATCCGGGAAGCAGATATCCCGTCGGACGAACTCGAATCCAACGATTCAGCCGAAACCGAAGGTCGGATCGCGAGCGAAGGTCCCGACGAGCTCGAAGCCGCGCCCATCCTCGATCTCGCGGAGGTCTCGTCGGGCGAAGACGAACCCTCTGCCGAACTCGACGCCGATGAAACACGCCTCTACTGGTGCGCCGTGCGCGCGACCTTCAAGCGCGAAGCGAAGCAACTCGAGGAGGCGCGCGAGATCGTCGACGCATGCCTCGCAGACCATCCCTCGGATCTCCCGATCCTCAACGAAGCGCTGAAGGTCTATGCGGGGCTCGAAGACTACACCGCTGTCCTCGCCGCGCTCCGGACAGCCTACGAGGATCAACCTCACGACCGGAACCTCCGCCAAAGCCTGATCAAGCATCTTCGCAGCGTCGGCCTTGCCGGGGAGGCCGATGAGGTGCTGAACGAGGCGCTCGCCGATGCCCTGGACTCGGACCCGCCCGCTCCGATCCAGGCCGCCGAGATCCACGTCGAACTCGCCCAGACCTACATCGGCAGGGATCGGCTCGAGCAAGGGCTCGACGCCTACCGCGCCGCGTTCGAACTCCTCGGCGACAACGCCGCCCACCAACTCCGATTCCGCTTCGCGGACGCCTTGATCCTCGCGGAGCAATGGGACGAGGCTTTGGAGATTGCCGACACGACCGAGGTCGAGGTCTACGCCCCGATGATCCGAGGTCGAGTCGCTTTCGAGAGGGGGGATTACGAGCTGGCGCTCTCCGAACTCAACCGCGCGGCGCTGATTTGGCCGGACCACGCAGCAACCCGCTACTACCTGGCGCGCGCCTCCGAAGGCGTGGGCGACCTCGATCGGGCCGTCGCCGAGTACCGCCAGGCCCTGCGATCGGAGCCAGGCCTGGCTGCCCCGCGCGAGCGTCTGGTGCGACTCCACCTCGCCGAAGATCGGGTGCGTGACGCGGAATTCATCTATTGGTTCCAGTCTCCCAAGAAGGAGAACAAAGAACCCTCGATCCCGCTGAAACTGCTCGCGATCGAAATCGATGCGCGGCTCGGAAAAGAGCCGGACCTCTCGATCCCGGCGAACGCGGATCTTTCGGTTCGAGAGATCCAGAAGAGTGCGACCACGGCGTTGGGGCGTGGGCTACGGCTCCGTGACGGCCCCGCGGCGGCGGCCGAGATGATCGGCGAGCTCGCGCGGCAGGTCGAGCCCTCGGCGCGCGACTTGTTCATCGCCGAGCAGGCCAGTCTCCTCATGGATTACGCGGACGACCCCGAGGCCGCCCTCGAGGTCGCCCGCAAAGGCATCGCCGAGCTGCCGGGACGGCCCGTCCTCGCGGCAGCCCTCGGTCGCGCGCTCGTCGCGAAGGGTGTCGAGACTGAAGAAGCACAACGGTCGCTGGAACGCGCGCGCGCCCTTGAACCGGAAAACGTCGAGGTGCTCGCGACCCTGGGCGAGCTGGCACTCCTCCGTGGTGACCAGGAAGCCGCGCTCGGGCGATTCGACGAGGCCCTCGAAATCTCACCGGACCATTGGCGTTCCGCCTCGAAGCGCTTCGATGTCCTGCTGGCGCTCGGGCGACGGGACGAGGCGATCGCCACCCTCGACGCCTTCCTGAACCGCGGAAATCCCTACGACGGGCGCGCCGCGCTGCAACTCGCCCAATTCTTCGTCGACGAGGACATCGAGAAGGAGCGTCGTTTACAGCTCGCGAAGCGCGCGGCCCGGTTCTCGAACGACCCGCGCGCGCGCGAACTGCTCGAAGAGCTCGATCCCGAAGGCACGACCGCCGCGTCTCCACCCGCCGCAGCGGAACCCGCAGCGAGTTGAGGACCGCCAGCCCCCGGATCTAGCTCGTCGGGCTTTCGTCCTCGGCCGCTCTCTCGAGCCCGAGCACACGAACGATCGTCTCCCGCTCCTTGGTCTCCAGGAGCGGCGCGCGATCGAGCAGCAGGGCTGGCATTCCGAACGGATTTTCCTCGATCCAGGCCCTCGCTCCGGCCTCGTCAGCGACGTACCAGCGCTGAAGAACGACCAGCGTGGTCTGGTGCCTTCGGTTTTCGTCCTCGATCGTGCCTGCCCGATCCATCAGAAGGCGCCAGTCCGGCCGGTATTCGCTCGCCTGGATCAGCGCGGGCAGAGCGGTGTAGCGGAGCAGGGCGATCAACTTCGGATCGAGCGAGTCATCCTGTGATTCGAGCCAGTCGAACATCCCCCACGGGTCTCGCCTGCGCCAGCGATTGGCAATGCGCTGCACCGCACGGAAACGCTCGACCGACTCCTCCGGGAAGCTCAGCACCCAGGCGAGTGCGGCTACCGCGTCGTGATGGGCCCACGAGTTCGCGATACGCGGGACGAAGGTACCCACATCGATCCCCATTTCTTTCGCGCGTTCGAACTGCGCGATGCAGAGCTGCGGGTCTTGATGCGCGATGGTCACCAGGGCACCGATCAAGAGTTCGCGCTTGACGTCCGCGTGATAAGTCGTGCCCTCGACCCACTCGAGCGCCGCTTCCCCGCCCTCGGTCAAGACCTTCATCCTGACCCAAGCCCGAAGCGCCGTATTCAGGGTCTCATCGTCCGTCAGACCGAAGATGAAGTCCTCGAGCCCCGGCTTTCCGGACTCGAACCAGCCGACGACCACCGCGTCGGCCATCTCGGCTCGAAACCAGACCATCTGCCTGCTCGCCTGGCCGAACCCCCCCGCCTCCCTGAGCCCTTCTGGGTCCGTACTCGCCCAGGTTCGGAGCACCTGGGCGATCACCCGAGGCTGCTCCATTCGAAGCTCGTTCTCTGCGAAAGCCAACGCCGCCGCCGGCGCGAATTCGGCCCACCAGCTCGCAAAGAGCGCGTATTCGATGTCTCCCTGGTCGAGCGGCGCGATCCGGAATTCGTGCACGATCGAGTCGAGTTCTTCCGGCTCGGCGCGCTTTAGGTACTGCGCGACACGCTCCGCTCGCTCGAGAACGCCGGGTTGACGCAGGATCTCGTGCAGGGTCGCGTCCGCGACCGCGTCGACGTCCCGCGAAACGAACTCTTCCGGGCCCTCGACTCGGGCCGTGTCCGAGCAAGCGCCGATCAAGGAAGATGAGACAAGAAGAAGAATGGAACTGATGAGGCGCCCGCGGCCGGGAAAAGCGGGCCAACAAGAAAACATGGTGAAGGCAACTCCTCTGGCCTCTCTCGCCGCCTGGCCCCGAGGGGCATGGAGGAGGGAGGGCTGGGCGTGAAGGCGTATTCGACTCGAAGGCAAATCCATCGATCGGCAACCCCAGCGCGTTTCTGAGGTCCCGTTGATGCGGACCTCGAATTTCTCGTCACGCGCCCCGGGGTCGATGGCACTCCTCACCGATGAGTGTCTAGCCAAAAAGCCGCAGATTTCAGCCCAACGGCTTCAGTTTGCCCCACGGGGCAACGGAAAAAAGGGAGAAAATCTTCCACGCGGAAGAACCGCCATGATACGGTGACCCATGGGTGTGGCCCCTCCTGGTGAGAAGGCACATCTCGGAAAGACCAACCCCACGCCCCGAGCAGTCGAGGAACGTGGAGGTGAATTTGAGGTCTGGCAGTAGGGCCCGCCCCTGAGCGGGAATTAGCGGGTCGAGCAAAGTGAAATCAGGCCTCATGACACTTCGCAAGCGGGCGAGGGCTGAGGAACCGGAGAAACTAAGGAGAAGTTGATGTCCAGATTTGTACTTATCTCAAGCGCGCTCGCGTGTGCCGTGCTTTTCACGGCCACGGCCAGCGCGCAGACGGTCGGTATGGCCGGGGAATATGTGGAGGGGAACGGGATTATCGTCAATATCCCGCAGAACCCGCCGCTGGTTGCTTGTGATCCGGCCGAAGCCCGGTGCGTGGGCAAGCGCGACCTCACCACGGGACAGTTGATTACCAGTGCAACCACGGGTGGTGGAACGACGTTGGTCGCCCCCGCCCTTTCTGGCACGCCCAACGCGGTGCCCTTCTTGCGGGACGGCCCCTCCTTCGGCGTCTACGGCGCACAGAACATCAGCGCTCCGAACGGCCTCAACGTGGACGGAACCTTCACGGTTCCGCCGCTCGCGTTCGCGCAGCGACTGGGCAAGCAGGTCGGCCAGGTGCTGAACAGCACGGTCCGACAGCTCGACACGACGTTCACGGCCGGGATGCCCGGCACGAACCGAAACCTCCACAACGGCGTCGAGTGGAAGTTCTACACGGCGACGACCGGCGGCGGGCGTGGCGCTTTCATCTCGACCAACACCGCGTTCGTCGCGAACGCCGACACCCGCGTGATGGCGGCTCGTACCTTCAGTGTTGGCAACGCTGCCGCTCATGGCCAGAACAACGGCCTCTCCACGATGGATCCCAACTACCAGTATCGGCAGGCGACCAACACCATCGTGCTCGATACCTACGCCGCGGACGAGGTGTCCTTGTCCATTACGAATGCGGGTGGTGCCTTCGGTGGCACGATGACGATCCTCCTGGACGGCACGGGCGTGCTCTACCTGGCTTCGGCCGGCCTGGACGCGAATTTCAGCCCCCCGTCCGCTCCGAACTTCCTGGCACCGGTCATCGGCACCAACCCGGTTGGCGACACGATCCCCGGCGCCAACGACCGCAACGGTGCGGGCTTTGGATACACGGTCATCGGGCGACAGCTCCCGGGTCGCTTCAAGGCTTACGGCCCGGCCGTTCCGGCCATCAACCCGGCAGCCGTTTCGAGCCCCAATGCACAGGGTGTTCCTTGTGGCTCGACCGCGTTCAGCACGACGTGTAACCTGATCGCGGTCGACTTCAACGACCCCGGCATCGGCGTCACGGTCGCTCCCCTCGCGGGCGCGAACTCGACGAAGTTCATGTTCCCGTGGACGGCGGGTACGGTCTCGATCGTACGCACCGGCCCGCGCTTGGGCGTCCTCCGACAGCTCACGCAGACCGGCATGGGCTACGACTCGACCACCACGGGCGGCAACCGAAACGTTGGCCTCGTGGCGGGTTCGTACACCAAGCGGATCGACGGCAACGGCCAGGAGAACATCAACTCCCAGATGGCGGGAATCGACATGACCTTCACGCCCGAGCCGGGCGCGACGGTTGCTTTGATCTCGGGCATCGGCCTGCTGGGTGCGCTCGCCGCGCGCCGCCGCAGCTGAACCGCGGTCGACTCATCACCTGACCGACCTCCGCGATCGACCTACGGGAAGTGAAGCGGAAGCAGGCCCAGGCTGAGTGACAAAACGAGAGGCCCTGACCGAGAAATCGGTCAGGGCCTTTTGTTTTTCAGGCCGCCGATGAGACGGCGGCGGGCGATCCGGGCTCGGACCGCGAGGGCCGTGCAGCGTCCGGCAAGCCCTCAAAGACGGGCTCCCCGATCAGGAAGTCGGCGCCCCTTTGCTCTCGACCCGATGGATCTCCCGCAAACGGGCGAGTTGGGGCGGACCGACATCGAGCCCCTCGATCCACCGTGATGCCGACTCCGGATCCGTGCGCGACCAGAACTTCGCAACGCGCGCCTGCATCTGGCGCTGGTCGATACTCGGCTCGAGCCGATCCACCCAAACTGCGGCTTCCGCCGAACGCACCCGGGCCAGCTTGGGCAGCAGCCCCAACAACATCAGGGCATCGTCTCGAGCCAATTCGCCAGTCTGGCTGGATTCGACCCGCCTCGTTGAAAACCAGCCCCAGGCCGAGTCGAGATCGCGAATGCCCCAATCGGCTGTCGTGGTCGTCAAGAACCGATCCCGTCCGGGCCCGGGTTCATGGGCCAGCAGCCATTCGAGCGACGCTTGGGGATCCTCGTTCCGCCACGCGACCACGACCCGCTCGAGAATTCCGTCCAGCCAGACAGGAGCCCCTTGCTCGGTGAACTCCTCGTAGAAACGAGCCGCCTGCTCGGGCGCGTCTCTCGCCGTCAGGCTCAATGTCGCGCGAACGATGCGCTGCCCAAAGGCTTCTGTCGGGTCCTGCGACCGGGCGACCACGAGCATGGCCTCCGGCCCACCCACATGGAGAACCCCCCGGAGATAACCGTCGACGACATCCGTCTGGTCCGCGGAGTCCCAAAGCGTACGCGCCAGCCCCAACGCGCCATCGGCATCCCCGCCCAGAGCCCATCCCCGGACGAGCGGCCCGGCGACGATCGACCGTAGTTCCGGGGCCATCGAATTCTGCACGTAATTCGTCGCCGCCAACCAGTCACCGCTGGCCGCCCATTCCCGTATCGCCAGCCTCAAGCCCAGTTCTCGGCGAAACTCGAAAGGCCATTCCTCGATCGTGCGGACCGCCGCCACCGGATCGACCAGCACCCAGGCAGCGACGAAGGCCTGAAGATCGATCGGGTCCCAGCGCCCGCCCCCTTCCGAGATCGCGCGGGCCGCCCCCCCCGCGTTCTCTACGGTGAGCCCCTCGAAGAGCCGCACGAGCGAGTCGAGCCGCACGAAAGCGCGCGGCTCCACCAATGCCTCTCCGACCGCCCGCTCCATCGTGAGCGCATCGCGCGCTTCGGCCGGATCCGGGAACTCGACCGGGGCGGGGCCGACTCCCTGTCCCAGAAAATATCCAACCGAGAGGCCGGCGAAGCCGAGTCCCCATCCCACTTCTCTACGCATGATGGCCTCCAAAGCAATCCCCGCGGGTCCTGCTGCCTTCTGATCGGACACTGCGGAGGGTCGCTTGAGCGAGGCCGCACCCGTCGTTGGGGATACTCGCTCGACCGAACCCGAATCGCGAGCATCAGGCGTTTTCGAATACCTGGATCAACCCGTCGAAATAGGCCATCGCTTCCACGGCGTCCGTCGCGCCGACGGGCTCGGCCAGGAGCAGTCCGTAGCCGGCACAGGGGCCCGCAAAAGGAATGGCCATCAGCTCGAGCCCAAAGGCCCGACCCCGGTCCTCGAACTCGGCCACGACCTCCCAGGCCCCTCCCGCTGCCCCCCCACCCCGATCGGGTGGCGTATTCGGCGCATCCCCCGCGACCCGCTCATAGAGCACCTCGGTCGTGCCGGCGGCCGCCGGGTCGGGCTCGAGCTCGAAGAGGCCTGCGAGGATGGCATGCTGAATCGAGGCCGTGTTCTTCACGATCGCGCCCATGCTCTCCGGGTCGGTCACGATTTCCGCGATGTCGAAGGGGTCGGAACGCAGGGCCGGGTTCAGCTCGAGACATCGGGCGAAGAACGCCGCGCCCCCTCGGTTATGCGAGGTGATCCGCCACCTCGAGTCGGTCACGAAGGCGGGATAGGGATCGCTCGCGCACAAGAGCGCCCCGACCTTCGCCAGCTGCGTGGGGGTCACCTCCGAGGGCGGCTGGTTCCAGTCGCTCGCAAAGCCCGCCGTGTAGAGCAGACGCTGCACTTCACGGTCGGAAAGCTCGAGCACACGGCCGAGATTGACGACGGCGATCTCGCTCGGGCCACTGCGTTCGGTTTCGAGAAAGCTCAAATGCCGAGTCGACATGCCCGCCTCGGCAGAGAGGGTCTGTTGGGACAGCCCCTTCACCTCGCGCCAATGCCTCAAGAGCAAACCAAAGCCCGCCATGACTGTTCTTGCCCTCCTCGAATCTCATCGTCCGGCCGCCCCCCCCCAAAAAGAAGGGCAGCCGCCGATCTTCATAACTTACCAACGAGGTAATCGGAACGCGCCTCGAATCCGGTTAGCTTGGAAAAGGCGGGGTGGACCCGCCCTCGCCCCATCCGAGCCGGAGGTGTTCATGCCCGAGTCGCCCGTCCCGTCTCTCTTTCCCACTTTGGTTCTCGTCGCGCTCCTATCGCTCCCGTTTGCTCCGAACGAAGCGACAGCACAGCAATGCCCCGCCCTCTCGGTCCTGGCGAGCAGCTGCCGCAACGGCCTCTGCGAGGCTGCGCTCGGCGAGGACGTCAACAGCTGCCCCGAGGACTGCGCCGACCCGAGTTCTCAACTGATGGCCTACTACACGCAGGCCATAACCTGTCCGCCAACCACGATCTACGAACCGACCTCGGTCCAGGAACTCCAGGACAAGGTCCGCGAGGTCGTGAGCTCCGGCCGCAAAGTCAAACCGGCGGGCACGAGCCACTCCGCGACCGATGTGATCTGCGCCGACACGCTCGGCGACGTCGTCCGGACCAAACACCTGAAGGACATCGGCAGCGTCGAACCTTTCGAGGGGCACGCCGCGACCGTCGAGTTCGAGGCCGGCGTCCACTTCAACGAGCTCCAGGAACACCTCCACCCACTCGGCTACAGCTTCGGCCTCGCCTCGACCGGCTACGGCGGAATCAGCATCGGCGGCGCCGTCGCGACTGGCGCCCACGGCTCGTCCTTGCAGGGCTACTCCACGATTTCCTCCTATATCGTCGGGATGGACATCGTCGGCCCCGGCGGCGAGATCACGACCTACTCCGAGGGCACGACGGGCCTCTCCAACCCGGACCAGTGGCGGGCGCTGCGCACGAACCTCGGACTGCTCGGCATCGTCGTGCGGCTCCGGGTCCGACTCGAGCCCCAATTCAACATGAATCTCCGTGTCCTCTATCAGAACGAGGCCACCTTCGTCGCCGACGGCGGCGTCGAGGCGACGGTCGCCGACTGTGACTACGTCTTCCTCACCTGGTTCCCGGGACAGCACCTCGTCCAATATGTCTGCGGCAACCGCGACGACATCCACGCCGCCGAGCCAAACGCCCAGAATCGCCTCTTCACCCCCGAGATCAGTGGCCTTGAGGAGGCCTTCGCGATTCCGACGCTCCAGCTGGGCATGTGCTCCGCTCCCACCCAATGCTTCGTCGAGCAGCAACGCGTGAACATTTATCAATCCCAACCGCCGCTCGTCGTCACCGACGGCCCCGGAATCGATGCGAACGTCGTCTCCCGCCACACGGAGCTCACGGGCTACTCACACCGGATGATCACGCTCCAGCCCGAGGTCTTCCTCGAGCAACCCTCGCTCTCCCAGCTCGAATACGAGGGCGCGATGCCGATGAGCCAGATCCAGCAGGCCGTCCAATACCTGGCCTCGATCTATGATCGCGACGACGTCTGCCAGCCGCTGATCGGGACGATCATGCGCTTCGACGTCGCGGACGACGGAACGCTCCTCGCTGGCAACCATGCGCGCGCCGGGCTTCCGGCCGGTGAGCGAATGGTCCACCTCGAGTTCGTCGAGTACTGGGGCTACGGACTCGACGCGGCGGGCCTCGAAGCCTTCGTGAGCGACCCCTACAGCGAGATCATCGACCATCTCATCACGGAGTTCGACTATTGGCCCCATTGGGGCAAGAACGACGAGTGGGTCTTCCAGCATCCCAGCCTGCTCGCACGAAACGCCGGCGAGCGAACGGTCTTCAACAACGTGATCGCGACGATGGACCCCTACGGCGTCTTCTCCAACGCTTCCTCCCGACGCAACGGATTCGTCTCGCCGCTCGAGGGAGCCGACTTCGCTTCGTTCTACTACGGCGCCTGCGCCGAACTCGACTCCGACGGCGACGGCATCAGCGACTGCACCGATCGGACGCCCAACGCCTACTCGGGGATGTATATCCGGATCGACGACGACGGGGTCTGGAGCGGAACCTGCAACAGCGCGGATTCCTGGTCGGAGATGAAAAAGAATTTCGGCGCTGACCAGAAGGGCAATCGCCGGGCGGGATGGGACTACGACTCGGAGAATCACTCCTACCATACGTACACCTTCAGCTGGGACCCGGCCTGGCCCAACAGCGGAGGTTCCTCGTGGGAGGCGATGATGTCCGCCAAATTCGTGCCCGAGGACACGGGCCGCTACTGCTTCTCCCAGGACAACGGCTCGACCGGGACCGGCATCGTCTCGGGCTGGAACGCCTGCGGCCAGATCTGGGTGAACAAGTCCCGAGTCGCGGAGGTGGGCTACCGGAGCTCGAATACCCCGACCGGATGCGTCGAACTCACGGGCGGCGAACCCGTGCGACTCGACTTCTACAATCGGCATCACAACGCGAACGCGTCCAGGAGCTTCAAGTCCCGACCTCGCTGGTGCTTCGGTGGCGGCTCAGACTGCAGCCCAAGCCGCAAATTCGAACAGAACGAACTCGAGGCTCTGAAGAAGGTCAAATGGCCCTGAGCAGCGCGGCGCAGGCCGCCCTCATGAAAGCCCTGCGGTAGGCTCCCGGCATGCTCGAGCTCTACCACGCCTCCGTCTCGACCTGCTCACAGAAGGTGCGCCTGGTCCTGGCCGAAAAGGGCCTCGAATTCACTTCTCACGAGGTCGATCTGATCGGTGGCGGACAGCACGACCCGGATTACGTGAAGCTGAATCCGGGCCATGTCGTCCCCACCCTCGTCGACGAAGGCCACCTATTCGTCGAGAGCACGCTGATCAACGAGTACCTCGACGAAGCGTACCCGCCCTTTCCCATGCGTCCCGACGACCCCGCCGGTCGGCACGCCGTCCGACTCTGGACGCGCAAGATCGACGCGCTCCACCCGAGCTGCGGGGTAATCACCTTCGCGATCGGGCCCCGAACGATCCTCTTACAACAACCCGAAGAGATCCGCGAAGCCAACATCGCGGCGATCCCAGACCCGGTCCAGCGCGCCCGCCGACGCTCGGTGATCGAGCGAGGTGTCGAGGCCCCCGAGTTTCAGGGGGCGCTCCACGCCCACCTCGACTTGCTCGACGCGGCGGAGGCCGCGCTCGGCCGGTCGAGTTGGCTGGCCGGAGAGGCATTCGGTCTCGCCGACGCCGCGACCCTCCCCTATCTGCTCCGGATGGAACATCTCTCGATGTCGCCGCTCATCGAAGACCGACCGCGGCTGTCGAACTGGCTGACCCGAGTCCGAGCGCGAGACGCCTACCAAACGGCCATCGAGGCCTGGCTCCCAGGGCCGGTCGTCGATCTCTTCCACCGCAATGGCGCCGCGGTATGGCCTGAGGTCGAGCGGGCCGCACGCGATCGATGAGACTCAGCCAGGAGCGACGTGCCGCGGGTCGGGGTTCAGTCGATTTCCTGTGGACCTTGCCCGAGGGCGATTTCGAGAAATCTCTGGAGACGCTCGCGCTCCTCAGGACCGACGGCCTCCGGCGGGAGGGTCTCCAGGGCCTCCAACGCGCCCCGCGCCAGCTCCCGCGTAAGCCGTCGCGGGTTTCGGCCCTCCAGCGCTCTCATGCTGTGCAGGACGGCGTCTCCATCCCCTAACCGGGCGGCCGAAGCGGCCCGGAGCGCCAGCCTCTGGACCGTCCAGGAGGGGTCGCCATCGAGAATCTCGAGCGCCTCGCGAACAAGAGCCTCCTCGTCATCCTGGACCCGCCAGACGAATCGCAGCTGCTGTGCCGCCTCCCACGCCGGCGCGTTTGGATCGATCTCGGCCAGCACCGTATCCAGACGCGACAATCCCTCCCAATCCTCGAGCAAGCCCAACCGCCAGCCCTGAACGACGAGTTGCGTCGCCGGATCGAGACGATCGAAGAGTTCTGCAGAGCCCGGAGTCGCTCGGGCCAGCTCGTCCTGGTTCCGCCGCGCGAGGGCCCAGCTCGCCTCGGGGTAGAGCGGGGAATCCGGCGCGATCTCTCGCAACCGAACGCCAGCCCCAAAGCCCGCCGTCTTCTCCGACTCCAGCCAGGTCTCCGCCGCTCTTCGAAGAGGGAGGTCGGCAATGCTCTCGGCCACTCGGCGAGCCTGAGAGTACCGCTCCAACCGAAGCAACGGTCGCAGCAGCGCCCACTGGGGCACATCCTCTCGCGCGACCCGAAGCGGATCGAAGCGGCCGAGCACACGTGAGATCCGACCGACGAGTGAATAACGAACCAAGGGCGCCCGAATCGCCATCACGTTGTCGTCATCGGTGATCAGCGGCGCTCCCTCGGAGAAGCGCCGCGCCGCCGCGTCGTCGAGGACCAGCGCCGCACGCAACTCAGCCGCGCTCCTCATCCCCACCTGGAGGCCCAGGTTCCCCGGAGCCGCCAGATAGGCGTCGAGCCCCTCGATCGGATCGCGGGCATCCACGCTCGAGACGAAGAGCAAGCTGGTTTCGTTCGGGAGATAGGCCTGCACGTTCGGGAAGACCGCCGCGAGAGTCGCCACGAAGGACTGGAGCAGCGGCTCGTCGACGAAGCCCAGTCCCAACCACTGGACGAAATAACCGTCGGACGCGAGCCGGGAACGGACGGACTCGAAGAACTCGCGGGTATAGAGATGAGACGCGCCGGCCGTCCAGGGGTGAGAGGGCTGTGAGACGATCGCGTCGAACTCGTCGGTCGTCAGCGACAGGACCCGGCGGGCGTCGGCGATGCGCAGCCTCATCCTCGGATCGTCGAGCGGGTCGCGCGCGCGGAGGGTGGCGACCGCCCGGTTCGCCTCGACGACCTGTGGCTCGAGCTCGATGACCTCGACCCGCTCCACGTGGTCGGGAATCTCTTCGAGGATCACGCCCCCCCCGAGACCGATCACCATCATCCGCTCGATCCGGTCTTTCGACAGCGAGGGCAGGATCCCCATCCAGCGCGCCGGGCGGGTCAAACCCATCAGGCCGCCCGGCGTCAGGATCAGCGACTCCGGGACGCCGTTGGTCTGGACCCGGATCCCGTAGGGCGTATCGAGCACCATCACGCTCGCCGAGCGCCCCACCGAGGTGAAGAGCACGTCGGCGGCATCGTTCGGGGTGGACGCGCTTCGCGTCAGCGGACTCGTCCGCAGGAGGCGCCAGGGCGTCGCGCTCGGCAACACGATCGTGGCAATCCCGACGATCGCGACGAACACGCCGCGGCGGGCGGACCGACTCGCATCGACATACCAGGCGAGGCCGGCGATCGAGAGGTTGAGCATCGCCGCGATCCGCAGCGTCCCTCCATAGGCGAAGGCCGGCAAGAGCCAGAAACCAGCCGCCAGGGAGCCCACGATGGATCCCACCGTATTCCAGGAGTAGACCCGCGCACTCGCGCGCCCCGCCTCCTCCGCATTCGCAGCCGCGACCCGAACCGCCAGCGGGAAGAGCGCCCCTACACAGAGCGTCGAAGGCAGGAGCGTCAAGGCCGCGAGCCCGGCGAGCCGAAAGACCGAAGCCATCTCACCCGAGTCACCTAATAGAATCACACCGCGTGGGAGCTCATTGAGGACCAGATAGGCGAAGAGGGACCCCAGCGCCGCACCCAGCTGCGTCCATACGATCCCCCGCATGGCGCGTGACCGGGTCGTCGCAAATCGGGATCCGATCGCTCCCCCGAGCGCGATTCCGACGAGGAAGCTCGCCAGCATCGCCGCGAAAGCGAAGACGCTGCTCCCGACCAGGTGTTCCAAGAGCCGAACCCACAGCACCTCGTAGATGAAAGACGCCGTCCCCGCCCCGAGCGCGACCACCGGGATGAGCCGACCCACACGCAGGCCCGGTCTCAAGAAGTCCGTCGCGGACTCGTCCCTCGCCTCGAGGGTCCCCTCCGCCGCCGCGGAGCGCCGGGTCGTACTCCCTCGCGAAACGAAGACGGCCGCCACGAAGACCAGCCCGTTCACCGCGGCTCCCAGCCAGACCGTCCGCTGCAATCCCAGCTCCGGGATCAGCAAGAACGCCGTCGAGAGGGTCCCCACCACGGCGCCTGCCGTATTGATCGCGTAGAGCACACCGATCCGGCGACCCACCTGGGCGTCCGACCGCACCCCGTGCCGAGCGAGCAGAGGAAGCGTCGCCCCCATCAGGGTCGTCGGTACGGCGAGGACCACGAGGGAGACCCCGACGTAGAAGACCATCGCTCCCGAGGCCGAGGGGTCGATCACGCCCGAGAGCAGACGGGCCTGCAGCGCGAGGGAGGCCGCGATTGCCGCGGGCACCGCCAACGCCGAGAGCGCAATCCCGAGCTCGAGGACTCCATAAACGAGCACGGGCCGCTCGATTCGATCCAGGTATCGATCGACGATCCGCGCTCCGGCCGCCAGGCCACCCATATAGGCGGCGAGCACGGTCGAGACGGCGACTCCCGAGGTTCCGAAAACGAAGGAAAATTGACGCGTCCAGGTCGTCTCGTAGAGAAGGCCCGCAAATCCCGAGAGGAAGAAGCAGACCAGCACGACCGCGAAGCGCAGCCCTTCGCTCAATGGTTTGCCCCCACCGGCCCTCGTCGCGACGAGGGCGAGAAGCGAATCGGCAGTGTCGCCAGCCCCGCGACGTTCCCGGCGTGCACGACGCTCACCCCCGACTCGTCGACCTGATAGTCGGGCAGACGCGCGTGGATTTCCTCCATCGCGACCCGCGCCTCGAGACGCGCGAGACGCGCGCCCAAGCAGAAATGCACACCGAAGCCGAACGCCAGGTGTTGAGAGATCCGACGGTCGATGTCGAAACGACCCGGCTCCTCGAAGCGGCGCGGGTCATGGTTGGCCGCCCCGATCAGCATCACGACCCGGTCGCCTTCCGGGATCGTCCGGCCGTGCCGCTCGACGGGCCGCGTCGTCGCACGCACCATGTATTGGGTCGGACTCCGGTAGCGAAGCGACTCTTCGATCGTGCTCGGAATCAGAGACGGATCGGCCACCACCCGGGCGCGCTGATCCGGATGCCGCGCGAGCTGGTGAATGGTGTTTGCGATCAATTTCTCGGTCGTCTCGTTCCCGCCCGAGATCAGCAGGAAGCAGAATCCGAGGATCTCGGTATCCGTCAAGCGCCGACCATCGAGCTCCGCCTCCACGAGCCCCGAGATCAGGTCCTCTCCCGGCGCCTTCCGCTTCGCCTTGATCAACTCCGCGAAGTAGCGGAGGAGATTGCCCGACGCCTTATTCGCCGCCTGGGGAATCGCCGAGACACCATCCTCGCGATGCATCATCGTCTCGGTCCAGACCCGCAGCGAGGGATGATCCTCCACCGGCACGCCCAGCAGCGTAGAGATCACATCCGAGGGCAGCAGTGCCGCGAAGCGGGCGATCAGGTCACACTCGCCCTCCTCCACGAGCTCGTCCAGAAATCGTGTGGTCAACGCCCGCACGCGCGGCTCGAGCGCCCCCACCCGCTTGGGATTGAACGCCCGGACCACCAGCTTGCGCAACTTCGTCTGCATGGGCGGATCCATGCCGATCATCGAGGGCGCGCTCTCCGTCCCGACCTCTTCGAGCGCGATGCCGCGGGTCGAAGTGAAGTTCTCCCAATCCCGGTAGCCCTCGAGCACGTCGTCGAAGCGCGAAAGGACCCAGAAGCCCATCTCCTCGTTTCGATAGCAGGGCTCCTCCTCCCGGAGTCGCTCATAAGTCGGATAGGGGTCCTCGTGCATCTCGTACGCGAAGGGATTGAACGACAAGGACTCGGACATGAAAGGCTCCGTCGAATCAGGCGTGGGAATCGGAGCCTCATTGTAGACGGTCACGCTGCCTCATGGCGAATGCAAAGGGTTGCTCCAAAGGGCCTGATCCGCTGGACTCCAACCGGGCAAAGTCCCGGGAGAACGATCCGACCATGAAGAAACGCACCTATTGGCAGGAGAACCTCCGACTCGTCGGGTTCTGCCTGAGTCTCTGGTTCCTCGTCTCCTTCGGATTCGGCATCCTGGGCCTCGACTGGCTCGACCGCATCGAGGTCGGCGGCTTCCGACTGGGTTTCTGGTTCGCCCAACAGGGCTCGATCTACGTCTTCGTCGGACTGATCTTCTTCTACGCTCGACGCATGGCCGCGCTCGACCGTGAACACGGCGTGAGCGAGGAGTAGCCCCCGATGGAACTCCAGACCCTCACCTACCTGGTCGTCGGCGCCTCCTTCGCGCTCTACATCGGCATCGCCATCGCCTCGCGCGCCAGCAGCACGGACGAATTCTACGTCGCCGGCGGCGGCATCCACCCGATCGCGAACGGACTCGCGACCGCCGCCGACTGGATGTCGGCGGCCTCGTTCATTTCGATGGCGGGTCTGATCGCCTTTCTAGGCTACGACGGCTCCGTCTACCTGATGGGCTGGACGGGCGGCTACGTCCTCCTCGCCCTGCTCCTCGCACCCTATTTGCGAAAGTTCGGAAAATTTACGGTGCCCGAGTTCATTGGCGACCGCTACGACTCCCAGACAGCGCGGGTCGTCGCCGTATTCTGCCTGATCATCATCTCCTTTACCTACGTCGCCGGTCAGATGCGCGGCGTCGGCATCGTCTTCTCGCGCTTCCTGAACGTCGACATCGGGACGGGCCTCGTGATCGGCATGGCGATCGTCTTCGTCTACGCCGTGCTCGGCGGAATGAAGGGGATCACGTACACCCAGGTCGCTCAATACTGCGTGCTGATCTTCGCCTATACCGTCCCCGCGGTCTTCATCTCACTCCAGGTCACGGGCAACCCGATCCCGCAGCTGGCCTTCGGCGCGGACGTACAAGGCTCCGGCGGCGTCGCCCTGCTCGATAAGCTCGACCAGGTGGTGACGGATCTCGGCTTCACCGCCTATACGGTCGGCTCGAAGAGCCGGACCGACATCTTCTTCATCACCATGGCCCTGATGATCGGAACCGCCGGCCTCCCCCACGTGATCGTCCGCTTCTTCACGGTCCCCCGCGTGCGCGATGCGCGTCTGTCCGCCGGCTGGGCGCTGCTCTTCATCGCGTTGCTCTACACCACGGCGCCCGCGGTGGGTGCGCTCGCTCGTCTCAACCTCACCGAGACCATCCAGACGGGCCCGGTGGGCACACGCGAAGGCAACCTCTCCTACGCCGAGCGCCCCGAATGGTTTCGCACCTGGGAAGAGACCGGGCTGCTGCGCTTCGAGGACCGTAACGGCGACGGGCGGATCCAGTACTACGACGACGCCAACGCCGCCTTCGCCGAGCGGGCGTCGAGCTATGGCTGGGCCGGGAACGAGCTCTCCGTCGATCGCGACATCATCGTGCTGGCGAACCCGGAGATCGCGGGCCTACCCAACTGGGTGATCGCGCTGGTCGCGGCCGGGGGCATCGCCGCCGCCCTCTCGACCGCCGCCGGGCTGCTCCTCGTGATCTCCGCCGCGGTCTCCCACGATCTCCTCAAAAGCGTCTTCGCGCGCCAGATCAGCGAGCGGACCGAGCTCAGGGCGGGCCGGGTGAGCGCCGCCGTCGCCATCCTTTGCGCCGGCTATCTCGGCTACAACCCACCCGGCTTCGTCGCCCAGGTGGTCGCCCTCGCCTTCGGGCTCGCAGCCGCGTCGCTCTTCCCCGTGACGCTGCTCGGCATTTTCTCGCTGCGCGTCAACAAGCAGGGCGCGATCGCCGGGATGCTCTCCGGGCTCGGCTTCACCCTCGGCTACATCGTCTGGTTCAAGGGCATCTTCATCGAGCCGATGGCCGCCAACGTCGCCGAGAACTGGCTCTTCGGGATCTCGCCCGAGGGCATCGGAACGGTGGGCGCAATGCTCAACTTCGCGGTCGCCCTCACGGTGAGCGCGATGACGCCACCGCCCTCGGCGGAGGTCCGCGCACTCGTCGAACGGATCCGCGTCCCGGGCTGATCCGACACGACCCCGGGTTTTGGATCAGCCGCGCCGTGACTCCGCCAGCTCGAGCAAAGCCCCATCCGGATCCCGTACGAAGAAAGCCCGGATCCGGGTCCGACCCACATCGAGGTCCATCGGCGCGCTCAGCACGTCGCAACCGGCGTCGACGAGCGCCTCGTGCAGGGCGTCGACCCCTTTCACGCCGATCGCCATGCGGGGAATCCCCAGGTCCTTCGCGTCGAGCGGAGTCCGTCGCCCCTGCGGCGGGTCGACCCACTCGAGCAGGTCGATCACGGGCCCACCCTCGGGCTTCGCAAAGCCGATGAACGCAGCTCGATAGGCATTTGGGCCCTCGTAGCCCTGCGCTCGCATGAAGGGGCTATCCGCCTTCTCGACCCTGGACAGCACCTCGCCCCCGAGCAATCGGGTGTAGAAGTCGACGGACCGCTCGAGGTCCGTACAAACGACATTCACATGGATCAACCGCTGCATCGACATCTTGGGTCTCCCTCCATCCCGAGTTCCAAACCGCCTCACTCGTTTGGACGGGCATGGACCGTTCAATGTCTAACGCCCCTTGAAGACGGGATCTCGCTTCTCCCGAAAGGCGCGCACCGCCTCCTTCGAATCTTCGAAGCGCCTCAGCTCGGCCGTCACGTTCTGCTCGTGCCGATAGCCGTCACGCAGGCTCATGGACTCGATGGCGTTCAGGCTCTCCTTCGCGAGGCGGATCGCCACCGGGCTCTTCCGAGCGATCTCGCGCGCCAACTCGTAGACCGTCTCCATCAGCGCCTCGGGCGCCACACAGGCCTCCACGACGCCGAGCTCGGCGAGTTCGGCGCCGCCGATTCGAAGCCCCGTGAACATCATGCGGCGCGACCTCGAGTGACCAAAAAGACGTTGGGCGTGGCGGCCCCCACCGAGTAGGCCCACATCGATTTCGGGCAGGCCGAGCGAGCCCGACTGCGAGGCCACCAGGATGTCGCAGGAGGCCGCGAGCGCGAGTCCTGCGCCCAGGGCAGGACCGTTCAACGCAGCCAAAACGGGGACCTTGCACTCGAGGACCGAATGAAAGGATTCCCGCGCCGCTCGATTCGCCTCCCAGAGCGCGCCCGGATGGCGCCCCCAGCGCGCCTTCAGATCGACGCCCCCGCAGAAGATCGCCCCCGCGCCGGTCAGGACGGCGACGCGCACGTCTTCACGCTCCCCGAGATCGTCGAAGGCGGTCGTGATCGCGGCATAGGTCGCCGCATCGAGCGCATTCGCCGGAGGGCGGTCCAGCGTCACGGTTGCGACGAACTCCTCCACCTCGACTCGAATCCCCGCCTCCGGAACCCTCATCCCGTCCTCCTCGGGCCTCACCCGCCGAGCAGCGAGCGATCCCAACCGAAGCGGCCCTCGCGAATCGCCGCCTGCATCTTCTGCACGTCCCAATGCCAGGCACTCTCTCCGAAGCCCCGCTCTCCGTCCATCTCCCAGCGCATGAAAGAGCAGGTGCTGAAGGCGTTCACGCCGACATGCTCGGTCTGGACGAGGGTCTCGCCCTGCAACCGATAGGTCTTGCCACGGGTATCCTCGACCTCGTAGTCGATGCGCCGAGTCCGCCACCCCTCCATGGAGTAGCGAGCCTCCCCGCTCTTGAGCGCGAAGACCTCTCCGTGATCGAGCACGTACCCATTCGTCACGATCCCATGATCGGGCTCGTCATTGCGGGTCTGCGCCGAGATCGTGAAATCCCGGCCGAAATGAGCGTGGTCGAAATTGCCGATCACGTTGTGGCCGAACTCGCGGCGGGGACTCCAGGAATGATCGTGCGCCGACGGATAGTCCACCTGATAGCGCGTTCCGTTCAACACGACCTCACCGGTCACGTTGTGGATCTGGTCGATATGGCCCGTCGCTTTCGGCGCATCCGCGTCCTGGCGATGGAAAACGGTATAGCCGGGCCCCGCCTCTTCGATCTTCGTCTCCAGCGTACAGATCGCCGGCATCAGCGCTTCGAACTCGAGTTCGAAGCGGGTATCCAGACCACTTTCGTACTCGATCGTCCAGTGCTCGAAGGGCCGGGTCATCCGAACGTGGAGACCGTTGGCCAGCGCGTAGTCGTCGAGATTGCCCTCGTAGGGCAGGTGAAAATCCTCTCGGTTGAAGGCCCAGCCGAGCACGTTGGGCTGGGATTGCCCGGTGTAGAGAAAGACGTGAGACCGCACGACGCCCAGGTTCGTCCGGAACAGATTCATGACATGCCCCCGCAGCGGCACCTCGGGGATCATGAAGGAGAACCAATTGGTCTCGGCGAATCGCCACTCGCCCGGAAAGGGTTCGTGGAAGAGCGCGTCCTGCGGTGTCAGGACGCCGCCCAGAGGACCTTCTCTCATCGATCCGGCCCCTCGTCCGGGCGCTTCGTCCGGCGTGCCTCGACTTCGCGTTCGTGTCGCTCTCGCGCCTGACGCCCCGCGAGCATCTGCCGTTCGAGGAAATCGTCGGACCGCGCGTGGGCCCAATCGTGTGAGCGCTTCGGCCAATCCGCCGACCCCTGGAAGGCGGGAAAGACCTCCGCCGCCATCAATTCGAAGGAGTGACGCGTCGCCTCCGGACTCGCCCAATCATGAGCCATCACCAGAAAGCAGCCGAAGCCGCCCGTATGCGTGTGCATCCGGCCGATCAGCTCGATGCAGTCCGCCGGCGTGCCAATCGCGGCCGTACCGGACTCGATCAACCAATCGGTATAAACGCGGCTGTCCTTCGTGTCCGGCGCGTCCGGCAGACGCACGACGCTCGTGAAATAGTCGATCCAGGCCTCAATCCCGTACTGGATCTCGGCGATCGCCTGATCACGAGTGGGCGCCAGATGAACCGGCGCCACCACCCGCCAACGGTCCCGATCAGCGACCTGCCCGTGGGCCTCCGCCTCATCGGACCAGATCTGCCACTGCTCCTCGAGCGTCGCGAGCCCGCTCGGCGAGGAAGCCGAGAGCGAGAGCATGCCCGCCCCGAAACGACCCGCGTTGCGGGCGCCATTGGGCGAGACCGTGGTCGCGATCGCGATCTCCGGATGGGGCCATTGATGCGGCCGCAGGTTCAGACGCGCGTCCACCATCTCGAACCACTCGGTCTTGCGGCTGACGGGCTCCTCCGAAGTGAGCAGCGCGACGACCGCCTCGAGCGCCTCCTCCATCCGTGGTCGGGTCTGGGTCGGGTCGATCCCCATCATGTAGGCGTCGCTCGGGAGCGCGCCCGGGCCCACTCCCAGCATCACCCGACCTCGCGAGAGATGGTCCAACAGCACGAGCCGGTCCGCGACGTGATAGGGATGGTGATAGGGCAGCGAGACGACCCCCGTCCCCAGTCGGATGCGCCGGGTCCGCTGGGCCGCAGCCGCGATGAACACCTCAGGCGACCCGATGATCTCCGTCCCGCCGGAGTGATGCTCGCCGATCCAGGCCTCGTCGAAGCCCAACTGCTCGACGTGCTCCACCAACTGCAGATCCTGCTCGAGATAGAGTGTCGGATTGCGGCCATGGCTGTGCACCGGTGCGGTGAACATTCCGAATCGGAGCGGGCGATCCCAAGCCATGGGTCGACGCTAGATCGGCGCCAGAGGCCTGTCCACGCATCCGCATCGCCCTCTCCCGCGAAGGGAAGTGCTAGCGTTTTCGTCCCGTGTCCGGCATCCCCTCTCACGACGAAGACCTCTCGCGCCTGGAAGCCTTCCTCGTCGATCAGGCTTTCCCCGATGTCTCGAGCCTGAGGATCACGGGCATGACCCGCCCCACGGGCGGCGCATCTTGGGACACCTTCCTCGTCGACCTCGAGATCGACCACCAGGGGGCCCGCCGCACCGACCGGATCGTGATCCGCCGTGCGCCCGCCAAGGGCCCCATGCCGCCCTCTGACGTCACGAAGGACGCGGCCATCTTCTC
>Ga0315331_10000887_pt1 | contig 21876 bp, 16 predicted proteins | sample M160m34915metaG_FD_203456 | JGI IMG/M metagenome (GOLD analysis project Ga0315331, IMG submission 203456) | Ammonia-oxidizing marine archaeal communities from Monterey Bay, California, United States - M1 60m 34915 | ecosystem: Environmental > Aquatic > Marine > Intertidal zone | place: USA...
TGGGCGTGATGTTGAGACCATCACGGCCTACGTTGATGTTCTGCCAACGCTGATTGAGTTGTGTGATGTCGAGGCCCCCAAGAACGTCAAGTTTGACGGCGTTTCAATCACACCGCTGCTGAGTGGGCAGCAACCTGATACGTGGCCGGATCGAATTCTGGTGACAGATTCGCAGCGGGTGAAAGACCCGATCAAGTGGCGTAAAAGCGCTGTCATGACTTCAACTTGGCGTTTGAATAACGGAAAAGAACTCTACAACATCAAGTCGGACCCCGGCCAAAAACAGGATGTAGCCGAAACGCATCCCCAAGTGGTGCAGCGTCTGACTGACTTCTACGACCAATGGTGGGCCGAAATTGAACCGTCGTTTCAAAACGCGACAGCGATCTATTTGGGGCATCCAGCCGATAATCCTGCCCGCTTGACGTCGCACGATTGGATTACCACCGGTTCGACTCCGTGGAATCAGAGTCATGTGCGTCGCGCAATGAACGGAAAGGGAAATACCGGGTTTTGGAATGTCAAAGTGACTGAGCCTGGTGAGTATCAGTTCCGACTTCGACGTTGGCCGGAAGAAGTCGATTTGCCGATTGCTGCATCTCTTGCACCTGGTGCGGGCGTCCCAGGCGCGAAAGCCTATCGCACTGCCGATGGTGTTGCCATCAATCCCACCAAGGCAACCTTGCAAATTGGTGACGTCACTGTCTCCAAAACGATAGAAACTGATGCCAAGGAAGTGACGTTTGATTTGACGGTCAAACCCGGCAAGAAAACGTTGTCAGCATCATTCGAAGCTGAGGATGGAACGGTGCACGGAGCCTATTTCGTGTATGTGACGAAAAAGTGAGTCGGTAAAATGGTCGTGCGGGTGATTGGGCTCGCTGATTAACAGCAGCCCGTTGGAATGCAGCTGATGTTTTTTAAGCTTCAGGCGGGGCATTCATAGATGGAATCATACACTTCATGCGACCGGTGGTTCTACGAGTCGCCGGCATGGATTTGTGCGACAGCGGTCGTGATTGTAGTTTTCCGCATAAAATTGGTTTCTCACTGAGGTGATCACTGATGAATAGGCACATACCACGACGCGTATTTTTGGGCGGGGTCGTCTCTTCCTTACCGCTGTTGCAAGGCGGAGTGGCTTCGTGTGCTAGTTTGAATCAGAACCCAGGCGTTCAACAGGATTCCAAAACGGATAAACGGTCTGGTCCGCTGAAAAAATTGGGGGCGAATAAAAATACAGGATGGATCGATGCTCACGTGCACGTGTGGACGCCTGATGTTGCACGATACCCGATCGATACGCGTCGTTTCTCTGTCGACGACATGGTGCCGGCAAGTTTCACGCCACAGCAACTGATGGCAGAATGTCAGCCATCCGGCGTTGCTCGTGTGGTGCTGATCCAGATGAGTTTCTACAACACCGACAATTCCTACATGCTTGATGTGATCAAGAAATACCCGGGAGTTTTCTCTGGGGTTGGCATTGTTGATCATCACGCTGGGGATTTACCCGCGCAAGTCGAGGCTCTGTCTGCGGCAGGCGTTCGTGGATTCCGAATTAGTCGGCGCGGTGGGGACACAAAAAGCTGGTTGACCGATCCCGGAATGGCAAAGCTGTGGGAAATCGCTGGCCGCGATGGATTGTCTATCTGTCCATTGATCAACCCTGTCGACTTCGCTGTGATCGATAAGTTGTCCACGAAATATCCCGAGACTCGAGTGGTGATAGATCACTTCGGCCGCGTGGGGGTCACAGGGGAGATCGTACCGGCTCAGGTTGATTCCCTGTGTCAGCTTGCTCGCCACCGAAACGTGCATGTCAAAACATCAGCTTTTTACGCGCTCGGGAAGAAACAAACGCCCTATAAAGATTTGCTTCCCATGCTTCGCCGAGTTGTTGATTCGTTTTCGCCGCAGCGACTAATGTGGGCTAGCGATTGTCCCTATCAAGTACAAGGGAAACACGACTATCAATCATCGATTGAGCTGGTGGGGGAGCATCTGAAGCCCTTGTCGAAAACTGACCGCCAGTGGATTCTTCGTGATACAGCTGAGAAAGTATTTTTCGACAAAGTGTCCTAACTATCTCTATTACCAGTTTAGAAATCGTTTTAGTAATTCAATTCCCGGTTCGGTAAGAAAACTTTCGGGGTGAAACTGCCAGCCTTCGAGAGGGAATTCCGTGTGTCGCACACCCATGATTTGCCTTTCACCGCCGGTGTCGGTCCAAGCAGAGACGCTTAGTTCTTTTGGTAATGTCGTCGGTTTGATGACGAGGCTGTGGTAGCGGGTTGCCACAAACGGATTCTCGATTCCTTCAAAAAGCCCTTGGTTGTCGTGCTCGATGTGATCGGTTTTGCCGTGCATCAGTTGCGGAGCGCGAATGATGCTGGCACCAAATGCTTGACCAATCGATTGATGGCCCAGACACACACCCAAAATGGGTACTCGACCAGCGAATCGTTTAATGCAGTCAACGCTTATGCCAGCTTCATTGGGTGTGCATGGACCCGGCGAGACCAAGATTCGCGAAGGTGACATGGCATCGATCTCAGCTAACGACAAATTGTCGTTGCGGAACACACGGATTTCCGCAGCAGGATCAATTTCACCCAGCCGCTGCACGAGGTTGTATGTAAAGGAATCGTAGTTATCGATCACGATTACCATGGCGCAAGCTTCGCTGATGATGTCAATGGTAAAAAAAAATGTAACGTAAAAAAGATATTCTTGTCCTACCAGCTTAAACGCTCTTTAGCCAGTTCGGATACAGTGCCTATAATACACACAGTGCAAGTGACAGAAGTGTTTGTACTGCGAGTCCTGAATTCGAATTTCGATATCAGGCAACAATCATTCATTCCCTAGGTTATGCCGATTGGCTGGCTGCGGGACTTAACCGATGAGACAATTGTCGCGCGTGGCAAGTTGACTTCGGATTTTATACTCGTTTGTGTTACGGAACTCCATTGTGCTTTCGGTCCGCCCAAAAGTCGCCGAACTGGCGTTTCAGGTATTCAGCCGGTCTTTACATCCGGAACTTTACACGATTCACAAAAGCCGGCGTATCGAGCGAACGCGTTACGAGGCGCAGGTTGATATCACCAACTGCGGTCATGTCATCACGTGGAACGGCGGCGGAGTGACCATTTGCGAAGTCGCAACGAGTGCCCACCAACCGCTGCCGAAACGTAGATGTCTGTTAGCCAAGTCGTTGAAAGGCAGTTGCACCGAGCGGGCGCAGTGCCGCGATGGGATCGAGTACCGAACCAGTTTCCAGTTGGAGTCGGTTGAACCGGACATGTTTTGGATGGTTCAGCAGCAATTGGGTGAAGGGCCTACCGAAGGTTTATTGCACACCTTTGATGCGAGTGGACGCATGGCGTTAGGTGCATTGAGTTATGTGAATGTGGAAACGCGTCAAAACTCGATGCTGGTCCAAGCGATTCATACTTTTCCTGATGATTACGCGATTGTAAAAGTCGAATCAGTCTTCTCTTTGCCTGCTGATGAAAACGCGGCGTGACCGTGAGTTCCGCGGAGTGGCCTTTTCGCCAGATCGCTGGTGTTATTGATCTCGCTGGGGGCAAGGCGGTGCATGCCATCGCAGGTGAGCGGGCAGGATACCAACCGGTGCAGTCATGTGGCGGAGATCCTGTCACATTGGTCCGACAGTACCGAGAACTCGGTGTCCGTGCTTTTTATATCGCTGATCTTGATGCGATCGGTGGCCAAGGTTTGCAAGCGACCTTGCTTGACGAGATGGCCGCGGAGATAGATGGCGACGTTCTGATTGATCTGGGGTGGTCTGGCGCTGAGTCGGAACCTGTGGTTCAAGCTATCAGCGCGTTGGTTGATTCACATCCCTACTTGGGGATCATCGCGGCTACCGAGACGGCGAATTCTCCCACGGCTCTGGATCGGTTGGCAGAATGCATTGCAGGGGCGCGAATCTGGCTAGGCCTCGATTTTCGGGAAGGGCAGTTAGTTGTCTCGCAGAATTTGAAAGATCACTGGCTTGATCGTAATACTCAGTCCGCAGATGCTCTCGATGCTGCGGCAGTCGATGGTGGGGATCGGATCCCCGGAGGGGATGCTGGGTTCTGCACGAACTCAATGCATTGGATTGATCATGCGATTGCGTTGGAAATTCGTCGCATGGTGATCCTTGACATTGCTACTGTGGGTAAACAGATGGGCACGGTTACTGGGGAAGTGTGCTGCAAGATCAAGCAGGCGAATCCAAATTTGAGCATTTGGTCTGGGGGTGGAATTCGAAATGTCGCCGACGCAAATCAATTGATTCAACAGGGGTGCGATCGCTGCTTGATCGCAACCGCTTTGCAGGGCTTACTTTGACTTTGCGTTGGAGTGCTGTCGTTTTCGTTTGCTGCGAACGTTTTCGTTTGCAGCTCGAATCACGTAAGTGAGTCCCTGAGGCAGTCAGTCCTTGATTGCCATTTCGAAACGAGTGATCGCTGTCGCCTTGCCGACTGGATTGGCTTCGACAATGGCACCACAAAGGCGGACATCCCGCGTTGCAACATGAAAGTGGGACGGTTCAAAGGAACGCGTGGTCTGCATGACTCGCCGAACATCTCGACCGATGATGCTGTCGTATGGGCCAGACATGCCTACATCACATTGAAAAGCTGTGCCATTCGCCATGACATGCCCATCAGCGGTGGGAACATGGGTGTGCGTGCCCAGGACGGCTGTGACTTTTCCATCGAGATAGCGAGCGAGAACCTGCTTGTCACTCGTCGCTTCAGCGTGAATGTCTACGAGGATGTGTTTGGCGGTATCACCAATCTCTTCGAGTGCAGCATCTACAGCATCGAATGGGCAGTCCACCGGGCGCATATAAACCCGGCCGAGTAGTGAGATGATTCCAAGAGGTCCCGCAGGTGTTTCGACGATCGTCCAAGTCCGCCCCGTTGCGTCGCCCGGGTAGTTAGCGGGTTTAACCATCCGCTTGCTGGTTTCGAGTATCGGGATGATTTCTTTGCACCGATAGATATGGTCGCCCAAGGTGATTGCATCTACTCCCGCTTCAAGCAGGCGTTTGTATTGGCGTGGCATCAAGCCAGACCCATCAGATGCGTTCTCGGCATTGACGACTAAGGCGTCCAGTCTTTCCTTAGCACGTACCGCTTCAGCGTGTTTCAGGACCGCCGAATAGCCAGGTTTGCCAACAATGTCGCCAAGGAAAAGGATACGCATGACGCAATAGGATTAGGTTCAGGTTCGAAGGGGCTGCTCGCCGGTTTTCGCTCTATCATAAAGCATTGGTGACAGCGTATCAGCCTCACATCCGCAGCGACTTGCTTGATTTGTTCGTCTTTTGGAGCGGGCTTGGTGGGCAGCTCATGGCTCGTGCCCGAAGTCCGATTGACTCAGTAGCATTGAACGAGCCGCAAATGGCAAAGCCGGTAGGCAAGTTGCCCGAAGAAAGTGATGCCCAGCCCTACTGTCGTCCGCGGGAACCTAGTGCCTATGCTCGTTCGTGTTCATTCAAAGTCGAATGAATCGAGCGAATCTTCCAATATTTTGGGTGAGGACGGCTCCGGGGCATCTTTTGCCTGCAGTTCATCTTCGGACAATTCCCGCACTTGCACATGGCCCGTGTCTATTTTTACCACGACGATTTGGCTGCCAGCATCAATCGGCATGCCCGTGCTGACAGCATCAATCTTCTCACCATTGATCGTGATCAGGCCGCTGGGCAACAGGTTGGTTTTCGCGAGACCTCGCTGGCCAGTTAGTTCATCCAACGGTGTCCCGTTGTTCGTTGTTTTGCAGGGTGGTTCTGTTGTTTGTCCCCGTTTTAGATTCAGCATCCGTTTACCCACGGGGGTGTTTGGCCAAATCCGAATCAAAAACATGATGAAGATGGGTGATGAGATCGCAATGAAGGCGGAAACGGAGATGCCTGCAAACGTGCTGAATTTAAACGCGAAGACCAGTGAGGCAGTCAGGGCGGCCAAGGCGATTGCGCCTAACAGTCCGCCGGTTGGCAACAGGAACTCACCCACCAGAACGATGTAAAAAATCAGCAGTGCCAGTAATGAATAGACGAGATTGTTCATGAATCCTCTTCTGCTTCGACGACAACTCGCGTCCCGTTTACTTCTGTGATTTTGACACGCTGTCCCTTGGCAATCACGCTTCCATCGCTGACGACCTGGAGCAACTGCTCGTCGACTTTGATTTTCCCAGCAGGGCGTAACGGTGTAGTTGTTACACCAATGCAACCGAGCAGGTTGCCGTAGTCTGCAAGTTTTTCTGCTTCGTTGATTCGTGTTTCATTTACTGGTTCCATCATCAGCCCACGGAATAGCGGCACATGGGGAAGCGCATAACGCATGCCAACGACGCCTGCTATTAACCCTAGCACTGCCGCTAACGCAGTCCAAATGCCTTGGTTCAACATTTGATATTGGAAAGAATTTTGGGGAAGGATGAACGTCTGGCTCATCAGAACGATCCCGAGAATCATTAACAGCACGCCTCCAACGCCGAAGATTCCAACACCGGGCAGCACAAAGATTTCGATGCCAATGCAGATCAACCCGAGCGTGAAAGCAACCAGTTCCAGCCACTCTGCAGTTCCAGCGAGAAATTTCATCCAGAAGAAGAGGGCAAAGCATGTCAACGCGATAAAACCTGGGACACTCAGTCCGGGTGAACTCGCTTCGGCTGATAAGGCGATGAAACCGACGAACAGGAGCAGGAAAGCGATGCTTTTACTGCGTCCAATGTTTTCGACGAATCTTACGAAGCCACGATCAGATACAAGCGGAGGCGTTTCTGTTAAGCCCAAGCTGTTGGCAGCATCCGCGGCAGATGCTGCTTCTCCATCTGCGAGTCCAAGAGAGATGGCTGTGGCAGCGTCCAAGGCTTTGCTGAGTTCAATTTGTTCACCGCGATTCCACTTCGCTTTCTCAATCTCCGGGTCATCAACATTAAGGACAAGATCTTGCTCTGTTGAATAACGAATGCGTCCCGTTTTTCGGTTTGTGTACCGGTAGACTACTGTCGTGGGATCAAGGATTCCCCGGATTAACGCAGCAGGTCGGTTTGTCGAGGTCGCGATCTGTTCGATCACTTCATTGTAAGGCTGCAGGCCTTCGGTAGTGATCGCATAGGAACCGGGGCCACCGATAGTACTGTCGGGTCCCATCAGCAGCGGTTTGCACGCCAACGCTACTAAAGCGGCATCACCTCTGGCTTCCCCGGTGATATTTGCTGCGACAGTTCTTAGGGGTGGTTCCGGTTTTGAGAACCAGCCTGCCAAAATCATGCTGCCGTTGAGGTCTCCACCCGTCGAGTCCATTGAAATTAGCCAGGTATTGGTTTCGCCTGATTTCAGCGTTGCGCTGAGGTTGCTTTGCCACCGTTTGACTCTTCCCCCTGTGATCGCGCCTGTGATCTCGAGCATGGCTCCCTTGGCTTCGCCGAGCAGTGCAGCTTGTTTCAATGGTCTCAGTTGGGCGAGGTCAAGTAATTCGAGACCCTGTTCAACCGTATCGACGATTCCCGCAGAAATGCGTGCGGAACGCAACTGTTTAGCATCGAGTTTCAGCGGAATCCCATCCGGGCTGATGATATTCTCCTTAAGAATTTTGCCTTCCTTGCGGAGTTCACTCAATGTTTTGGTGGTTGCGTACTCCTGCTCGCCGCCTACCCGCGTGACCTCGGCCAATTCCAGTCCCGGGTCGGCCAACGCAGCGACAACAGGCGTCGGGAATAGCCCTCGTCTTTCGGCGATCGACTCATACGTCAACAGGATGGTCGGATCTGCTTGGGTCTCGTACGCTACAGCGTTGCCGATCACAGCTTCGCGTGTTGTAACCAAAGCCTCCGAGGCAATGATCGGTAGCACTGAGTGACCGGTGATTTCCCCATCCAGGAACGCCACAATCTTCAGACGCCGAAGTTCGGGTGAGGTGATCCCTCGAGCAACCTTCAGTGCATCTTCGAATGTTGTTTTACCGGGGGCGGTTGAATCGCTCTGGAATTTGAGCAAGACCGTGGTTCGTCGATCTGCAGGCACCGAATTGGCAAGTTCGGTAAGGTCTTCCACCAGTTGAGTTGCTGCTGCTGCATCAAGGGGATTGGGAACGTTTGCTTCATAGCCACTTTTGGGCTCGCTTTCGGCCCCATTCTGAGCGTGCAGCCTTCCGGTGAAGTCAGCGAGACCAGCAGCGAAAAGGCCTATAAATAGGCAAAGCGTGATTGGTTTTGGTAATGAGCTCGAGCTGTTCGGCACTGGTAGCTCCCGCGGTGCACAACATTGTCTTGTTTGAGTCGTTTTAGTATACGGCTCTAAACAGGCTTCCGCGTGGCGGGCAAAAGCCATGATTTGGAATTCTCTGCTTTATCAGGGAGCTATTCAACGCCCACAAATAAGAGACAATGAGGGGAATGGCATCTGAGCAAGGCTTTGTGATGGGTGGAGACGTTTTGCCAATTATGGAAAAAGTTTGTCCCTCACTTCGAAAATTACGGCTTTGCGGAAAATGATGCGCACGTTGACATCTGACTTTCCAAACGAGTGCCCAGCATGATGCAGACGCATGAATCCCGATCGCAGGATGAGGCCAACGCTGTGAGTTCGAGCAAACCCGTTGCGTTGGTGAAAAATTCGCGTTCAACAACACGCGGGCGCAGACGTCCTGTTCCTGAGAGCGGCAGCCAGCATGCGAACGATGCCCAGAAATCCAGTGGTGATCAGAAGACTGACGCAGTAAAGACTGGGCAGGAGTTCGATTCGACTCCCCGCCGTGGTGGTTTTTGGGGCACGCTGCTGGGTGGTGGGCTGGCCCTGGTTGTTCTGTTGGTCTGGGTGGTAAGGGAGATAGATCGAGGGCCTGGCGTGTCCGAACCAACGCTGGGTGCGATCCCAGCAGAATACAAGCCTGACCGCGCGTTCGGTTATCTGACGGCTCTTTGTGATCTGGGACCGCGTCCGTCGGGATCCGCGCAGATGAACAAGCAACAGCAGTTGCTGAAAAAGTTCTTTGAGACACAAGGGGCTGCCGTCAAGATGCAGAGTTTTGAGATTAGGCACCCTGAAACCGGAGTCCCGGTGGGGATGTCTAATCTGATCGCGTCTTGGTATCCGAGTCGTCCCAAACGATTTCTGTTTTGTGCTCACTATGATACGCGCCCATTTCCCGATCGGGATCCTGAGAATCCACAAGGTGTATTTGTTGGAGCCAATGACGGCGCGAGTGGTGTTGCTGCGTTGATGGAGCTCGCCCACCAATTCACTGTGTTACCCGCGGATGTTGGGGTCGACATTGTGTTGTTTGACGGTGAGGAATTTGTGTTTGAACAGGGGCGTGACGACTATTTTCTTGGCTCAACCTTTTTTGCAGAAAAGTACAAAACGCAGCCACCGGCGATTCCTTATCAGGCGGGTGTTCTGTTGGATATGGTTGGTGATCGTGAGTTGAAGATTTACTATGAGCGAAACAGCCTAAAGTATGCACGGAGTGTTGCCCGTGGTATTTGGGATACGGCTGAAAAGCTTGGCGTGAGTGCTTTTGTTTCACGCTCGCGGCACAATATTGATGACGACCACATCCCACTCAATAAAATCGCCCGGATTCCAACCGTCGATCTGATCGATTTTGATTATCCTCGCCCCGGATTTGGTGCACCAAAATACTGGCATACGGAACAGGATATCCCAGCTAACTGCAGTGGTGATTCACTAGCTGCGGTTGTGTGGGTGGTGCACCAATGGTTGCAGCGGCAATAGTGCATGCTTGTAGGAAGTAACAAATGTTTGCAGGTAGTTTGATTCTTGGTATCACGCTCATCGCATTTGCGTGGTGGTTGCATTGTCAGGACACGCAAGGTTGGCCCAGCGATAACTTCACTACTGATCTGGACAAAACTTATCATCAGCGTCGAACGCGATCACGCCGCCGCATTCATTTGATTTTATGCGGGTGTGGTGTCGCTGCAATCATTGCAGCGATCTACGGCCTCGGGCCAGTTTGGGTTGCAATGTGGAGCGTTGTGATGGTGTCACTGCTCGTGGTAGTGGCCTTGGCTGGAGTGGATGCTCTACGCACGCATCGGTACATGAAGTCGAAACTTCCAGAGATACGAGAGCGGTTACTGAATGACGATGAGTGAGGCCAATCAAAAATCCTGTCGAATGTTTGGTTGTTTCCCGGTGGTTGGCAAAAAAGTTGCTGCAAGAAGCTCTGTGATGCGTTATTTTCACGATTCCCCACAGCGAATCGATTTCGCTCTTTTTCCTACCTGTTGCACTTGGAGTGTGTTGATGCACAAGTTGCTTGTTCCGGCTTTGGTGGTTTTGTTCCTTCCTCACAGCATTGTTAAAGCAGAAGACTGGCTGCAGTGGCGCGGGCCAGGGCGAGCCAATTTGTCCGCGGAAACAGGACTCTACTCGCAGTGGGGTGAAGATGGTCCACCACTAGCGTGGATGGCAGAGGGATTGGGCTCGGGGTACGCAAGTGTGACGGTTGCTGGCGATCTTGCGTACACTTCGGGTAATTTTGACGATAGCCAGTCAGCTTTGGCAATCGACACCCAGACCGGAAAAGTCGTCTGGAAGACAGCGATCACAGAAGGCGCCCCGAAACATGGGTTCGAAGGAAGTCGTACCACGCCGACGATCGATGGGGACCGTTTGTACATGGTCTCGAGTGATGGAAAAATTGTTTGCCTGAACCGCGAAAGCGGAGACGTGCTGTGGTCGAGGGACTTTTCCGACTGGGGTGGGAAAATGATGAGCGGGTGGGGGTTCAGTGAATCGCCGCTGGTTGATGGTGACTGGGTGATCTGCACTCCCGGTGGAAAGAACGGAATGGTTGTCGCTCTCGACAAGACATCAGGATTAGATGTTTGGGCAGCCAAGTTGCCAGACTATGGAGATGAGGATGGTGTTAACGGAAAAGGACTTCGAGATGGCGCAGGATACGCCTCAGTGGTGATCAGCAATGGCGCTGGAGTGAAGCAGTACATTCAGTTGGTTGGACGTGGTTTGATTGGCGTACGAGCGAGCGATGGAAAATTGCTTTGGCGCTACGATCGTGTGTCCAACGGGACCGCGAACATTCCTACCGCCATCGTTGATGGTGACCACGTCTTTACCAGTACAGGATACGGAACGGGATCCGCCTATTTGAAGTTGGTTGCTGACAGCGATGGTGGCGTTTCGGCAGAAGAAGTTTATTGGCTCGATGGCAAGCAATTCCAGAATAAACATGGTGGCATGACCTTGGTGGATGGTTACATCTATGCAGGTCATGGGAATGGAAATGGACTTCCGATCTGTGTGAACATGAAGACGGGTGAAATCGCTTGGGGACCAGAGCGAGCTGCCGGCAGCGGAGAGACCAGCCTCATCTATGCGGATGGTCGCATCATCATGCGACGTCAAGATGGTGTTGTGATCTTGTTAGAAGCTACGCCAGAAGAATACCGCGAAATCAGTACCTTCAAGCCTGCCTACCAAAAAGGCAAAACCTGGGCTCATCCCACCATTGCCAATGGCTACCTCTACTTGCGAGAGCAGGACAAGTTGATGTGCTACAAACTCAAAGGTTGAGGTTCTGAATCGGCAGTGCGCTTTGCCGTTGCTTTAAGTTCCAAAGCAAAGACCGTAAGCTGCTGGGCTCAGAGGCGCGGCACTCTGATCGGTGTCAGCTGGATTGTGCAATCGCGGAAGGTTCATGGGATCAAGCCTTGCGGCACTGATGACTGCTCTCGGCGTCTTTCCCGCTGAGAACGCTGTCTTGCGATCACGAATTCGCCACAGCTGTAGCAAGCGGACTGGCGTTGGCAGCCATGCTTCGCGTGACAGAGATATTGTTGCTGACCGTATCGCCGTCAGCAACGCATCGCTCGAAGGCGTGCGGTGCTACCTTGCTGGGTTGGCACCTTGCTGGTGTCAACAGGTTCTGAGTATTTGCAGGATGCGAACCCGTTTGGGTCATTCCTTCTCGTCTCGCCGAAATACGGCGACAATGTCGTCCACCGGAATAACAAAAAGCTGGTTGTCGTGTTCAAGATCGACAGGGATCGCGTTCTTGGGGTGGAACAGAATTTTGTCGTACTGTCTTAAGGGCAGTTCTTCATCATTCTCGACAACGGCACTGATCGTGACGATTCTTCCCGTGATGGTGGGGATCTCAGCGGCATCTGGAAGCGCGATTCCGCCCCGCGTTTCGCGTTTCGGCTCGTCCTTTCGCACGAGCACCCGATCTCCGATGGGTTCGACGTGCTCGAATGTCGCTGCTTTCTTCTTTCCCATTTTTGTTCCGGATCGTCTTTCTAGGGAGGTGAAGTATCTGAATTGCCTGGTGCAGTTTGACTTCTGCCGCCGGCTTCGTCGAGGCCGTAGGTGAGTAATGTTCGGATCGGTGCGAACTTTGGGAGCCGCCACTCAGTGTTTCTGCACTGAAATGTGATAATCGTTCAGAAGTTGGACGGTGACGAGTCCCATCAATGTCTAAGCCGTGATGAGGAGGCCCGTTGCGCTGGGGGATCTCACCCGGAGTGTTGGCGGTTATGCCAAGCGAAGGAGCATAAGCGAGTGTTGACTCGCGGGGAGTGGTTGATTCCCCAGGATCAGCTAGGCACGAAATTCTTGGCATGTGCCTCACGCTGCGCGAGGTCGTAGTCATGTTGCGTCATGATGCGGGCAAGTTCCTCGAGATCGGTGGTTGCAGTCCAGCCCAATTGCTCCTTTGCCTTGGACGCATCTCCCAGCAGCAGGTCGACTTCGGCAGGACGAAAATAGCGTGGGTCGATCTCAACGTAGTCTTCGTAGTTGAGGTCGAGTTGCTCGAACACGAGGCGGCAAAAATCACGCACGGATTCGGTACGGCCAGTGGCGAGAACAAAATCATCGGCGACATCATGCTGAAGAATTCGCCACATTCCCTCGACATAATCTTTAGCGTAGCCCCAGTCTCGTTTGGCATCGAGGTTACCGAGGAAGAGTTTGTTTTGGAGGCCGGCCTTGATGCGTCCTGCTGCTCGTGTGATCTTTCGAGTCACAAACGTCTCACCGCGTCGCTCGGACTCGTGGTTGAATAGGATTCCGTTACTTGCGTACATGTCGTATCCGCGACGGTAATTGACTGTTTGGTGAAAGGCGTAAACCTTGCCGCAAGCGTAGGGCGATTGGGGGTTGAACGGCGTCGTTTCTTTTTGGGGTGTTTCGAGTACTTCACCGAACATCTCACTGCTGCTGGCCTGATAAACTCGCACTTGTTTTTTGCGGTTTAACAGTCGGGCTGCTTCCAGGACGTTGAGAGCACCCACCCCCACTGTTTCCAGCGTGTAGACCGGTTGGTCGTACGAGACGCGTACGTGGCTTTGTGCGCCAAGGTTGTAGATTTCATCGGGCTCGATCTCGAGAACCAAATTTGACAGCGCTTGGCCATCGGTCAGGTCGCCGTAATGCAAACGTAGCTGACCGGCATCGTGGACGTCGCTGTAGATGTGGTCAATGCGTTCCGTAGAGAACGTACTGCTGCGCCGAACGAGCCCGTGGACGTTGTAGCTCTTTTCCAGAAGTAGTTCTGCAAGATAACTGCCGTCTTGCCCTGTGATGCCAGTAATGAATGCTGTTTTGGTCATGGTGGTGCCGTTGAATCGTTTGTTGTTCGACTTTTTGTTAAATGTTCCCGAAATATCAGCTTGGACCCCAAGGGTCAGGCTGAACGCAATTTGCCGGCGTCTACTTCGCGGCAGAAAGCTGCATAGGTGTTTTGGAGTCCCTCTTGCAGGTCGATTCGATGCTTCCATCCACATTCGCGCAGAAGTGTGACATCGGTGCATTTGACTGGCGTGCCATCAGGACGAGATGGGTCCGTTTGAATTTCGCCGTTGTACCCAACCGTTTCAGCAACCTTGGTAGCGAGTTCGCGGATGGTGAGATCCATGCCTGTGCCGACGTTCACCCAGTCAGGAGGTGATTCGAGCGATAGCAAGTGCACGATGGCATCCGCAAGGTCGTCGACATGCAGGAATTCGCGCCGAGGTTGCCCCGTGCCCCAAAGCTGAACGGATGGTTGGCCTGTCTGCTTGGCATGGTGGAAACGTCGAATCAGTGCGGGCAGCACGTGACTGTGCTCGGGGTGGTAGTTGTCACCCGGACCATAAAGGTTGGTAGGCATTGCACTGTGGTAAGTCAGGCCATGCTGGCGACGGTAATATTGGCACAGCTTTAGCCCTGCGATCTTTGCCAAAGCGTAGGCTTCGTTAGTAGGTTCCAAGGGTCCCGAGAGAAGCGCTGCTTCTGTGATGGGCTGGGGACAGTTACGCGGGTAGATGCAAGTACTGCCGAGAAAGAGAAAGCGTTGAACCCCATGGCGATAGGCAGCGCCGATGGTGTTGACCGCCATCGTCAGATTGTCAGTCAGGAACTCGACGGGGTAAGTATCGTTTGCCATGATGCCGCCTACCTTTGCTGAGGCAAAAATAACGGTGTCAGGGCGGTGTGCATCGAAGAACTGTTCCGTAGCGTCGGCCTGTGTCAGGTCGAGTTTCTCTCTAGGTGCAGTCAGAATCTCGCTGTCGGTGTCTGCTAAACGCCGGCAAACAGCAGATCCAACCATCCCACGGTGGCCGGTGACCAGGATCTTTTTGGTATGTGCATCTCCCATGTCGCGCAGATTAGCGAATCTTAAATTTTGAGTCACTACCAACTTAAAGAGCAGGTTACAGACGAAAATAGTGCGGTTTTTACGCTGTTTTATGCGGGTTTGGTTTGGTCAGGCCATCCAGATCTCGGAAGTAAAGCACTGCCGGGCCGCGTTCAGTACTGCCGAACGGGGCCATAAGCTACCGATTGAGCCGACTTGTCGTATTACGCAGCTCATTTCGATTGCGCTGCTATTGCCGGTCGGGGGAAGCAGGACGGCCGCAGTACATTCGGCCCCCCCCACCTGTCGATGACTTACGTAACGGCGGGCTAAAAATCGGAAGGACCGATAAATTTTGTGATCTCCCAGCTGTTACCTCCCATGCATGGAAGAGCGAAGGGATGTACAAGGAAGTCAACCGATCTTTGATCAAATGGCCGGTCGCGGCGTCTGCCACGATGTTAGCAATGTCTTGGTTTCCGATGGACCCAGCTTTGGATAAGCCTGAGCGTAGTGGGGTGTCGAGTGTCAAACCGTCAATCGACCTCGCCCACGTGCCGGAATTGGATGCGTTTGCAAATCCTTCACCAACGATCGTTTTATCGCATGGTGACGAAAATATTGCCCGAAAAGACGAAGAAGTCAGGGGCGAAGAGCCAACGGTCCAGGTGATAAAGTTGCCGGAGCGGGTTGCCGCTGTTGGCGAGAACGCTCAACGCAATGACTCGGCAGAAGCAAACACGAGAGCGGACTGGTCTGCGGACTCAGGCTCCAGAGCCACCATCAAGGCACCAGTGCGGTTGATTGAGCAGGAACTCGCTGGGCTTGGTCTGGGTGAACTCGATAGTGGGGCGGCTGGTCAATCGTCCGCTGTCATTGACGACGTTACTAGCGATGGGCTTCCACTGTCCGAAGCAGATGGATTACTCACCCTCGAGCAGTGTGAGCAATTTGGGTGGGGAGGTACCAGTTGGATCACGGATCCTTGGTCGGCAGAGTTTTGGCAGCCAGACAGCGAGCTCGCCAGCGTTGCAGCAGAAAAACCCAAGTCCGTTCTTCCGGAGTCCAATAGAGACTTGGGGCGGCGGGATTTGATGCGAAGTGAACTGCAAGACATTGCTTCGCGGCCGTCGTGGGCTGATGCAAGCGAGGCGGTGCTAAGTCGCTTGCAAACTGCCAGAGACAGTTGCAACGATTGGTTAATCGTGATGGCAAGGCAGTCTGAAAAACTGAAGGACTTTGCAGCCGAGCATAAGCTTGAGAACAGACTTCGAGCGTTTGCAAATGCCGGACAAACGCAAGCTTCAGTTGCGCAAACCCGTGTGGTGCCAGTCGGCGGAGTCATTTCTGCTGAGGATGAGATAGCGATACCTCAAGTGCGGCAGTCTGTGTCTCGGAATGTTAGCCCCGTGCGGGTTGGCAGAAAAATACAGGTTCCTGCGTGGCCAGAGGCGAAACAGCTCGTCGTTCAGTTGGAGCAATTGGCCGAATTGTCCGCGAGTGCTGAGACGCAGCAAGGGTTCAAATTTGTCTCGCTTGATGGTACTGAGTTGACCATTGCCGATTGGGCAGCTCGGGTGCAGGAGCTGCTCGCAGATTTGAGGTCATTGCCGCGATTGGGTGATGAGGATGCTGGTGCGATCATTGTTGCATTGAATACGTTGGCTTCCGAAGGACGCGAGCAAGCTGAATTGCTTGATGATCGGCTGCGTCAGGTGCACTGGCTCAGAGCAACCTATGCGATCTCTCGTCGGACTGCTATCTGGATGCCTGTTTGGAGTCTGAGTCAAGGGCAAGACGTTTCTTGGGATTCACTCAATGGCGATACGAGACTGCCACTTGAATTAGCGGTGCAGCAAGTGCGGGATGACTTGGTCGCGACGGGTGATGTCGAGGGATGGAATACGTTTCTGATGCTCGATCAGGTGTTGGAGCGGGCCAAGAGTGGTACAGCTGCATCCCGGGCGATTCTGTCGCAGAGGTTGATGTCTCGGCTGCAGTGGCACAGCCTTGGTAGTGAACAGTCGCAGTGGTTGCAGCGTGAGTCGATTGAACAACTGGTCGCGGTGATTCGGCCTTGGGCACACACTGTGGTTGATTATGCCGCGATGATGAATCAACTGGAGCAGCAGGAAGCGAATGCGATTGATTTGGCAGCAGTGGACATCGCTTCCGCAGCACAAGCCCTGCGTTTCGCGGACAGTCCTGCTGCAGTGAAGGTTTCTGAGGGGATAAATACTCATTACCGAAACGCGAATGTACGCTTTGCCATCACTGAACGTTTCATTGAAAGAATGATTCCCGCGATCGAGCCCATGAGGATGCCGGTCAACACACGGATGATGGGTGCACGAGTATCAGGCGTTAGCAAAATTGAAAGTAAATTCGACATCGACTTGAAGCCAGCTAATGATCGTTGGTTGCTAAAGCTCAAAGCAAATGGCCGAGTCAAAACTGATTCGGTTGGAAGGCAAGGTGCGGTTTCAGTAAGAACCGCTGCTTCGGCGAAGTTTGATGCAGCCAGTCAGATCGAAGTTACAAAGCAGGGTTTGTATTTGGGTGACTCCGATGCGAAGGTAAAGAGCTCAACCCGGTTACGTGGTGTTGAAACGGATTACGATGGTTGGCCGTTGGTGGGGACATTGGTCCGTTCCATCGCAGAAGAGCGGTACCGCGATATGGCGTCTCAGGCGAATCGGATTGCTAGTCGGGAAGCCCAGACGCAGATTGAGTCCCAAATGGACGCACGGATTGAAACGCGTGTAGATGAGGCCGCGGTCACATTGAGCGAAATGGTGCTGGGGCCGCTGGGGCGTTTGCAACTTGATCCGTGTGTTACCGATATGCAGACTACCGAACATCGCCTGCTGGCGCGTTATCGAGTGGCTGGTGATTGGCAATTGGGAGCATTCACTCCTCGTCCTCGAGCGTTAAGTGACAGCTTGATGAGTGTTCAATTGCACCAATCAGCACTCAATAATACGCTCGAACAGTTGATTCCCTCGGATCAGGCTATCGGCATTCGCGACTTGATCCGCAAGAGTGTCGGAACATTTGGCAATGCAGTAATTGAGATTCCCGAGGATATTCCCGCTGACGTGACGGTTCAGTTCGCTCGCACGCGGCCTGTCACCGTCGAAATCGAAGATGGGATGTTGTGGTTGACGTTGCGAGTGCTCAGGTTGCGCCGTGATGAGGGAATTGATTTGACTCAGTTCATCGTTCGCGTTGGGTACCGACCGGAAATTGATGGAATGAATGCTCGGTTAGTGCGCGATGGACATTTGCGGATCAGCGGCCCGCGAATGGCGATACGTGAGCGTTTGCCAGTGCGTGCCATTTTCAACAAGGTTTTTGCAACGAGTCGTGAAATTCCTCTGACAGTGCCTCGGCTGATCGAGAATCCGGCCACGGAGGGATTGGTCATCAGTCAGCTTGAATTGCGTGACGGTTGGCTAGCAATCGCGATTAGCGAAGAAGGGGCAGCACGAATCGCACTGCGTCAGGAGTGAGTGTCGAATGCGAGTTCACAGAGGTGAGCCTGTGCGATCGGTTGGGGGCAACTCCAAACGAGAAAGAAAAGTGCTTCACGGCACCACCGACCGACCGGGTGTCCTTTGACAAATCCAGCGCCTTTGGCAGCAGTCAAAGCGGCTTGGGTGCTTCGCAGAGCAATACGATTTGCAGACGTACGAATCTCGGATGTGTCGCAGTCAGTCTCGCCCTCGGAAGCATTGAGTAAGCGTTGGGCTAACGCATCAACTTCATGGCGTAGTTCGGTTGCTGCATCCTGCAGGTCTTGTCTTTTGCTGGCTTCAGACGACAGGAAGTTCACTGCGGCCTGCGCGAGGCCGATTGCCAGAGTCGATGTTTGGAGGCCGCCAGTGCGTATGCCTGTGGCGCTTTTGAGGACGTTCTCGCTGGGGCCGTTGAGCAGCATCGTTTGATTCACGGGTACGCTGTCGAAACGCACTTGGTCAGTGCAGCTCGCTGACAGGGCAACCAGCTCATGGCCAGGTCCAGCTGTGATACCAGAGAGTGTGGAGGGAACCGCCAGAAGCACTTGCTGGCTGTCCGGAAGTGTGGCCCCGACAATGTAAAGGTCAGCATGCGGCGCACCGGTGACCCAAGGCGCAAGGCCATTCAAAATGTAGCCATCCGCTGTTGCTTCTGCTCGCAAGACTGGCCGGGTTAAATGGCGCCGACTCGTTGTTAAATGGCTGATCCCCACTGTGCTGAATTGCTTTCCACTGGCAAGATTTTCCAGCCACGACTCAATCACGGCTGTGTTTCCGCTTGCGGCGATCCGCCGAACTGCCCCCATGTACTGGGTGATGACAAAAGTCGTTGTCAGGTCGGCTTGAGACAGACGCAAGTAGCCGCGGATCTGATCAGAAGCTGACCATCCGTAACCACCTAGTTCCTCCGGAAGAAACCAGCGGTAGACACCTCGTTTGCCGCACAGGGCGAGCGATTCAGATGGCCAGTCACTGACGTCCGTGATTGTATTGGCGAGTCGGCTGAGCTCATCGCACAAATCATCCATCGAAACACAGGTGGGGCTTAAGACGGGAGCGAGGTGCTGCATGTTCTGGTCACTAATTGCGTTAGTCATAATTGCGCGGGATCCGTGGTCCCAGAAACCTGAAATCACGGTATCTTTGGCGTGCGGAAGATAAAAACAGGCGGATGGCGACGTCGTCGGACGTTTATATCATCGCAGGTTCGCCTATTTTCACCAGAGTGAACCTCGGATTTGTGAAGTGGTGCGGCGTCAGTTCTGATGGCCCACCCAGGTTTTTACTTCTTCAATAGTTTTTAGCAGATAATTCATTACCCGCGAGTTCCCATGAGCCAGGCAGAATTACCGTCGAATGTCTCGCCAACATCACCGCTGTTGCAGCCCAACCACGAAGAACACCACGCGGATGATTTATACGGGAAGCTTTGGGAGCTTGCCAATAATTTGTGGTGGAGTTGGCATCCGGAGTGCGATCAGTTGTTTCGCGACATTGATCCGATCCGTTGGCGGCAGTTGGATCACAACGCTGTGGCGTTGCTGCGCGAGATGACACCCGAGCAGTTGGCTGAACGCGCCAGCGAATTGGTGCTGCACAGTCGTATCAATTACGCCTACCGCAGATTGCAGGAATATCTAGCCAATACCCACACATGGGCGTCCAACAATGCTGGCGTTCTCGGCGCGAAGCCTGTGGCGTACTTTTCCGCTGAGTTTGGAATTCATGAGTCGGTTCCAATTTACAGTGGAGGGCTGGGCGTTTTGTCGGGTGACCACGTTAAAAGCGCGTCTGGTTTAGGTGTGCCTTTGGTCGGCGTAGGTCTGTATTACTCGCATGGCTATTTTCGCCAGCATCTCGATGATGAAGGATTTCAGGGAGAAGAATACCTTGAGACACAAGTGAGCCATCTACCGATGAAGCCCGCGGTGGATAAGCATGGCGAGCCGATAAATATTTCCATCGAAACTCGTAACGGAGAATTGTTGGCGAAAGTTTGGCAAATGGATGTCGGGCGAGTGAAGCTGTATCTGCTGGATTGCAACGTCGAGGGTAATAAGCCCGAAGACCGAGAGCTGACAAGTCGCCTTTACGGTGGAGATCAAAGAACGAGAATTCGTCAGGAACTGGTGCTTGGGGTCGGCGGGGTCAAAGCGCTGCATGCACTCGGTATCGATCCTGGAGTTTATCATCTCAACGAGGGGCATTCCGCGTTTGGGCCACTGCAGGTTGTCAATTATCTGATGCAGGAAGACGGGATGTCGTTTGCCGATGCTCATCGCGAAGCTGCACGCATGACCTGCTTTACCACTCACACTCCGGTTGCCGCGGGGCATGATCGTTTTCAAGCGGATCTCGTTGAGGAACATCTTGGGCCTTTACGTGACTCGTTGGGCCTTTCGGAGAAAGAGTTTTTGGCTTTAGGGCGCGTTAATGGTGAAGATCCGTCTGAGTCGTTTTGCATGACGGTGATTGGCTTCAATATGAGTCGCTATGCGAACGCGGTCAGTAATTTGCATGGTGTCGTGTCGCGACGCATGTGGGCGCACAACTGGCCAGACCGGAAAGAGGACGAGGTGCCCATCGGTCACATTACCAACGGTGTGCATGTGCCCAGTTGGCTAGCTGGGCAAATGGCATTGTTGTACGACAAGTACTTTCCTGCTGATTGGAAAGCTCGCATCCAGGACCCTGATGTTTGGAGGTGCATTCACCAAGTCGAACCGGGAGAATTGTGGGAAACTCACAATGCTTTGAAAAACAACCTGCTCTCATTCGTGCGGCGGCGTGTCAGTCGCCAATGCCGACGGCGTGGAGAAGGGGACGATGTCGTGGATGCCGCGCGACGTGTGCTTGATCCACGGGTGTTGACCATTGGGTTTGGACGCCGATTTGCGACCTACAAAAGGGCCAATTTGCTGTTCAGTGATATCGATCGTATTGCTGAAATGGTGCGCGACGCCAATCGGCCGGTTCAATTGATTTACGCCGGAAAAGCGCATCCGAAAGATGAACCCGGAAAAAAATTCATCCAGGAGGTGGCAAATCTTCGGCATGATTCACGATTCACAGGACATGTGGCCTTCATCGAAGATTACGACATCAATGTATGTCGCCATCTGATTCAAGGTGTCGATGTCTGGTTGAACAACCCTCGACGACCGTTGGAGGCGTCGGGCACGAGTGGACAAAAGGTTGTTCTCAACGGTGGTCTGAATTGCAGTATTCTCGATGGCTGGTGGGGCGAGGCCTACAACGGAGTGAATGGATTTGCCATTGGGCAGGGACGTAGCCACGTTGACGATGCGGTTACCGATGCACGTGATGCAAATGCGTTGTATGAAACGCTCGAGCAACAGGTGATCCCATGTTTCTACAACCGCGATGCTGATGGGTTGCCGCAGGCTTGGATTGATCGGATGATGCACAGCATCAGCACCCTCGCGTGGCGTTTCAGCAGTCAACGTATGGTGGCGGATTATACCACCCACGCCTATCTCTGGGCTGCAGGCGGAGTCACTTGCGACATGCGTCAGCAGTGATGCGTGGTTTCAGGGTGTGATGTCGCGACGCACTCTCTAGGCATTTTAACCAGTTGCTGTAGTTACGATGAACTCACCTTGTCAACTGAGGTCGCGGTAGGTCGAGAGGGCGTCGTTTTCGCTTACCGCCGGTGGGTTTAAGTCTTCACCACAGTACATCGTGACTCTTGCGAA
>Ga0315331_10000888_pt1 | contig 21868 bp, 15 predicted proteins | sample M160m34915metaG_FD_203456 | JGI IMG/M metagenome (GOLD analysis project Ga0315331, IMG submission 203456) | Ammonia-oxidizing marine archaeal communities from Monterey Bay, California, United States - M1 60m 34915 | ecosystem: Environmental > Aquatic > Marine > Intertidal zone | place: USA...
CGCGGGCCGCTCTGACTTGCTTCCTGACGACCGATGGAATGCGCTGTCGAACGTTCATATCACATACTCGGTAAGCTGCCGGTCATCAGGTGTATCTCGTGATCACAGCAGCACCTGCCTGAAGGTGAACAAACTGAAACTTTTCGCACTTGTTAACGAATGGTTTTTGGTCAACTCTTTGCAAATCGCTCCATTAAGCGGCTCGCCGACGTGCTGCCTGATGCACTTCATTCAGGAGAGTTTCCCAGCGCGGAATGGTGGCCTCAAGCCCAAATCTCCGACGAACATCCTGCTGCGCCTGAATCGACATATCGGCTCTGAGTTCGTCATTGCTCAATAAACGAATAATGGCCCTGGCCACGGCATCGGGATTGCCACGGTCCGTCAGCAGTCCTGTCTTTTCGTGCTGAATAATCTCCCCCGGACCAAAAGAACTTCGTGTGGAAACGACGGGAACTCCCAGCGCCTGAGCCTCCAGCACATTGTTCGGCAGCCCCTCATAATCGCTCGTCGCTACCGCCAGTGTCGCGGATTTCAGCAACGGAAAAATGTTCTCTCGAAACCCGATCGTGCGAACATGCGGTCTGAGATCATACTTTTCGACCAGTCGCTCAATCTTTCCTCGCAAAGGACCATCGCCGCAAATCCAAAGTTTGGCCTGTGAATGCTGTCGAACGATGCGAAAAGCCTCCAGCAGTACGTCCGGACGTTTATGGGCCTTCAGCCGCGCCGAATAGAATATATTGGGAACATCAGTGTCGATGACTTCCGGCCATTCAGCGTGAGAAAGCCGTTCGATCCGGCCGATGTCGATGGGATTCAGCAATACCTGGGTACGACCACGTGCACAGGAAAATGTCTCTCGAAAACTCTCAGCAAGCCCGTGAGAGTTAGCGACAAACATGTCCGCCCCGGGATAGACGCGTTTGAGCCATTGCTTCCGACATCGTCCTCTGATCGAGCGAAAAAGAAATCTTGGGTTATTACTGGTTCTGGCGATCCAGACAGGCTGTGACCTGCTGCAACGGAGCGCTTCTCCAACAAACATTCCCAGATAGTCCATGATGCTGATGACGACATCCGGCTGGATGCGGTCGATCGCTTCGGCCAACCGGCGAACAGTGCGTCGCGCCGATAGCGGTCCCCGATGGCCCAAAGTTGAAACTTCAACATCGGCGGCCAGAGGGTAGGCAATTTCGTCACGAAACAGACACAATGAAGGCAGAAATCGTTCACGACTCAAGTGCTGCAACAATGTACTGGCGAAGCGTTCTGCCCCTCCTCCGCTCAGCGTACCGCTGACCAGAAGCACCCGTAGGCGCGGTCCACCGGACAAAGATCTCATGGCCGACACGCCCAGCGAGTGTGCACCAACGGTGGAATCAGATGGATGCACAGTTGGAGATCTTCGTGAAATTGGAGGTGTTGCTGCGATTTCCTAGCTCGGTATTTATCAGAATGTGTTTTTTTTTGTCAATGGAAGATTCGCCGCGCGATGACCACATTGACGAAAGCCAGAAATGGTCGAATGGCGCGACCCCGTGACCATTCGATACCGGTGCATACCCTGACTCAGGGATTCTTGCACAGATTAACACTCAATGCCGCCTTGCAACTACGCTGCAAGGTCGTCTCGGTCGACGGCTTCCGTCTGACCAGCGCGATTCTCATCAATCCCGCTACTCACGGCCTCCGGATCGCCATCTGACAAATCAGTGAAGATGCGCAACTCGGGACGCAACTCCTGAGCCACCGTGGATTCCAAAGTTGTTGAAGTGAATGGTGACGAAACGACTTTGAACACTACGGCGAACGCAGTCTTTGCAATCAGCGAAAAATCAAGCCATTGAGACCAGAGGTTGATGTACTTCAGATCGCGTTCAACGCGACTTTGCACACAGTTCCACGCAAAGGCTCCTCTGTATTCGCGATACTGGGCGAGTCCGGTGATACCTGGCTTAGCAATCGAACGCAGTGGATAATCATCAACAACGCCCTCGAATTTCTTGCAGTCTTCAAAGTGATGTGGACGTGGCCCCACAACGCTCATTGTCCCCAATAGTACATTCCCAAACTGAGGGATTTCGTCGATTTTGGCGTTCCTCAGAAACTGACCAAGTGGAAAGATTCTACTTTCCAGATTTTCGTCAATGTCCGAAGCTCCATCAACCGGTACATGCATGGTACGAAATTTCCAAATCAGAAACTGGTGGTCACCGCGGCCGCATCGCACCTGCCGGTAAAACAGAGGTCCAGACGACTGCATCCACTGAATCGTCTTCACAACGACACACAACATCGGCAACATGAAAATGACGATGGGCAGAGAAATAACGATGTCCACAACGCGTTTGCAAAACTGACTCCACGGGTGAAGCAGAGGTGAACGTCCCGGTACCAATTCATCGTTGAATGCCGAAGGATTGACGTATCTCATGCTCTGGCCCGCCGTATCCAATGTGGTAGCAGCATATTCTGGATTAGAAATGCCACCAGTGGGTGTAGCTGCTGTTGAATTTTCGGCGGCGAAGTCATTGCTCCTGTTGTTCACGATTCGCCTCCTTTTTTTTGACTAACGCAACCATCACTTCTGCGATCGCGGTGTTAACGGCCTCATCATCCGGCCGTCTAAGTCTGCACCATTCCAACTGCTTCCGGCATTCTTCATATTGTCGATTACTCAGTAGTTCCATTGCGAACTTACTCCGAAGGACGTAGCTGCCAGGCTGCTGTCGGACCGCCTGATGCAGGCAACTGAGAGCCTTCCGCTGCCTGCCAAGGAACGTGAAGATTTCATAGCTACAATGCCAGAAGGAACGGTCTGAACTATCGAGGGTCGTCAGAAACTTATGGAACTGCGTTTCGTATATACCTGCGACGATCCTCTGCTGATCCGGTTGTTCAAGTTGACGATATTCCTGATAGAGCAACCATACACCGTCCGCTTTCAGGTCAAGCCTTTCGACAACCTCGTTAGCTGAATACTGCGACGCTAACCCGTGAATGATGTGCCGACGAATCTGCGGATCGACGGCAAAAGCGGCGTGCCAGTGTTTACACGCACCATCCACGTCTCCCTGTTCGATCAGCGCCATTCCTGCAAGATACTGAATTGGCGCGCTATGTGGCCTGAGTCTGACCGCCTGATCGATTAACGCAGTTTCACCTTCTGTAGAATGGCCTGAAAGGAATCCAACCTGAGCAAGGACAAGGTAAGTCTCACCGCGAAGTGGCTGCCCCCGGACTGCTATGCGCGCGGTGATCAACGCCCTGTAGAGGTCCGCTGAGCTCTTTCCAAAGGCACTGAAGAGCCACTTACCAACGGCCGCGTTCGATTCAAATCCGACCGAGCGCACTGTATTCCGAATTTCCCGCACCGACATCTGATTCTCGGCAACCAGTTGATCCCGGTCAAATCGGCGAAGATACAACGCAGAAAGGTCCGACATCGCTCGAAAATCCGCCGGATCGGTCGTTACACAATTCTCAAGATGACTGATCAGCAGATCAAGACGTTCATCCAGCGGGGCAAGTGATTCGTAGCTGCTCTCATCGCCACCGACGATTGCGTGTCTTCTATAGTTCATCCAATCCTGTTCAGAGGCGGCGTCTCGCACTGCAACGTCCGCGGCAAGGCGACCGGCCGGCAGCAGCAGCGCGATCACAACACAGGGGATGACCATATTCTTCCGCGTCATTGCCTGTCCGACCGAAGAATTCTCCCGAAGCTGGTAACACCTGCACGCGCAGGCAGCAATGACCAGCGTCAGAATCATTGTTCCTGGTATGTACCACACAAAGTCGATCAGAGAATGTGTGACACTGGCGACCAGTCCCGCCGCCAGAACAGTGATTCGCTGCCTTTCGTCTGTATTACCACTTCGAAATGTCTTCCAGCACCATCGGGCGCACAATCCGATTCCCGCAGCCAGAAGGACAAGGCCTGGCACACCGAGTTCCAGGAGGACCTGCAGATACCCCGATTCCGCGTGAGAATACCGCAGCCCGAATTGCTTGCTCATCCACGTCGGGTACACCTCGGCGTGGCTACCAAGGCCCGAACCAGCCTGCCAGAAGTGAGGAACGGCATCTTTCAACGCCGCCCAAAGGTGAAATCTCCCGGACGACAAAGATTCCAGTGAGTCAGCTCGAACAACACTATTCCATTTTTGTTCAAGAGCATCAGTCCCAACGACAGTGACACCGACCACAGCAAACACTGTAAGCGGGACAACAAGCTTCCACGTTTTCCGCCAGTTGTCGGAAAGAACTGTGGCTGAGACAAGAATCGCAATGGTGAATGCCGTAATACCGCCGCGAGAAAATGTAAGCAGACAGGCAAACACAACAACTGACGCGGCAGTCACAACAAGGTATTGTTGATTCGCTCCGGTTTTCACTCTTGATAACCCAAATCCCTGAGCACGAACCTGTCCGACGACGTCGTGTCGATTCTGTCGTTTTGGTCCGCAGTTTTGCCAACACCAGATCAACGGCCCGATTCCGAGGGCGAGGAATTGAGCAAAATGATTCTGATTCGTAAAGGTCCCCTTGGCGGGCCATTTCGCATGACGAAATGGATGATCAATGACCCACAGGAACTTTCCGTTTCCCAGAAACAACTGCACAAGACCAATGACTGCCATGACTGTGGCCGAAACCGCGACCAGCCGAATCGCCTGATCAACCTGATCCATCGTCTTCAGGTGCCGCACCACGGTCAGAAAGAAAACGCAGTACCCGATCAATAGAACCAGACCGGACCGCGTAAGCGCCGGAGTCAGTGAAATCGTTGCCCAGGGTTTGCCGCCAAGAATTCTGCCGCTCGGTTCTCCCCACAGTGCAAGATACTCAGCAGAAAAAGGAGCCAACTTATTCAGTACTTCCGGCGAAAACGGCACGAGCTGCAGTCCCACCAGGCCGATCGCCGCAAAGGCTATTATTTCCGCTCCGGAAAATCCGGGCGTAAGTGTCGTGTATGCCAACTGTCGTGCAGCCCACGCCAGTCCCATCAACAGACTGCAGCCAACAAAAATGGCGACACCGGTTTCCTGAATTCCGGCCATGGTGAGGGGCACAATCAGGACTGCGACCCAGAGACACAGATCACATGTTCGATCCATCAGCTGTGCTGCAGGCTCGGTGGTCACCGTCGATCGAGAACGTCGTTTTCGACGAGTGGACTGCCGTGACGAAATTGAACGGGCCATGGTACTCATGACATCAGGCCGCCCTTCCGATTCCGTCGCTGTCGGAATTCGTATCGCTTTCTGATGTCAAATACAGGCCGTTTTCAGCGTCAAGGTCATCGTCGAGTTCCTCATCATGGCCGTAGCCATAATCACTGGAATACCCGTACCCATAACCATACTGGTACCCGTAGCTGTTGTTTTCTTCACTCAGGCTTGTGTTCGCGACAATGCCGACGATCTTCAGCCCCATTGCCTGCAGTTGGTCAACAGCACGGGCCACGCTTCGGCGGTGTGTCGTATCCGGATTCATCAGAAACAACATGCTTTCAACATGTCGTCCCACAATAGCAGCATCACTGACCGGCAGGGTCGGTGGACAGTCCACGATGACCTGGTCGTATTCCGAAACTGCCCAGTCCAGAATGTCCGCGAGCGATGGCATTGACAACAGCACGCCAGCATTCAGCATTCGGGGACCGCAAGGCAGAATATCCAGCTGAGCGACTTCCGTAGAGACGACTCGTTCTTTGCACATTTCGGGGATCTCCGTCTCTGCACGCAGAATTTCAGACAATCCACCATGCCCGCGGACTTCAAGCAGCCGCGAAAGTCCCGGCCTTCTCATGTCAGCATCAATCAAAAGCGTACGTTTTCCAGTCTGAGCATAGGAAGCCGCCAGATTCACCGTTGTCGTCGTTTTTCCTTCGCTGGCTTCAGTACTGGTAATGGCGATACAGTTCGTGTCCGTGGTAGCCATCGTCAGCGACGTCTTCAATGTTCGGAAACACTCGGCATGAGGTGTCTGTGCAAACTTGTGCACATAGATCCGTGCCTGATCGACCTCATCTTCCGGCAAGCGGCGGATAATCCCAAGAACTGGCAATCCAAGTTCATCGCGGACTTCCTCGGGTGATCGTAACCGATCATCCAGAAGATCCATGACGTAGATGATGCCGACTCCAAGCACTGCGGCTAAAGCGCAGAAAACCACAAGCGTTTTAGGCAGCACCGGATAGACAGCGTCGTGAGGCAGGATTGGATCGTTGAGCGGTGCGACTCGAAACGTTCCCCCGCCCTGTTCTATCTTTATCGAACCAAGACGGTTAGAGAGCGTCGTATGCTGTTCGCGAAGTAGTTCCACATCTCTGGTTGCATAGGCAATAAAAGCGAGTTTGTCACTCAGCTCGACCGCGCGCTTTTCGGCTTCGTCATAGTCCCTTTGCAGAGTCGCCTCATACTGTTCTGTCGACACACGTTCAGAGTTAATCGTATTCACGAGCCAACGTCCGACTCGCGGATCACGAACGCCAGTATTAACCTGGCCCTCCAATTCCTGCTGTGTTTCTGCGATCAGTCGCTCTTGTGTTTCAATTTGAGACTGTCGACGCTTGATATCCGGGTGGCCGAGCCCGAAGTTACGACGAAGGTCATTGAATTCTGTCTTCATCGACGTCAATTCAGAATCAAGTTCCTGTAGCTTCTCTGAGTTTGCCACTCCCATTCCGGGAATTCGCATCATTGCTTTCTCGCCAACAATTTCTTCCAGTTTTTTCAACGCCGCAGTCAAATCCGCCCCGGAAGCAACCTGGGTACGGGCGGTAACCAGCATCGCCTCAAGCTCCAGTCGCCGGCTTCGTACAGCAATCAGGTCCGTATTCAACTGATTGACACGCTGTACGATCGGGTGCGTCTGGTCCTTGCCTTCCCCCACAGCGATGTCGCCACATTCTCTTCGTTCCTCAAGTAAGTCCCGTTCTTTCTCTCGCAACTCCAGCACGATTTCATCTCGTTTCTGCTCAAGTTGTTCCATTAACAACAGCGATATGTTCTGCTGATAACTTTTCATATATTTTTCGGAAGTACTTGTGAGCGATTCAATGATTCTGAGAGCCGCTTCGGGACTTTGCGATCGACAATCGATCGTCAGCACATGTTCGGTGGCCTCAAAGGTCACGTCTAACATGCGCCGGAGCACAATAGGCCATGTCGCCTTGTCGCTGTTTCCTGCCAGTTCCGGCGGCAAAAGGGATGAATCTTCAACGGTCTGAATCAGGACCGTATCACTTAGCAACAACTGTCTGTAACTCGCCAACAGCCCCTGTGTGGCGTACTTTGAGTTCATCCTCGGGTCACTATTCACCTGCTGAATCAACAGTTTGGCGGACGATTCATACTGCTTTGGGGTTTGTTTGTGCCAGATTACAGCGAAGAAGGCTGCGACGGCAATCAATCCAAGCAGAATCATCTTGTGCCGGCTTGTGACACGAAGAAACCGCATCAACGCATGGAATCCCTGCTGTTGGGGCGGTTCAATTTGATCGATGGAATATGGATCCATGTTCGAAAGTCGCTTGCTTATACAGTCCATGCAAAGGTCAGGATTGACCGTTGACTAAGGGACAATGGTGCGTGAGGCATTCATACCGGCTCCAATAAAGCCGCTTAGTGTGGACAACGTGAACGTCAAAGCGTTCTCTTCCACACTGACAATGTCATACGGAGCCAGGAGCAGGTCTTCCTTCGCGTCAGCTTTCGCTTTGCGTATGGACGCTTTGATCCGGACCGTGTTATTACCGCCAGGTTCTCGTCGAATAATCGTGACTCGATCGGAAATCCAGTTCGAGTATGTCTGGCCTCCCGCCAACGTGATTGCGTCCAGAAGTCGCACGTTCTTCCCGGCCGGCACTTCAACAGCCTGGTTGCTGATCACTCCGACAACCTGAATCGGGCGCGGCGGCGACTCTTCCACGTGAACCACCGCCCCTTCAGGGATCATGATCTGTCCCAGTTCAGATTCTGGCGTTTCGGCAAGACTCACAGTCTGTGCTCTGAGCGTGGCATGGCCGACGGGGCGAATCGCATTCTCCCCATCAACCACATTTTCCGCCGCCCTGTCGACACCACTCACCGAAATCGCGCCGGAGGCCTCAGAAGTCAACCCACCGGCACGCACGATCACATCAGCAAGCGACGTTGCATCACCATGGATCGTAACGGCCCCGGGAGTATTCACAGCTCCGGCAACAACAATCGATCGTTTTCTGCGGTCTGCCACCGACACGGCGACAGTTGGAGTAAGAAAAACGTCACGTTGAAAACTTGTCTGAACGATCGACTCTGCGGCCTCCGCGCTCGTCAGCCCGGCCAGCTTGACGGCACCAATGTTTGGTATCGCTGCCTGGCCAAACTCATCGACGCTAACGGGCCAGGTATGCTCCGCATTCTCAGTAAGTGTCCCTGTATTCAGGTCAACCTGCAGGCGGTCACCTAACCTGATTACGTCCTCGCTTGGGTTCGCACTCGCATAGGCCGTGAGATCCAGCAGCGAATAGTCGCGAATCGGCCTGGCCGCCAGGCGTGCTGGTAATGAAGTTGCAGTGAACTGCGTTCGTGCACAACCTGTGCACAGACATGTGCAGAAAGTCAGCAGTATGACTTTTGTCCATCGTCCCGGCATTGTGGTACCTGCGCCCCGAGATGTGTCCGTTTCAATCCAACAACATGCGGTCGTTCCCCGGTCGCGCGGCCGTCACACAACAAGGAACAGCAACCGTATCACCGTTGAGAGGCGTACGTATAACGCTGACGGTGAAGTTCCGGGGAGACGACTTCCGGCGAAAATGGAGCGTTTCGCCTGTTCAAAGGCCATCGAAACGATCTCACCCACGCAAGAATGGTACATTTCTGCGCAGCTTACGGCCCCTTCGGCAAGTATTGCCGATTCCCTTCAGGCCGACTCACTGCGGCCGTTCCCTGCCAGCTGGCAAGTCAAAGATTTACTACAGTCTGCCATTACGTACTGCCGAAGGCCGGCGACAGACAACGATGACGGGCCAATCTCGGAGAATAGAGATCGGCCCACGACAAACAGGCAGTTCGGAACGCAGTCGCTGTCAGGCACGTTTCCTGATATTCCGGTTCAGCTGGATCACACAAGTTCACGAATCGGCGCGTTACCTGTGATGATTCGTTCGATGTCCTTCGGAATACCAGTTTGAAGGCGTAGCTCGCCGACATCAAACAAAGTGTTCATGATCGTGGCAAGAACGTTGCTGCTGGAGACCGGATCCGAATCCGGTTCGCTGGCCGTTCGATCTGATCGTCCCACAACCTGCCCCATCTTCAGGCCGCCACCGACGAATGCCAGTGTGCAAAGATTGCCCCAGTGATCTCTGCCACCATTCTTGTTGATTTTCGGAGTGCGCCCGAACTCGCCCGTAATTACCAGCAGAATTTTTTCGGAAAGTCCGCGTCGCTGAATGTCCTGAATGAAGGCTGAGACGGCCTTATCAACGGCAGGTGTCAGTGATGCGAGGCCATCAGCCATCGTAAATTCTTTGCCACCGCCGTGCATGTCCCAGCCGCCGCACGTGACGGTCACGAAACCACAACCAGCCTGGCAGAGTCTTCGCGCCAGCAACATTTGTTTTCCCAGCGCGACGGGTGAAAACTGCTTGGCGTAGGTATTCCGCTTCTTAATGGCCGCCGTAGGTTCAAAGCAGCCGGTGTCGTACCGTTCGACCAGTCTCGGATCTTCTTTCGAAAGATCGAATGCGTCAGCGACTCCACGCGCCAGCACATCAAAAGCCTGCTGCTGAAAATGGCCTGCGGACACAATCTGCCCCGTATCATCCAGTGTCCGGCGCAGCTGGTCCAGACGACCAAGCAATGACTTGCGATCGTCCAGCCGATTCCCTCGAACATGCAACTGCATGTTATCGATAATTTCACCGCCAGCACTCGGGTCAAACGGTCGATATGCAGGTGCCAAAGTCCCGGTTTGCGAGACACGATCGACGCTGACATACAGATCTTTGTATTGTGGACCCAGTCCGGGCGCGGTCACAAGTGCGTTGTTCGGCATTCCAGTGGCAGGATCCGTCAGTCCCGCAACACGAGCGAACAGTGCTCCCATCATCGCACCGGTCGGATTTCCCCCCGCCATAACGTGCATCGCCGCCGGACCGTGGCTGGAAATCCCGTGTCGATACGATCGTACAATGGCCATGCGGTCAGCCAGCTTCGCCAACCGCGGGAATGTTCCACCAAACGCAACCCCCGGCAATGAAGTCGGCGTATCGCCCGTGATGCTGCGAATCTCGTGCGGTGCATCCGGCTTCGGGTCAAATGTTTCAAATTGGGTGGGACCACCCTGCAGATTGAGAACCACCACTGAGCTGTTACGTAACGATTTCCCAATGGAAGTCCCCTGCGCGGCCAGCAGACCCGGCAATGTCAGACCTCCCACCGTTGCGGCGCCAATTCGAAGCAACTCGCGGCGCGAACATCCATCCACCACACTTAACATTCAGTCACTCCACAAGTACCACGTGAAGACCGAACTAGTCTAACAGTCAACCGGCCCGTTTGCGAGAGCCAGACGGGTCCTGATGTGAGCTTCTGAACTGTCGCCACGATTAATGAAGAGATTGCACAGCAAAAGCGTGCAAACAAAAAATTGTCTTCGCAGAGACAGCATCGCGTATCGTTCGACCACATCATAGGGCTGGATTGATTCTACAGCAGGTCATCGGCAGGCCCGGGTTTGACCGAGCAAGACATTTCGATTTCCTGTCGTCAGAATTCGGACGCTATCTCTTAATTCAATTCGCAACGCACTGCGAATGATCGGGCATCTGTGTCGGCGGACAGTGCAATCCACTGCTGCAGATAACACTGGTGTCTATCAAGAACGGTGCGGAATTCCGACGACGTGGCCAGGTTCTGCATTTCGCCAGAATCGCTCCCCATGTCGACCAGAGACTCACGAGCCTCTCCCTCCCGGTAGACGCAGTACTTGAATTGATTGCTGCGAAGCATGCGGCCGGTGTGATTCTCGGTCACAACATACTGACGCCAGGATTCGACCGTTTTTCCTTCAGCAATCGACTGCAGGCTCTTTCCCAACAAGCTTTCGGGAACATCGATCTCGGCATAGCTGCACAGCGTTGGCAGAATATCCAGCCCGCTTGACACCAGGTGGTCATCGACTCTGCCCGGAATGATGCGGCCTTTGTATCTCATGAGTAAGGGTACACGTACAGACTGTTCATAGAAACGGCCTTTCGAGGCCAGACGATGACAGGCATCCATGTCACCATGATCGCTGGTGAAGACGACCAGAGTTTTTTCGTCAAGTTGGTTTCGCTTCAATGCATTAAGAATTTGGCCGATGTGTTCGTCCACCTGCTCCGTTAAGCGACAATAGATCCACCGGTAAATCCGCCACTGATGCTCGTCATAAACCTTCCGCATCGTTCCGGCCGGCGTCACTGCATTCGCTTTGGAGTACAGATCGATTGCGTCCGGCTCAAGATCCGGAATCCGGAAGTTTTCAGGCAAAGGTGGCAGTTCTTCAACTGACAGCTTCAGTGCCTGCTGATAGAGATGCTCGACGCTGGACCTGCCCCTGGGCGACTTTCGCCTGTATGCACTGTACGCGAAACAAATGTCGTGAGGGTTAACGAACGAAGCGACTGCGAAGAACGGTCGATCCCGATCTCTCTGAAGAAATTCGATGCAGGCAACGGGTAACGCCTCGCGCTGATCTCGAAAATATTCATCATCGCCGGCGGCAAGCGGATTAAGTTCGGGACACATGTGCACTTTTCCGCCGTAGAACGTGTCATAACCAGCCCCTTTGATCAGCTCTCCCAGCAAATTCTGTTTGACCTCTGTGGGAACATTTGCCTTCACTCCGTTGTTCAGCACACCCAATCGCCCTGCCATTACTCCTGTGGCTATGCTGATCCGACTGGGTACGCAGACAGGGTTCGTCACGTAGGCATTTGAAAACCGTATTCCTTCTCGCGTAAGGCTGTCCATTGCCGGCGTCTTTAAATTCATATTCCCGGCACAACTCATCATGTCGGCATGTTGCTGATCGGTAATAATCAGCAACATGTTTGGTGTCCGCCTTTCCTCCACCGGATCGTCGCCTGAACCTGGAACAGTTGAAACTGATCGGGGCGGTGCAGCCATCGTAGGCAACCGGAACGCCTCGTATGCTGAAGCCAGACAGACCAATGTCAGCAATCCGGCAAGCGGCGAGTTTCGAAAGCGAGGATAAATCACAAGCAGCCCCTGTTGGTGACACGGTGCACACGAAATATCAGTCTCGCATCGCAGTCGAATGCTCTGAGAATACAAGTGCAAGTCATGCCTGGCCTGTCCAATTCATCGAGTGACGCAGACTGTATGGCACACGTGATCCCCCGGCCCTTTGCTGTCGCTAAGACAGCACACTCAATGCAGATGTCCGCACCGTTGATCATGTCTGCATCCGATCAAGCATGGGTGAAGACTCCTGTACCACACTCTGGCCACTTCCGACGTCAACAAATTCACACGTCATTCACTTTGTTGACGACAGGGGATCGTTACCAGCACGCGTCCGGATCGACGCAACTGTCAGGATGTTCTCAGTCCCGCCACGCGTCGGACGTCCATTGGCCGGAAGACAAATCTGCAGGCGACGTAACACTACAGACCTTTGCGTGGCGACGTGTCAGCAGCACGCCGTGCTCATCCCTCAGACTGCGCCCCGTAATGGTGCCATCGTCCCCTTTTGTTATCCACCGGAACAAAACGGACGGCCAGGAACTGCCGTGGTCACAGATCACGGACGCCAGGGAATGACGATGAACATCAAAAGCGATGCTGCTCACCAGGCACAGCCCATGCAACGAATAGTTGATAACCTGATCCTGCTGCTGACAACGATCGCCCCTGATGAATGCCTGAAGATCAACCGGGTAGCGAAGGTCTGTCCTGCGGTCATTGATCAGCCGTTGATTCAGAAGCAGGGCATGTCGACTGCCGGCAAACAGAGCAACGACTCTGGTGTCGCCCTCAGAAGTGGCCCAATGGGCGGCACCGAACAATCAATCGACTCCGCCACCGGCAGGCGCTCGCGGGATTCCCGGTCAATCTGCCGGAACCCAGGGTCGTTCAGGGCGGTTTCTGAATGATAGACTCACTATACTGAACAAGGAGTTCCGGAAACGTCGTACCCATTGTAATTCACCAACATTGCGTCAAGGTGGACGAAGCTGCCTGGTTCAGAACGACTCAGTCGGGCAGGTCGACTTCCAACTCCCCTCCGCCCCAATGTCCACTTAAACTCCTATTGCCATGCCTGCGTCCGATCCCCGTCCCGCCCACATCGGCATCCTGACCGTTTCAGACCGAGCCAGCCGAGGCGAATACGAAGACCGCGGCGGTCCCGCCATCCAGGAATACCTGTCACAGGTTCTGAGCAGCAAATGGGTCGGCAAGCCGATTATCATTGGTGACGAACAGCAGGAGATCGAAGCAGCGATCAAACAACTGGCCCGCGATGACGCGTGTTGCCTGATTATCACGACTGGGGGTACCGGCCCCGCGGCTCGCGACGTGACTCCCGAAGCAACAGAAGCCGTCTGCGAAAAGATGATGCCCGGTTTCGGCGAACTCATGCGCAAAGTTTCACTGGACAAAGTTCCAACGGCAATCCTGTCCCGCCAGACAGCTGGAATTCTGGGTGGCGCACTGATCGTCAATCTTCCAGGTCAGCCCAGGGCCATCGCCGAATGCCTGGACGCCGTCTTCCCCGCCATCCCGTATTGTATCGACCTCATCGGCGGCCCATTTATTGAAACAGACGAGCAGCAAATCGTGGCGTTCAGGCCGAAAAAGAAAAAGTAGTCCGATTGCCTTTCATGCTGAAGCAAGGCTCGAATATCCAGAAGCAGGTCTCCGATGAAATACCCGTCCCGTTGTCTGAGATTTCCACGCAAGTAAAGTCCCTTTCCGGTAGCTTCGCTCGCGGCAAATCCTGAGCACTCAGCGCCACGGCAGTCGTCCTGATCATGATCTCGCCGCATTCCGTGCATGCGTCACAAGCGTTCAGCAGAATGTTCATAATCACCTGATTTCGGTTAGCGTGGTCAGCGCGGATGAACAGTGTTTCTGAAGACAGCTGTGCCTTGAGTGTGGCGCCCGCTCCGATCATCCGCTGAAACACGTTGTGTGATTCCTCCAGAACTTCGTTGACATCGGATAGTTCCGGTCGCTGCCTGGAAGGTCTGCTGACTGCCAGCAAATGACGGTTCAACCGAGTGGCTCGTTCACCCGCCTCAAGAATGAAGGATACAGATCCGACATGGGCATCGTTGGCACTCATCCGGCTGAGCAGAATCTGGCAGTGACTGTTGACGGCCGAAAGGCACTGGTCATTTTCTGAGTCTGCTGCTATTGTCCCGAGTCACTGTCGGACTACGTCAGACCCCCGGCAGTATCGATGCCTTCCGCCACCTGCGCGGTTGACCGTCAATCTGCAGCATCGACTGACATTCCCGTCCTCCTGTTACCTCTACAGCCAATTTTGCCGACTCACGGCCGCCGTTAACGTGTTTTGATAGCCGCCGGGCTTTCCCCACGAAACAGAGCTGCTGTCGTCATTTCGTAAATCGCCCGGTAACCTGATCACTCAGTATGCAGCATTGTCCAAACTGCGACACGCTGAACTGAAGAGCGACAAACGGTCTGGGCCGTGAAATACAGATTTCGTCGGCACTTACCACAAAACCGCGTGACTGGAAACGGCACGTTCGGGACCGTGAATTCTTCGCGATTTTAGAGTTCGCCCCCTGTGCCAAATCGCACGCAAAATGTCAATCCAGACGACACAACAGCCCACAATTGTGGTATTGCTCGCATTCTGCGACAGGGTTCGCTCGGAAGCCGGTGAATTCCGAGGCCCGCGGATTTGCAGTTTTTCACCAACTGTCAGAACATGGTTTGCGAAATACCTGCTATTCCGGATATGCTACATTACAACACTTGACACTTAACACTTAGTTCCTTTTGTCCACTCGTGGAGTTTAAGATCATGAAGAAACCAGTAATGGCTTTGCTCACTGCCTGTCTCGCGCTGGCATGTGTAGCGGGTACGTTCGCCGATGAAAAGCAGGAAAAGAAACAGACCAAGAAAAAGGCCGCCCCAATCAAGTGTGTGGTAGCCGGCAAGGACATCAATATTGCTGATGCGAAGGTAGTCTCGTACCGCAATGCCAAGGTGTACGTCTGCTGCGACAACTGCAAAGGGAAGGTGGAAAAAGACTCTGCTCCGTTCGCCGCCAAAGCCAATCACCAACTGGTTCGCACGAAACAATACCGTCAGACAAAATGCCCATTGTCCGGCGGCCCGATTGACAAAGAGCAAAAGGTTCGAGTGGCCAATCAGATAGTGAAATTTTGCTGTGAAAAGTGCCAGGGTAAGGCAGCCGAAGCCAAGGGCGACGAACAGTTGGCCCTGATCTTTGCAGACGCGGCCTTCGAAAAAGGATTCGAGGTCGTTAAGAAGAAGAAAAAATAATCGATCAACATCGATGCCGAATTCGAAAAGGGCGTTCGTTATGCGAACGCCCTTTTCTATGCGCGGTGTCAATCCGGACAAAAACGCTGCACGTCACGTCGCGACAGGTTCGCGTTCTTCAAGCACATATCTTGGTCGTCCGGAATTGTCGGTAAATGTCATAGCAGGATCGATGCCCAGGTGATGGTAGACCGTTGCCAGAACGTTTTCGGGGCGATACGGATTGGCTGCAGGGCTCGCTCCGACCGAGTCAGAAGAGCCGATCACCTGTCCCGTATTCAAATTTCCGCCCGCCAGCATGACGGACATGACTCGGCCCCAGTGGTCTCGCCCGGCGTCTTTATTGATACGTGGCGTACGACCAAATTCGCCCATCGCAACGACCATTACGTGATCAGCCAGTTCTCGTTCGTGCAGGTCCGTAACGAGCGCCGCAATGCCCTGATCATAGGCGGGCCCTTTGGCATTCATACGACCTTTGATGTCCTTGTGATCATCCCAGCTTCCCAGCGTGTTAATTCGTACCGAAACGAACTTCACACCACTTTCAACCAGCCGGCGGGCGAGTAACATGTTCTGACCGAGCGAATTTATACCATAGCGGTTACGGACCGCTTCCGGTTCGGCTGCAATATCGAACGCATCGCGCGCTTTGTCACCGGTCACCATTTCGAAGGCCTGGCGAGTAAACGCATCCTGAGCGTCACTGACACCCTGCGTATCAATCACGCGGCGGGCCTGGTCGAAACCCTGCAACAGTGTTCGCCGGTCACCAAGGCGATCCCGCGTCATGCCCCCAATTAATGTAAGATTGGCGACGACAAACGGCTTTGCATCAGCGCTTTTAATGGTTTCAAACGGGCTGAAACCCTTGCCAATCCATGCTGCCCGACCGTAACGCATACTGCTGGGGATGGACACGAACGGCGGCAACCCACGCTGATTGGCTCCACAAACTCGAGCCGCGACCGATCCAATGCAGGGCATGTCATTTTCTCGACTCTGTCGATCCCGCAGGTAATAGCCGGTCTGAGTCAAATGTGCGCTCGTCTGGTGGCTTCCGGAATCATGATGGACAGCGCGCAGAATGACGAGTTTGTCCATGATCCTTGCCTGTTCGGTCATCAGTTCTGAAAACTGCACACCGGGCACACTGGTCTCAATAGTACCAAACGGTCCACGGTACTCTGACGGCGCAGCTGGCTTTGGATCATATGTTTCGTGCTGAGTCGGACCGCCAGCCAATTCCAGAAAAATGACCGCAGTGTCTTTTGCGACACCGCCTGCTGCGGCCTGGGCACGCAGTCGAAGCAAGTCCGGCAGCGTAAGTCCCGCCAACCCGGTTAGGCCTGCCTTCACGAAGCCTCGGCGGTTAAGTCCATCGCAGAAATCAGACTTCATGAATCGTTTCCTCTTTTGCAGCAACGAAACAGGCGATCACAACGTTCGTCACAGGACACCCCAGAGAACAGCACCGGAAACACCTATCTATCGTGGCCTTATACTATCAACTCGTCAATCACACCTGTTGAATCCTGAAACCGTGACTCCACTTCGATTCCCGTCCGGTCCGGCATGGTGTGCCACACTCGGGACAACGGCGTTTTTTTCGACAGCCGTAAGTGTCCCAGATGAGCGATGCCAGCAGCCTTTCCTCCGAACAGGCACGTCGGCAGACGATCCTTGAAATGACCAATCCTTATGCCGTTGGAAAATCCCAGTAGTGTGTGATCCGGCAGGTTCGATTCATCTGGCTGCCGGAATGACTTCAGACGGTCTATAAAGTACTCCCAACGAGACAGGTAGATGCGGTCAACCTTCGCCAGCTCAGCAAGATTCCGGGGATCGTTTTCATGATGAGTAAGTTCATGAAAGCCCTTTGACACGCCGGACTCCACGCACGTACCGCCGGAGCTCTCCTGGCGAACGACGTAGCTGATCACTCGAGTGGAATCTGTTTCATATGCCAGCGCGATAAGGTCGTACATTACTTTAGCATATCTGTCGTAGACGAACTGCCCGGCGGGCATGTGAAGCTGGTAGCTTTCCGAAAAATCACTAAGGCCGTTTTTATCGACCGACGGTTTTGGCTTGACGTTCCACTCAGGGTCACGTTCCAGCTGCTTTGCGACTTCGCGGACACTGGTGAAATACTCATCCAGCTTCATGCCGTCCTGCGTGCTTATCGTTCGCTCCAGGCGTCCGGCGTCCTCCATCACGACATCCAGGACACTGCGATGCTGACTGAATCCGGGACTCTTCCGGCTGAACCTTGTGTCTCGCCGGAAATCGTGCAACTGATAAAGTGGCTTATCCTCCGGAGTCGGATCCCAGTCCACCATCTGAGTGTCGCCCGTTTCAGCTGACGTTTCGTATCCCGTTTCTTCAACGAAAAATCGAATCTGGCCGACGGTGCCCGGCGCATCCGACACGGTTTCCTGAGCAGATCCGGCCGGACCGAATATCATGAGCACCAATACGACAGATACAGCCCTGGTCAGACGTGCCATGGAAACGGCAGACGTCTCCGGACAGAGATCTTTCGGTAATGGCGACCATTTCATTTAACACTCAACGATTCAGTTCTCGATTGTCCAGGCACGAACCAATGGATCGGCCTGCAGTTCGGCTGCACATCGTCAGGCGATGATGTCATGCACCACACGTGTTTCAAACTGATGCGTCAGGCGCTCTCCTAGCCCGTTACGATTGAACACAAGTTCTTCGTGACGCAGGCCCAGCAGATGCAGAATCGTGGCATGCCAGTCCTGAATGCTCACTTGATTCTCAACAGACGCGTAACCAATCTCATCTGTGCTGCCGTAAACCATTCCCGGTTTCGCACCACCACCGGCCATCCAGGACGTAAAACCATATGGCCCGTGGTCGCGCCCGGCCTTCCTGAGATCCCCCTGAGACATAGGCAAACGGCCGAACTCTCCTCCCCACACGATCAGCGTGGAATCAAGCAGCCCTCGGTCCCTCAGGTCCTTCACAAGGGCCGCGACGGGCTGGTCGGTAATATCACAGATACTTTTCAGTGATGTTCGAATGTTGCTGTGATTGTCCCAGGCCTGACCTCGAGGAAACAACTGTACGAAGCGAACGCCGCGTTCAATCAGACGACGAGCGAGCAAACAGCGCTGCCCAAACTCGTCCGTGGGCTTGTTGCCGATCCCGTACATCTTCTGAGTCGCTTCTGTCTCATCCGTAGTCGAAAGCGCCTGAGTCGCTTCCAGCTGCATCCGCGCCGCCATTTCGTAGTTACTGAGTCGTGCGTCCAGTACTGGCTGGCCGGGGCGTGACTTTCTGTGAATGCGGTCGAGTCGGCTGATCAGGTCTCGTTTGGCAGCCGTGACAGCGGGCAATTCATCGAAATCGGGTTTCAGATTCAATACCGGTGAATCCCCTGCTCGCATGCGAGTACCCTGATGCACGGGCGGCAGGTAGCCGGACATCCAGTTACTGACACCATTGGTGGGCAGCCGCCCGTTCGGGTCAGCAAGAACGACGTACGACGGCAGGTTTTGATTCTCCGAACCGAGCGCATAAGAAATCCATGACCCAAACGTCGGATGTCCGGGAAATGTCTGCCCCGACACCAGCTTAAAAATGGCCGGTTCATGATTGGAATGCACATTGTACATCGACCGAACAATGCTCAGTTCGTCGACCTCGCGGGCAATATGCGGCAGCACTTCCGACACCCACGCTCCGGATCTTCCATGCTGTCTGAACTTCCAGGGACTCTGCATCAACTGTCCACGACGATCATTTTCAAAAACAGCGTTTTGAGTCAGTTCGCGGGGCGGTTCCTGGCCGTCATGTCTTCTTAACGCCGGCTTAGGATCGAAGAGATCAACCTGAGACGGCCCCCCCTGCATGCACAGATGAATGACCGCTTTCGCTCGCGGTACAAAATCAGTCTGCGCGCTGCCATGACTGGATTCCAGAGAACGCCCGTAAACATCATCGCTCAGTAAAGATGCCAACGCGGCACCGAAAACACCGTCGGTGGTACTGCGAAAGAAACTACGCCGCGCGGTGTGATGATCAGTCAACATAAAGCAAACTCGCGGAATTCAGCAGCCCGTGACAGAATTCTGCCAGGGCGATGGTTTGAGTATCGACATCCCCGACAGAATCAGGTTCTGACTGGGGGGTACCGGCTGCACTCAATTCCTGCTCGATACTGTGCAACGCATAAAGTGATGCCTGTCGTTCTTCGTCTGATGGCTGACGATTCAGTGCAATTTCGAAGGCCAAAGTTACCTGCCGCGGCCGATCGTCGCCTGCGGCATTCTGAACACGCCGCGCGAACGCGTGTGCCAGGTCGTAGACCATACGATTGTTCAACAGGTGCAGTGACTGGGTGACAACAGTAGAGGCAGTGCGATCGGTACAGTTGGGTGTCATCTGAGGCAGATCAAAAGTCTCAAAAATCGTCGGCATTTCCTTCCGCCGCTGACGAACATAAATGCTGCGCCGCCATTGTCCATCGACGGGCTTTGAAGTCACCAAACCGTCATTCCGTACCTCCACAGCATCCGGTTCGCCGAACGGCGTTTCGCTCAATCGCCCGGCAACCAGTAACATCGTATCTCTTACCTCTTCGGCACTCAGCCGACGCATAGGCATGCGTGACAACAGCCGGTTATCCGGATCCATGGAGCGATGGTCGTCAGTAATCGCTGAACTCTGCATCCACACCGCTGATGTCACGATCTGACGGTGCAGCCGCTTGATGCTCCAGCCGTGCTCGACGAAGTCCACAGCCAGCCAGTCCAACAGTTGCGGATGGGACGGAGGCGTTCCCTGGTTTCCAAAATTGTCGATGCTCTCCACAAGACCGAGGCCAAAATGCTGCTGCCAGATACGATTCACAATAACGCGCGCTGTCAGCGGATGATCTTCGCTGGTCAGCCAGCGTGCAAATGCCAGACGCCGCCCGGTCTTGGGTGTCGAATGCTGTAACGCCACCGGTTGAAACGGAGTGCGGCCATCCGTGAGCATGGATGGTACGCCCGGCCCCACCAGCGTACTCGGTTGAGTCTCGTCACCGCGGCGATACACAAACGTGGGCGATGGCCGACCACGGTCCCAGAGTGCCCGGATCTTCGGTGACTGCTGCAGTTTCGTGGTCAATTGCGTCTGTTCAGCTCTCAGCTGCTTTTTCTCGTCGCCCGACAGTCCTTTCTGTTTCAGTTCGGCTGTAATCTTATCGATCCGTTGCTGCGTCTGCTGCTGTTGTTGTTTGATTTCGATGCGTTCATCGGGACACAGTACTTCCAGTAACCTCTGCTTCGAATTCTTCCACTGATTGTTGAACGCATGCGGCGTCATCCAGTCGTATTCGTCGTACGCCCCTTTGAAGACCGCGACCAGCCGGTAGTAATCGCGCTGAGGAATCGGGTCGTATTTGTGCGAGTGACACCTTGCACAATTCATCGTCAGTCCCATCAGACTGCGTGACACAACGTCGATGGCATCGGTAATCACTTCCATCCGGTCCGAAAACCGATTGACCGGATCAGCTGCGGTACCGTCGGGTACCATTCTCAGAAAACCCGTTGCCGTAAGCTTACGGATAACGTCGTTGTTGACGGACGATTCATCCGCCCAGTCAACCAGCTCGTCACCCGCCAGTTGTTCAACTAGAAACTCGTTGTACGGCATGTCGTCCTGGAAAGCAGTAATGACCCAGTCACGATATTTCCAGGCGAAAGGCCGCACAGAATCGGCGTTACGTTTTCCTTCGGAATCTGAGTAGCCCGCGAGGTCCAGCCAGAACCGGCCCCATTTCTCACCGTAACGAGGCGATCTCAGCAGATGATCGATTAATTCCGACCAGGCGCCGCCCCCTTCACTTTCCGTGAACTCTTTTAGCAGAGTGTCGCTGGGCGGCAACCCTGTTAAAGCAAATGCAGCGCGTCGAGCCAGCGTTGTGCGGTCCGCTTCTACAGAGAGTGTCAACCCCGCATTATTCAACTTCGCCAGAACAAATGCGTCGATTTCCGTGCGAACTTCTTCAGACGTTACCGTCGGCGGAGGAGTCTTCACCGGAGTGACAAAAGACCAGAATTTTCGTTCGGCGTCCGTCACCAGTGCGTCCGGTTCCTCGGTGGCAACATCCTCGGCCAGCAACAGAGGTTTCGCGCCAGCCACGATCCATCGCGTCAGCCGATCCAACTCAGCTGACGTCATCGGCTCAATGCCTGACTCGCCAATGTCAGCCTTCGGTGGACACAGCTGCTTCAAGACTCGTGTCACCATAAGACTTTCGTCCGGCTTGCCTGCAACAAATACAGCCCCGTTTTCG
>Ga0315331_10000891_pt1 | contig 21864 bp, 13 predicted proteins | sample M160m34915metaG_FD_203456 | JGI IMG/M metagenome (GOLD analysis project Ga0315331, IMG submission 203456) | Ammonia-oxidizing marine archaeal communities from Monterey Bay, California, United States - M1 60m 34915 | ecosystem: Environmental > Aquatic > Marine > Intertidal zone | place: USA...
CATTGTTCGCAGGTGGAGCAGACTCGCAAGCGAATGCATTACAAACAGAAAAAAATGATGCACCGAGCATCAAGGTCAAGCCTTGGAATCCGGACACGCCTTACCTCAAAATCCTCAAGAAAGCAGCAAAGGACCAACGATACGACACCTATCTGAACCAACGCACGGAGTATGCCGAGTCACCGGCCTTCTTTCTGGACTGCGCCAACTTTTTTCAACAGTGCGAGCAACCACAGTTTGCCCTACAGGTGCTTTCAAACATCGTCGAACTGGAGCTTGAGAATCCGGCTCTCTACCGCGTAGCCGCACATCGATTGGCTCAAACTGGCGATCTTGAATTAGCGAGCATGCTGTTTGAACACGTCCTCAAGATGCGTCCAGAAGAACCACAATCCTATCGTGACCTCGCCTTGGTGCTGGACCAGATGGATGACTTTGAGGGAGCCAGCGAATTGCTCAACCGTGTCGTGCTTGGAGACTGGGATCGTTTTGAGGAGATTGAGGTCATCGCGTTGATGGAATTGAATCGTGTGCTAGCCCGTGCAAAGCGAGCAGGTGTCACCATCCCCACAGTGGACCCACGCCTGATCAAGTTATTGGACGTCGATGTGCGGATCATTCTGACTTGGGATGCCGACATGACGGACATGGATCTCTGGATTACAGAACCATCAAAAGAACAAGCCAGTTACAACAACAATCGGACGCAAATCGGCGGGATGGTATCTCGCGATTTTACGCAGGGATACGGACCTGAAGAATATCTTCTGAAGAAATCCATGAAGGGGAAGTACGCGATCGATGTGGATTACTTTAGTGAGAGTGCACCCTCCATTCTGGGACCGGTGACCCTGCAAGTTGAAATTTTCACCAACTACGGCCGATCCAACGAAGAGAAAAAAACGTTGACCGTGCGGCTCGGGGAAAGCAAAGATCGTCTGAGGGTCGGCAATGTAGCGTTTTGATTTTTTTTCGCAAACACTGCATCACAACATACATCCCGTTCACGGACACCGTGAATTTGCTTGCCGCAGTGTCAGCTTTGTCGGAACGATTCTATCGCTATACTGAGGGGAAAACTCCTTCCGAAAAGTCATGGAATCAAATGAATTATCACCTCCGTGTTGCCGTATGGATGGTGGCGGTGCAAGCACTCGCCGGTCACTCGCTTGTGGCTCAAACGCCCACTTCTGTGGTCGACCACGACACACCTCTGGAGCATCTTTCGTCTGACTTTGTGATGGCCGACGGCCCATGCTGGGATGGATGGTCACTCATCATTCCCGATGTCAAAGGGGAACAGATTCTGAGATATAACCCGAAGAAGAAAACCTTGCAAACGCTGGTTTCCGATTCCGGTCGCATCAGTGCAACATTCTTCAATCACGGCCGCCTGTATTTAAGTGACAATGGCCAAGGCAAGCTCAGCTTCATCGATGGAGGCAAAAAGGTATCCATCGCTGATTTTTCCCAGCTGAAAACCGAAGGAGAGAAGCGGGACTACCGCCCCAATGACCTTGTGGTTGACCACCGAGGTGGTGTTTACGTGACTTTCACACCTCAGGGAAAAGTAATTTACGTGACGCCTGAGGGTGAGTTAAAAGTTGCAGTCGAGAGCGTCCCCACGCCCAATGGTCTGATTCTCTCGCCAGATGGAAAGACGCTTTTTGTTTCATCGGTCGCCTCCAAACAAATCTGGTCTTATGAGATCAGGCAGGCTGGCCAACTTTCAGAGGCACGTCAAATTGCTGCCATGGACGATGGCCCCGCAAGAGGAGCTGACGGCATGGCGATGGATCGTGCTGGCAACGTTTACTGCGCTGGGCCCAGCGCGATTTGGATCTGGTCCCCGACTGGCACACTGCTGGACAAGGTCGTTTGTCCAACCAAGCCCATCAATTGCACGTTTGGTGATCCCGACATGCGATCACTCTACATCACTGCTGCAGGTGGATTGTATCGGCAAAGAATGAAAATCAGTGGCCGCTCACCGTCCCAAGCATCACTGCCGCTGACTCCAATCGCACAAACAAAAACATCGCGCCAACAGGAATCATCGACCCCCAGCACAACGATACCCGCGGACCTGATTTTCCAGCCCGATGTCGTCTATGCGAAGTATGGAGAACGAAAACTTCTGGCAGACATCATCGCTCCTAAAACCACCCAACAGCTTCCTGCCCTGATCGTGGTCCATGGCGGCGGCTGGCATAATGGCGACAAGACCAAGTTTCAGGCGCTCTCAATTCGACTGGCAAAACTTGGTTATGTAGTGGCCGCCATTGAATACCGTTTAGCTGACGAGGCTGCGTTTCCAGCTGCAATCCACGACTGCTTTGCCGCAGTTCGGTTTCTTCGAAACCACTCTCAACGCTTTCACATTGATTCCGAAAGAATTGGTGCCGTGGGCGGCTCTGCTGGCGGCCATCTGGTCGGCTTGATGGCATCGGGCAATGGAAACCCGAACCTGCAAGGCACCGCGGGAAATCTTGAAACGTCATCGAAGATTCAGGCTGCCATCGTCATGGCAGGCCCATTGGAAATGCTGACCGGAAGCGTTGCAGAGCGTTCACGAAGCGGAAAGGGCTTTTCAAATTCCAACAGCTGGCTACGTGGAACCGTTGACGAAAAACCAGCCTTATACCGAGATGCTGATGCCTATGTACAAATCGACAAAAACACCTGTCCGATCCTGTTCATGACAGGCGAATTTGACAATCCAGCAAGGAATCAGAGTTCACGTGATCGCTTGTCCAAATTAGGAATCGCCACTGACATCATGACCTATAAAGATGGCAAGCATGGATGCTGGAATCGCTTACCGTGGCTCGACGAGATGGTGCTAGACATGGCTGATTTTTTACGAGACAACTTGAAGTAACGAACGCTCGAAAGAAAACATCCCTCGGCTGACGGGCTTGCTGTCAGCATTCAACAAAGAAGCAAACACCACTCAGTGGCGATAGTCAGCCCCTGACCAACTTCGCAAAACAGACTGTTGCCAGTTCTCCAACGCAGCGGTCAACTCACGAACGCGTTGGGGCTCCTGCACGCTAAGATCGCTTGCTTCCATGGGATCGTTTACCAAGTGATACAGCTCGTATTTGACGTTTCCTGCGTTCTCAATTCGATGCAGTTTCCAAGGCCATGCGTTCCAAGCCGCATGCCCGCGTGAGTCGAGACTTTCGAGGTCAGGAAACTCATTGACATTTTTCAGAATTCGTTCAGGGTGCGGATTGGGCTTTCCAGCCATTTTGGCCTCCATCAACGCCTTGATGATTCTGTCACTCCAAGTTCCCTGACCATCACGGAACCCATGCCAGAACCCCATACCGGGGCGAGTGGTTTGGTTCCCAGAAATCACGCCTGCCAGATCGATCCCATCAAGCGGCGTTTGGTGATCGACCTTGGCTCGACCGATAGCGACAAGTGTGGGATACAGGTCCGATGAAAATGCAGGTGTATCAATCTTTCTGGCCGTGTATTTGGCAGGCCATTGCAAGATAGCTGGGACGCGTAACCCCCCTTCATAAATGCTACCTTTCTTTGCTCTTCCACCTGACGAAGCTGGAACCAAACCGCCATTGTCACTGCAGTACAAAAAGAGTGTGTTGTCCCTGATACCTAGATCAGTCAACGTCTGCTGCAACCTTCCGATTTGCTGGTCAAGCAACGTGATCTCACGAAAGTAGCCAGGTTTTTTTGTGTTTTGATCACTGTACAGCTTCCTCGCCTGAGGCAGATCGGGGAGTTCTTCCTGTGGATCGTGCGGTGAAGGAAACCAGGTCACTGCGAACATCGGTTGATCACCAGAGTGATGCCGAGTCAGGAAGTCGATGGTGGCATCCATGCTGATCACTGTTCCAGGTCCCTTGATCTGCTCGTAATTTCCATTTCGACTCAGATAGGGATCATTGTCAAAAAAGTTCAATCCTGAGAGCCACTCATCGAATCCCGCACCGCCGGGACTGGTGGGACTGTTGGGTTGCACCGATCCAATATGCCACTTTCCAAAGTGTCCCGTCACATAGCCGGCATCACTCAAAGCTTCAGCAATCGTGGTTTCATGGGGACGCATGTAGTGCCCATGATTTGGCACATTCGTCCGAAATGGGTGCCGCCCCGTCATGACGCTTGCGCGCGTGGGTGAACATACGGGTGCACTCGCATAGAAGCGGTTAAAAACCACACCCTCTTCAGCCATGGCATCCAGATTCGGGGTCTGAACGAAAGGATGACCGGTGTACCCAGTATCTCCATAGCCGTGATCATCGGCCATCACAATCACAACGTTAGGTCGCTCATCGCCGAACACTGGCAAAGCCAGCAGGGCCAAACAGATTACAGCAGGATTGGTGAATCGCATTTTTTTCATCTTCAACGCAAACGAACGCGGCAAGTATTGACGACATGAACGATTTCAGTCGTTGTTTACGCACAGTTTAACGTCCGCAGACAGACAATGCGTACACCGCACAGGAATTGCTATTTGCCTTCAGTTCGGGGCAAAGGCGTTTGCCCCAATTTCTCAACTCCAGGTTCCTCCAGCATTGCATGCGGCAGGACATCCAGCTTGATGATTTCCAAGTCATCGACAAGCTCACCCGACCCCAACTTTTCATCCGGAAAAAAGCTGTAGTTCGTTTTTGGAGTGACAAGAGTAATGGTCCCGGGGTAGCGGGAGGGAATGTAGGCAAATGCAGCCGCCTGATTCAGGTCTAGAATCGAAGGTTTTTCCGCCGTCTTTTCCTTGCCAGTCGCCCCGAACAGCCAAGGCAGCGTTGCCCTCATCAGCAATCTCAGTTCACCATTTTGAATCACCTGGAATTTGCTGGCGAAATAACTTGGCCATTTTTTCAATTCGGTGCTGAGCAAATTTCTGGCATGAAAGTAGAACCTTTGGCTGAACACCGAAATCATAGGCATCAAGTAACGCGACCAGTTCCACCTGATGCCCTTCTGCCTCCAACTGCCGCGCGATCTCGAACGCGATAGTCCCGCCCAAGCAATACCCTGCAAGTCGATAGGGTCCCTCAGGTTGCTTGGCAAGTATTTCCTGAATGTAGCACTATGCCATTTCGCTGATGCTCTTTAGTGGATCCGTGTCACCATCAAGTCCTTTTGACTGCAGTCCGAAAACAGTTTGCTCCTCGCCCAGATGCTGAATCAATTTCTGGTAGAGCAGGACATCACCCCCAGCACCGTGGACAAGATACAGTCCGTTTTGCTTCTCGCTTGCTTGCTTGTTGGAATCACGGGTCAGCGGAATCAGAGCAGAAGAAGTACTCGAATCGCTGGACAGCATTTCATCAATGAGTTTGCCCAACTCACCAATCGTTGCAGCCCTGATCAACGATCCCAATGGCACATGAACTTCAAGTTGTTGGGAAATTTCGTGGAACACAGAAACCGCAAGCAGCGAATGTCCGCCAAGATCAAAGAAACTGGTGTCGATATCGACCGTTTCCAAGCGGAGATGCTTAGCCCCAATCTGTGCAAGTATCTTCTCGACCCGCGTGACGGGTTCTCGCCCCTTCGATCCGGTGGCCATCTTTTGAGTGTAATCACCCTCCTGTTGGGGTCAAAAGAAGTTCACTGAATCATTCGTTCCTTGAAGGTGGCAACTGGGACAATCACGCGGCTTTTAACGTCAAAACCATGCTGTACGCAGGTTTCGCCACCGCCCATCCAACACGCCCCGAGGACGCACCAGCTGCTTCAAGACGAGAAGATTTAGCGTTCCATTCACATGCCCCCTGAAACAAGGTTAAAATGGGGTGGACTGACCAATGAACCATGGGGATTTTCGAATGCCAATCGATCGTCGCTCCTTTCTTGTCGCTTCTGCTGCTGGCTATGCAGGCTTGTGTTTGGGCTCCCCAATACCGCTGTCAGCTGACGAGCGAGCTACGGGAACCCAACAGATAGGCGACCGCACATCGGGCGGTGGAACCGCAAAATCAGTCATCCTATTTTTTCTGTGCGGCGGAGCATCCCACATCGACACGTGGGACATGAAGCCGGATGCTCCCAGCGAGTACCGTGGTCCGTTCTCCCCAATTGCAACATCATCCCCCGAAATCACACTCTGCGAGCACCTGCCCTTACTTGCAAAGCAGGCACACCACCTGTCCGTCGTTCACTCCGTCGGGGGAACAGTGAATACGAATGATCACCACGCTGGCTATTACTACAACCTGACGGGACATGTACCCGACGAGACTTTCAAAACTCAAGGCAACGACCGCAGACCCTACTCGGATGATTGGCCATTCATGGGGTCAGTGGTTAGCTCGCGTGCGACTCGTCAAACGACACTTCCGGGCGCGATCACACTCCCGCACATGCCGAGTCGAAAACCATACACACGGCCTGGCCAATTTGCCGCAAAACTGGGAGTGGAGTTTGATCCCTTGTATGTCGATGGCTCGGTGGACCAACCACTCGTCTTCCAAGCCCCATCCCTGATGGTTTCAGGAGATATCACTCGTGAGCAATTCCTGTCAAAACAAGAATTATTCAAGACATTGGACAGAGCTCGCACAGAGTTCGATTCATCACCTCAGGTGCGTATTTGGAAGCAGCATCAGGAACGCACGATGAACCTGCTAATGGCCAGTGAAACCACAACAGTATTTGACCTTGAAAAAGAACCAGTTTCCGTACGCGAACGCTACGGAAAGTCTGTCAACGCAATGAGCCTTCTGCTTGCCCGACGCCTGGTGCAAGCTGAAGTCCCCTTTGTAACCGTTTTTTGGAAAGAGAACGCGAAGATCAAAGACAAATGCAAGAGCGCAGGTGGATGGGACACCCATGGCAACAACTTTGGCTGTTTGAAGGACCACTTGCTGCCCGAGTTTGACAAAGCATTCTCCGCACTCGTAGAAGATCTGGCAGAGCAAGGCATGTTGGACGAGACTCTACTTGTGGTGACAAGCGAAATGGGACGCCAACCGAAGATTGGAGATCGCCGATCGGGCGGTGTCAGTGGCGGGGGACGTGATCACTGGACACATTGCCAAAGTGTTTTGATGGCAGGCGGCGGGATCCAAGGCGGGCAATCATTCGGCTCAAGTGATCGCTTTGGCGAATACCCGAGCGATCATCCCGTCACACCAGCCGACATCACCAAAACGGTTTACCATGCGACTGGTACTGACGACCTGATTGCACGGGATTCTCAGGATCGACCGTTCAGTCTGCTAGAACCGGGCAAACCCATCATGGACTTGTTTTAGCATTCCCGATTTTGTCGGCGTCAGTTTTGGTGTCACTCGCTTCGGCTTCCTCCGAACCTGTGGGCCGTGCAAGCCAAGCGCTGATGAGGGTTCCGTCTGCGAGATTCCAGACTCTAATTTCACCGTCATGCGACCCAGTCGCAACCTTGGCGTCATTCGCGTGAACAGCGGAACACAAAACCCAATCGGCGTGCCCCTTAAACTCAGTGGCAACCTGATTCTTTGTAAGATCGACTTTGACCAACTTCTTGTCGCTTGAGGGAACCAAGGCAAAGTCCCCAGCAACTGCGATCCGGTAGCCCTCACCACCAATTGCCACCTCAGCTGTTTTCTTGGCGTCTGAGACATTCCAACGATGAACTTTCTTATCGTTTCCGGTAGAAACGACCTGCTTTCCGTCGGGCAGCATGAAAACACCGCGGACTGCGTTTCCATGCCCCTGATAACTGATCAACAATTGCCCTGTCTCTGCGTTGAAAACTTTGGCCGATTTATCCCGGCTTGCGGACACCAACTTTGTCCCATCCTTACTCCAGGCAATCGCGGTTACAAAATCAGCATGGCTTAGCAGAGTCTGCTGAACCATCAGTGTTTCCATATCAATGATGCGAATCGTCTTATCGGCAGAGGCCACCGCCAATTTTTTTCCATCGGGCCGAAATGCCAAATCAAGGATGACGTCATCACAAGGCGCCAGGACTGCCGTGACTTGCTGGCTCACCAAATCAATCACACGAACATCACCAGCGAACCCCGGGCGTCCGCTGGCAACAACAACTTGCCGATCGACAGCAGTTTTGGACGCACTGCTATCGCCGTTTCCTCCACCCTTTGCCGGGACACTATCAGAAAGAGGTGGAAAAGCAATCGCATAGGTCTGCTGCCCGACATTACCAATACGATCGAGAAGATTTCCCTGTGTATCCCAAATCAAAATCTCGTTGTAACCCCCGCTGTAAACCAAATCACTTTCAGTTGAAAACGCGAGCGCGGTCACCTGCAAAGGTCCGGGATAAATGGCAGGTGCCGCCGGGTGCTCCGTTGGTGGAATTACAAATGGCAACCTTGCATCAGGATCCTCGCCGTCGAATACGGCACCTTGCTCGATCCAATCTGAAACCACTTTGATTTGGTCTGCGGTCAATGCCTCGGTTTCGGCCGGCATCCGTTCAAACGGATCCTCAACAGTCAGTCGCCGAACCAATTCAGCGTGTTCATCCTTTCGGACCTCCAGAGGCATCGCACCACTGTCACCAGGTTTCGACAACTCCGTGAATGTATCAATGCGGTACCCACCCTCAGCTTTCTTTGCATCATGACAAGCGACACAATTCTCTAAAAAAATGGGCGCTACATCGCTTTTGAAGCTGACCCTATTTTCGTCTGCACCGGCCACACTCGCCATTAGAAATGCGACGGCTATCGTGATCAATTGGGTTGGCAACCGTTGTTGACTGTAATGAGAGATTCGTTTCATGTTTTAATATTTAGGACGGATTTGTTTTAGGGGGGGGAAGATACAGCTAACCTGAAAAGAACGGCACGCAACCATGAAATCAAGACCACCCAAATCTCAATGCTGAAAAATGAACTCATCCGTATTCAAAAGGGCCCAACAAACATCGGCAAGCCCATCAGCAGGTGTTTCACGCTTACCACAATGTGCAATTGCAGCATTGCGTTCAAACTCCGTTGGCAGTCGGCAAACAGCTGACAAATACAACTGATCAAGAATTTCCGACAGTGGCACCTCACTGTTCAATGCTGCACGAAATCGATTTGATTCCTGCTGCAATTTCTTGTGAATGGTCGATCCATTGAACAATTCAATCGCCATACCAAGATTGGAATCACTCGCGCGTTCACAAGCACACACGGTGCTGCGTTCCGGCTGTCCAAACACCTTTAGAAAATCAAGTTTGACCAGATCGGGGGCAGGCAAATGAGTGGCCTTGGTCCCTGCGGGTAAATTGGTGAATTTCTGCTCGATGCCTGTTGCATGATTGATCGCATCAAGCAACTGTTCAGCGCTCATCAATCGGGGTAGTTGGTGCGAGAAATAGACTTGGTCTTCGCGATTTGAATCATTGGCAAGATAACTGGCTTGGTAGGTCCGACTGTTGAGGATTGTCCTCAACAGGTGCTTTCGGTCAAATCCATTCTTAGCAAAATCTCTCGCCAAGGCATCCAGCAGCGGGCCATTGGAAGGTGGATTCGAATCACGAAAGTCATCGATCGGCTCGACGATTCCACGAGCAAAACACTCACTCCAAATCCGGTTTGCTTCAATCTTTGCAAAATACGGATTTTCAACGTTCACAAGCCATTCCACAAAAGTATCACGACGATCTCCGTCAGCGACGGATTCCACAGTTCCATTCACCGGCAGCCACGGCTTCATCTGCTGCCCCGTGCGAGGTTGGGTCACTTCCCCAGTGGCCGCTGACCAGACGAACATTTCACCAGGGCGTTGTGTTTTTCGCCTTTGCACTCTTTGGAAGAAAGCTCCCAGCCCGTAATAGTTGTCCTGTGTCCAGCGTTCGAAAGGATGATTATGACACTTGGCACATTGCAAGCGTGCTCCTAGAAACACTTGGGAAACAGTTTCCACGCAATCATTCATGCTGGTCGCTGTGCGATAAAAATTCGCGGGCGGATTGGACAATGTAGAACCATCTGCAGTGAGCAATTGCCGGGCAAATTCATCGTACGGCATATTGGTTCGAAACGCCTCTTCAACCCAGCGGTGATATTTGTGCACTCCCTCTTTTCCAACCAGTTGACTGGTCATTTTTAGCAGGTCACCCCACTTCAACGCCCAGAATTTTGCGTACTCTTCACGCTCCAGTAGTCGATCAACCAAGGCGGCGCGTTTACCGTTGGAAGTGTCTGCAAGAAATTCCTTACTCTGCTGAATTGTGGGGAGAATACCGATGACATCCAGATAGACACGTCGTAGAAATTCCGAATCACTGCACGTTTCTGACGGAAGATATTGAATCTGCTTGAGCTTTGCATTGACGAGTTCGTCAATGTAATTTGCCTCCGGGGGCGAGCCCCACTCGAAGCTGGGCTTGCTTTGAACAAACATGAATGGAACCGACTCGATATGCTCGAGGAAACGCACCAAAATAACGGCCTCTCCTTGAGCGCCAGCCTCGACCCACCCCGACTCATCAACCGCCGCCACAGTCTGGTCAGAGCTTTCATAAACCACGAGGTCCGTCACATCGCGTGAGGTTCCATCAGAGAAATGAGCAAGCACTGACAACTGTTGCCTTCCCTGCTCAAGAGCCATGATCCGCTTCTGGGCGGGATAAACCTCCAGACGGACACAACGTGACGCCTCAGGCGGGTCAGCCTGAGCACCTTCGGCAATCCAATCGCGCAGAATGTGATAAGCAGGGTCATCAGGCTTCAACTGTTTTCCCCCACCATGGCTCACTTTCATCAATGGTTTCTGCAGCAGCAAACTTTGCTCCGGCTGTATTCGATTGACTCGTCGCCCAAAGTCCTCACGAATCAATGTGAGAAGATCCAGTTTCTGATCAAATGCTCGCAGTGAGAGGCGAAACATTCCCTTTCCGCTGGGCGATCCATGACAGGCACCTGAGTTGCAACCCTGCTTTGAAAGTGCCACAAGAACCTCCGACTCAAAAGCAACATTTCGATTTTTCTCCGCCGCTGTAACGCGGACGGGGACGTTGACTCGCAGCGATCCAACCTGCACGACCAGATCCGTAATACCATCGGCTTTTGGATAAACCACGCCGTCTCGAACTTCTGCAACACTTTGATCAAGACATCTGACAACGGCCTCGCGAGTCCAGTCCTGCGGCACCTGCAGTGCATCATAGCCAGTCACGACCAACTGACGTCTGGATGACTTGCCCGTCAACTCAATTTCCGTTGGATGCACTTGAATACTTTCAGGCATGCGAGCGATTGGCAATGAAGATAACTCGTGAGCAAATTTGAGCGGCTTGCCCTGATACTGACTCACAACCTCAACACCAATGACACTCTTATTTGCGGCATTATCCGGTGGCAGCGTCAAATGGAATAATGCAGAATCCTGATCTGCCGGTACGCTCACGGGCTTAGCAACGGTCCATCCTTTTGGAAGCGATGTGAACGCGACCTCAACTGACTGAGGATCGTCTCCCTGCCGCTCAACATTGAGAGAGATTGATTGCGTTTTCCCGGCGACCAGTGGCTCCGAGACTGACACACTCACTTTCACCGGATCGATCCATTCAACGGGCAACTCTTTTTCTGTCATGCGGCCTCGTCCGTTAAACTCGGAATAAGCCAGAAGTGAAACCACGGAGGGCTCCTCCATTGGATTCAGGCGAGACATTGTCAGGATGTACTTGTCTTTGTCTGCCTTGGTTGAGACGTTCCACTGGGGATGGGACGGATCAGTTAAAAGCGTAAGGCCTGACTTGAACTTGTCGTTGGTTCGTTTCAACACAAGTGTCCCCTGATGACTCTTCTGCTGTCGAGCCAATTGCAACACCGCCCCAGGTGCGAGCGAATAATACTCAGCATTCGCGGCAGTGCCACTGAGCAATAGAGTGCCGTCACGCCAATTGCCGGGAAAAGGAACATGCGGACGTTTTGCACGATGCAGTGCCAAGCTATTGACTGACACCTCCAGTGGCACCTGCGATGGAACCTTCCCTTTCAATTCAACAAGTGATGCGCTTTCCGCGTCCCAAGTTTCATCAGCGAGCAGATAAACTTTTACTGCTTTGACTTTTGAAGGTATGCTCGGATTCAAAATCCGTAGCCCTTGCACAGGTTCTGAAAACGCCAACTCAACTTCGCCGTCATAACCGAAACGATCGACTTGCAAGTCCAGCGCACAGGCTCCATGTTTGATCTCAATTGCGAATTCTTCTCGGGTCTTTGCATCAGCTTTAAGCGACAACTCAACCCTGCCTGACGGTAGCACTTCGACCAAGTAGCCAAAGCCTTCGCCTCCACGGCCCAACAAATCCGAAGCCCGCAAACGATAGACTCCGTCAGACGGAAACTTGTAGTCAAAGCTCCATTCATCTGCATCCGTGACCTTTGACTCGGCAACCACTTGCCCTTGTTCATCTGACAGCTGCATTTTCAGTAGTGCAGTTGACCCAAGACTGCGAGTTCTCGAATGGAATCGTACGGTCTCGTCTTTGACTCCCCGAATCACATATTCATCCTGCTCACCGGCGACGGCCAGTCTGCCATTGATGCCGATAGGGTAACTCAGAGGGCTCACACCCCTACCTTCGACGTATTGCGGTGACGAACTGACATGAATCGTTTTCCACGCAGAAACTTGTCCATCCTTGAATTGAAAGGAGAGATTTTTTCCCTCGTCACAGATGGCGTTCTGCACAACAATTTCACGCTGCACCGACTGTTGCTCCCCGAGCGTCGCCACGTTGATTTTGGCTGCCTCGCCGCGTTTTACTGCGAGGGGAAAACAATGGCTTACCAAAGGAAAATCACCAATCCTCAAGTGATAACTTCCACCAACGGCATACCCACTGTCTTTCACCTCAACAACGTAATCCCCGGCCGTTGTAAATTGATGCTGAAAGCGACACTCGGCCCCAAGACCATCGTCGTCAGCCACCAGAACGGGTTTTCCATCAGTCGTCAGTAACCGAATTGCCGGGTCCATTGTTGACGCGATGCATTGCGTGAGCGCCTCCACGGTAATCCACTGATTCTCATCAACATGGATCTGGTAGTAGTCCAGAGATGCACCATCACTCCGACCATCAACCGCGACTTGCGAAGGAATTTTCTGTGCGGTAGCAAGCGTGTGGTTTTTACCGTTATCCGCAACGATGCTTAAATCCTCAACCAAAAGAACGGTTGCAGCAATAGGACCTGCGTTGGTTGCTGCCCACAGACCGATCGAACCCAAGGGTGTTGCTATTGGCACCGTTAATTGAATGACTGCTTTCTCTGCTTCGACTGAGTCGATACTAACTTGCGCACTGTTGCGAGTCAGAAAACGCAGAGTCGAGTCAAAGCCCTTGCCGACAACAGTCAACTGGGTCGTGCTACCTGGCTTGACAGATCGCGGTGTGACGGCAGTAATCGATTGCGCCAGTACGGGACCGCCGGCCACGAATAACAGAAGCATCCAGACCACAGGAATAAAGCGCATGTCGTACGAACCTGATAAGGTGAATTTCATTGTTTGTTAGTTCATCGTCGTGAACGGATCACATACAGCTGATGGGTGCATGGACGGGAAGGCTGACCGATCAAATCAGGCCAGAAATAGGCTGCCCGTGGTAAATTTGGTGAGGCCGTTCGGCCGCATCACGCCAAACTGCCGTCGCTGGAATACCGAGTGCACGATAAATTGTCGCCGCAAAGTTTTCTGGTTTGACAGGTTGCTCGCTCGGATAGCCACCCTGTTCATCAGATGCCCCAATCACGTTGCCACCACGAACACCACCACCCGCGAACCAAACCGACTGCACTGCGCCCCAGTGATCGCGTCCCGGCAGGTCATAGTGCTTCTCCAGCAGGCTGATCTGAGGCGTCCGACCAAATTCACTTGCCATCACAATCAAGGTTTCGTCCAACTCACCCGTTGCTTGTAGGTCATCCAACAAAGCAGAAAGGGCTTGATCGGTCGGCGGCAGAAGTTTGTTTTTCAGATGGGGAAACGCATTGCCATGCGTGTCCCATGTCTCATCGTTGCCTAAATTGACCTGCACAAGATTTACTCCCGTTGAAACGAGGCGTCTCGCCATCAGTAGCGACCAACCAAATGAGTTAGCGCCATATCGTTCCAGAGTCTTTGCGTCAGCATTGGTCACATCAAGGGCATGGTGCACTGAAGAGTCGGTCAGCAGATCAATCGCTCCCTGCCGCAATCGGTCAAACTGTGTCGTTTCTGCGTGCCCACCGAGGTTTTGTCGCTGATGCTGCAGCGTTTCCAAAAGCTGCAAACGACCGTTAACCTCCTTCATTCCAAGGCCATGCGGCAAACTCAACTGGGGTGCCTGGAACACACGCTTGTCGGCACCTCCTCGCTCCTGATGGTCGAAGTCGTGCGTTGGAAAAGCACCATAAGATTTCGCATGAAAAGGAGATGCGTCAATCATCCAGGGGTCATGAGGGGCCCCCATTTCGCCCGCGTCTTGCCCGGGGATCACTCGCCCGGAATTATGAACCAGCCTCTCAGGCAAGACGACCGCCGGTGGCAAGTTGTTGCCAGATTGCGTGGCACGTCCCGCGATTGCAGCAATGGAAGGGCGATCGGTTCGACTGGGCTCATTGGGCTTAAAACCCGGGGGCAAATTCGAATGCCCCGTCAAAATCATGTGATGACCAGCCGAATGTTCATTCGAACCATGGGTCAAAGATCGACACAAGGACCACTGATCACTGCGTTTTGCCAACTGTGGCAAGTGTTCGCAAATCTGAAGTCCAGGCGTCTTGGTGGAAATGGGTTTGAACTCACCGCGAATGGTATCGGGAGCATTCGGCTTCATATCGAAGCTTTCATGCTGTGCCAGACCACCCGACAAAAAAATAAAGATGCACGACTTTGCTTTGCCGATCGCAGGACTGCTGTCGGCGGCCACTGCCTGACGCAAACCGGTCAAATGATTCAACCCCATCCCAAGCAGGCCAATTGACCCAATTTGCAAAGCCTCACGGCGAGCCCAGCGGGGATGAATGCAACTGTTTTCTGCATCGCTGTGCTGTGACTTACGATATTTCATCCATCTACCCCCGTGTACAAAGGAGTGATCACTTGACCGTTGCACAATTGATGGGGACGGTCCAGTGGATCCATGATTTGCGTTTCACTTTCAACACCCAACGAATGAAAAGCGGTCGTCAAGCAATCAGCTGGTGAATACGATCGAGTGATTGGGTAAGCGGCCTGAGAATCGGTTTCACCAATCACCTGGCCACCTCTTACCCCCGCTCCTGCAAACAAGCCAGAGTAAGTGTGTGCCCAGTGATCACGCCCCGGCAAAGTCTGGCCCGGCAAGGTTGAAACTTTGGGTGTACGGCCAAACTCACCCATCACCACAACCAGCGTTTCATCTAACAAACCCGACGATTCCAAGTCATCCATTAATGCAGACAAACCCTGATCCAGTTGTGGCAGCAATTTGTTTTTCAACTTTCCCCAATTATCCGTATGAGTATCCCATGTTTGCACGATCCCCATGGCCGCCTGTACGACAGGGACGCCCACTTCGATCAGTCGACGTGCCAACAACAGACTTTGCCCAAACTGATTCCGTCCATAACGATCACGTGTCGCCGTGGACTCCTCTGCCACCTCAAACGCTTTGACCACCTTTCCCGAAGTCAAAAGGTTAATGGCGATTTCCTGCTGCTGTCGGAACGCACTGGCGTTCCCCCTGAGTGTGCCAGCACGTGGGTGCTGCAATTGCTCCAACAATTGTCGGCGTGATTGCAACCGCTGCTGCGTGATCCCTTCACGCATACTCAGAGCCTGCATCCGGAACGCATCATCGTTGGGATTACCGTTGATCTGCCACGGATCATATTTTGCTCCCAAAAATCCAGCATGCTGCCCCGGCCATGTCAGGGGCCCCTCGATGAAGTAATTGGGTAGCGAGACTGCCGTAGGAATACCATCAGTTCGCGGGCGAATAAAATCGAGAGCGGCAGCAAAATTAGGGAAATCATTCCGCGACTCAACTCGATCCAAGTCGGTACCACCGCGCGGAATGGGTGTAGGGCGTCCAGTCAAAGCGACGTGGGTCGCTAACAAATGATTGTGTTCTCGGTGTGCAAGCGTCCGCACGATCGCCCAACGCTGCATCTGCCTGGCGATCCCCGGCAGGTGTTCACAGACAGCAATGCCTGGTACCGCAGTGGGAATCGGTTTGAATTCCCCGCGAACCTCAGCAGGCGCATCCGGCTTGGGGTCAAGCATATCCAATTGGCTTGCCCCGCCGCTGAGATGCACGTGCAATACAGATTTTGCTCGACCGCTCGTCTGTTGTTTTGCGTCGCCCAGCAGAACGCGTTGCTCTGGGGGCAGCAATGAGCCGACAACCCCAGCGGCGGTCGCGTGAAGAAGGCCTCTTCGATTGAACGTGTACCTCGGTAACATCGTTGGGCTCGTTGGCGGGGAAGGGCGGTAATGGAAGGAGAGATGGCGGGTGCCTTATTGTCGACTCTGACACGCCCTGATGCAACAATCCTGTCCTTTTATATGACGCACGAAGCGCTATCGTTTGAGGACGACCTGATTCCTGTCCGCAGTACGACTGGCTTGCCGACAAAACGGGGATAGATGGCGACGTGGACGACGGCCAGGCGTTTTTTGGTCAACATTGCCTTGTTTTTCGGCAGGAAACCTCTTTTTACCCCGTGCAACCCGACTCAGTGTTGAAAGTCAGCGCCAGTGATGGTGCAATGGAGCCAGAAGATTCCGTTGCGATTCTTCCCCGCCAAAGCCACGCCCGCCAAAGCCCCTTCTCAGGACTCATGCATGCTCGAATTCGGACAATTCAAAGCAAATACTTGCAGTGGCGTTGGACGCCGTGGATTCCTGAAAACGGCGGCCAGCATCCCGGTCGCTCTTGGAGCCGGAATCCCAACGCTTGCTGAAGCAGAGGAAGCCAGACGACGGGCCAAAGCAAAGTCGGTGCTACTGTTGTGGCTGTGGGGGGGACCGAGCCATATCGACATGGTCGACCCCAAACCCGATGCACCAATGGAATACCGCGGCCCTTTTGGTACCATCCCCACAAAAACAACAGGCATGCGGTTCACCGAACTGCTTCCCCGACTGGCATCTCGAAGCGATAAGTTTAGTGTGATCCGTTCGATGCGAACCAGTAATGGTGGACACCCAGGTGCCGGAACGGTTGGCTTGACGGGTTACGAAGAAAATGCAGGACCTGTCCAACCCAACTTTGGCTCCATCATCGCCAAGCATCGCGGACAGCACGATGCCTTGCCACCATTTTTTTACGTCGGTCAAGGCATTCCACGAGACCTGCCAAGACGCATTGAAGGGTATGGTGGTGGAACGCTGGGCAAAGCATACGACCCATTTTTGGTCAGCTGTAGTGAACAGGGACAAGTTGGTATCCCGACCCTAAAAATGCTACCGGGTATGACTCCTGATCGAATCACTGATCGCAAGCATCTGCTCACACAACTGGACCAGACGCAAAAGCAATTGGAAACTGCACGCATCCATGACTGGAAACGATCATACCAAGCTGCATACGGCTTGCTGACCAAACCAGGTGCCCGCCAAGCATTTGACCTCACACAGGAGTCCGAAAGCACACGTGATGCCTACGGACAAACAACATTTGGGCAAAGCTGTTTACTGGCAAGACGTCTCGTCGAAGCAGAAGTTCCCTACGTTCAAGTCAACTGGAGCGAGTACGTCGAAACCTTCACTCCCAATGGCGACTTTGGTTGGGACACTCACATTTATAATTTTGAGCTGCTACAGGATCGTCACTGCCCAATTTTCGACCGCGCCTTCAGTGCACTGCTGGACGATCTCGGTGACCGAGGCCTGATGGACGACACACTTGTGATTGCCATGGGTGAATTCGGCAGAACCCCACGGATCAGTAACCGGGCTGCCCGAGAACACTGGCAACATTGCTACTTCTCCATCTGGGCGGGTGCTGGCGTGCAACCGGGACGCTGCATTGGCCAAAGTGATGCCAAGGCTGAGCATCCGGTAACACGCCCCATCACGCCGTTGATGGCTGGAACAACCATCAGTGAATTGTGTGGCATAGGAGCAAGAGAGCGCGCAGAAATGAAAGTCCTCGATGGTGGCAGCCTGATCCACGAACTGCTGTAGCCTCAATTCAACCGACGGATTCCCGAATAAGCCATGACACTTTTGATTCTGCGCTCAATCCTTGTTTTCACGCTTCTTTCGACAGCAACGCTGACCACCTCGTTGCTCGCGTCAGAACCAGTGCGATTGACTGATGACGGATCCTTGAAACGGGATCCTCGTTTTGTCAATGAAGGGAAAGAACTCGTTTATTGTTACGACGAAGCGCCGGACTTGATCCGCATGATGCGAATTCGTCTTGATGAACCAACTCCCAAACCGATGTTTGACAACTCCGGTGATAAACATCAGCTGGAACCTTTCTTCTCGCCTGATGGTCGATACATCGTGTTCACGGAGTGCACTGGCAATCTCTCAGCAAGGCTTGTCATTCGGGAACAGCAGAGCAAGAAAGACGCCTACATCACCCACAGTGGTCGCGGAGGCACGCGGAGCCCCTGCTTCTCACCAACAAGTGACCTCGTTGTCTATGCATTTGCAGAAACTGGCCCTCAGCATTTGTGGTCAGTGAAACCGGACGGCACTGACAAGAAACAGATCAATGAAACGCAGGGCATCAGTAATTGGCCAACTTTCACACCGGATGGCAAGCGTCTCGTCTATTCCAACAGTCGCGAGAACAATTATGAAATCTACTCGATGAACGTTGATGGCTCAGACGAGAAACGCCTCACAAACAACAATTTGATGGATATTCGCCCAACGGTCTCACCCAATGGAAGCAGGATCGCGTTCACGAGCACACGTGACGGCAACTATGACATCTATGTCATGAACATTGATGGTTCCGCAACCCAGCGGATCACCACGTCGGAAGAACGCGATGACTATCCAACTTGGCACCCGGATGGTAAGCGTCTGGTTTATGTCGGCGAACGTGCTGGAAAATTCGACTTGTACATGGTTGAGGTTCCGTAATGCGATTCACCATTGCACAGCAATCTGTTGCATCATCAATGCCGCACCACGGATTCCAATCCAGGTGGTTCGCGTCCCCCTGCCCGCACGTGCTCGCATTTTTCTGTTTGCTTTTAGTAGTTTTCTCTGCGCAGCCCCAGTCTGGCTTGGCAGTAGAACTCCGAGACTCAGACCAAGTCTCTTTGCACCCGACGGAACCCACTGAGATCACGCTGACAGGCCAAAACCTTCGTTCCGATTCAGGACAAATTGCTGACCTGTGGTGCAGTTCACCGGTGACCGTTGAGGTTCTGGATCCTGACAGTAAAGATCGCAACCGGGTTCGTTACCGCGTGACCCCCACAAAACCAATGGGCGGCGTTGTCACGATTCGTGCCTATACCACAGACTCCGTATCGCAGGCGATGTTTTTTTTCATTACTTCTCCTGCAAGTCAGGGCATTCCCACTGAATCGGCCCCTCCCCTGAAGCCGCCCTTCGGCATTGATCTTAAATCAAAAAGCAACGGCGACACCACGATTCGATTTGAGTGTTTGAAGGGGCAAACCCTGTTTGCCGAAATCATCGGCTCACGAATCGGCAGCCCGGTTGATGGCGTGCTGACTCTATCAGACGAAAACAAACGGGAACTGACGTTTGCTGACGATCATCCGATGACGGGTAGCGACCCTATTCTGAAATGGACTGCCCGGTACTCAGGCATCCACCACCTGACAATCAAAGACGTGGAGTATCGTGGTGGTCTTCGAATGCATTTGCGAGTGAGTAAAAAAACAACAGCCGGTCGAACCGTGCCATTGGCCGTCCGGCGTGGAGAAACGAGGCGGTTACGGGCCACCACGGAATCAAGTCAAGAGCCTCTCGGTGAACAAGTCGTGCACATTGGCATGAGCGAAGCCTCCGGTATGGGTTACGTGCCGCAAAGTTCAATCCTGTCACCATTCGTCAAATCAGACCTGCCTGTTTACACCGAAACGGAAAACAACCAGCTTCCAGTCCCTGCTTTGTTGTGCGGTAAAATCGAGACGGCCGACGAGGTTGACAACATCACCTTCGATGCGTGCAAGGGTGAAACAATCACCATCAATTTTCTTTCAACGGATGGCCCTTTCGTCGGCGACTTGCAATTGTTTCGCAATGACCAAAAGGTGCGTGAGCATCACTTCGGTCGAGATCCCAACAACAGCCTCAAATACAAAGTGCCTGAAACGGATACGTATCGGCTTGAGATTCGTGAGGTACTGAAGAGATCCGGAATCGGTTTTGAATATTGTGTTTCGCTTCGCAATGACCTCGCACCGACCGTGCTACGAATCGCTCCAGTCAAGCCAGGTGATCGCCGCATACGCAATGACAAGCCGCATCGCCAAGTTTGGTTCAACGATGAAACGTTACCCGTTCTCATCCGCGCAGACCGGCGCGGGTTTGATGGTCCGATCATCTTGCATGCTGAACTTGATGGAAAACCCTGCCAAGTCGATGGACGAATTGAACAGAAAAAAAATGAAGCAGAAATTCAGATTCACCTGCCAGACGCAGTTCCAAATCGCGAACTGAAGAGCCTCAGAATTTACGGAAGCTGCGAGATAGCCGACCACGACATGCACATCCCACTTGACCTGAGTGAACACATCAAACGGGATTTTGACGAATTCACCACAATCCCAGCAAATGCAGAACGCACCATTGCGGTTGTTGTAACACCGTACGAAGAGAAAAAAGAATGAGCATTGTTTCAACGAATCGTGCTGGGCACTGGCCACGACAATGGATCGTTCTTTTCATTTTTGTTGCGGTTCCGGGTTTTACTGAACTGGATTATCAGCCTTGCAGTGCCGACCAAACGCTCAAACAGGAAGCAATCACAGTACATCCTGCGAAGTACCAGATCTCAGGCAAGCGTGATCCACTACAGCTGATTGTCACTGTTTCGGAAAAAGAACAAACACTCGATGTAACGCGCGACTGCATCTATGAAGTTGACACGGATGCTGTAAGCGTCACGGACACCGGACTGGTAAGCCCAAAATTCGACGGGGAAACCACCATCACCATTCGCTGGCAAGACCTGAAGTGCCTGGCAACTGTCAAAGTGATCCATGCAGACGAGCCACAGCCAATTTCCTTCGATCATGACGTGCTCCCAGTCCTCGCCCAGACTGGCTGCAGTGGTGGCTCATGCCATGGGTCACCTCATGGGAAGGCAGGTTTCAAACTTTCGCTGTTTGGATCAGATCGCGAGTTGGATCGTGTTTCGCTGACCCAAGAACTTTACGGACGTCGAATCAACCCAATTGAGCCTGCGAAGAGTTTGCTTCTGCAAAAACCGAGCATGCAAATTGCTCATCAAGGGGGAAAACGTTTCTCTGTCTCAGAGCGACCTTACACTGTCCTTCATGATTGGATCTCGGAGGGGTGCCGGAACAATAAAAGTGATGTCGCATGCATCGGGATCGAAGTTTTCCCGAAGGAAAACAGACTTCTAAAATCACCTGGGTGGGAACAGCAGTTTTCTGTAATCGCGAGCTTTGAAGATGGTCAAAAACGCGACGTCACCCAACTGGCCAAATACGAGACTTCGGACCCGTTGGTTGCAGTCACAAATCGCACAGGATTGGTGACGGGACTACGACGTGGGGAATCGGCAATCATCATTCGTTATCTCAACCACATCGAAACGCCGCTGATGACTTTCATCAGAGACGCCAAAGAGTTTCGATGGGCTGCACCAATGCCAGCGAATGAGATTGATATCCACGTTCAAGCCAAGCTCAAAAAACTTAAATTCCTGCCAGCCACTCAATGCAAAGACCATGAGTTTGTCCGACGTATCTTCCTGGACACAATTGGCATCCTTCCCAG
>Ga0315331_10000892_pt1 | contig 21862 bp, 24 predicted proteins | sample M160m34915metaG_FD_203456 | JGI IMG/M metagenome (GOLD analysis project Ga0315331, IMG submission 203456) | Ammonia-oxidizing marine archaeal communities from Monterey Bay, California, United States - M1 60m 34915 | ecosystem: Environmental > Aquatic > Marine > Intertidal zone | place: USA...
AGGGACGTGGAAACTATTGAGCCCCGTCCGTCGCCGGCGTTGTATTGATCATGTACGGGAGCGGCTTGGCATATCGGAGCGCCGGGCTTGCCGCACACTTGGCCAACATCGTTCAAGGTGATGCCAGAAGCCGACTCGACCACATTGGCCGGCTTCGCAGAAGAAACTCTATCCTCGTCTAAATTCTTGATCGTTGCATAAAATTTAGCCTCGATCGGCTAACTGAAGCAGCCCCGCAACAGCAGTTGCGGATCCGTTTTGCGTTGTGTGGTTACAGCCCTAAGCCGCCATCAACATGAATTGTCTGGCCTGTCACATAGCCTGCAGAATCTGACAGGAAATATGCTACTGCGGCGGCGCTTTCATCAGTCTTCGCCAGCCGCCCTAGTGGGATGCGCTCTGTGATTTCCTGCCAGCGTGCGTCTGAGATTACTGCATGGGCACCTGGGTCTTTCTGTGTATAGCCAGGTGCCACGACATTGACTGTGATCCCAGCGCTGGAGAGTTCCGCAGCTAGGGCTTTGGCCAGCGCTTCAAGTGCGGCCTTCGCGGCGGCGGATGCCGGAAACAAATCACCAGAATGTGGAAACCGATGGGCCACGAAAGAACTAACCGCAACAACACGGCCTTGTTCGGATGCCGCTAAATGCGAAGCTGCTGCCTGGGCCATCAGGAAAAAACCATTCGCGATAGGATTGAAGCTGGCGGCGACACCATCCGCTGGCAATTCAACGATCGGGCGCTTGTCTGCAAAGCCCGCATTGGCGACCAGCCAATCCAAACCGCCGAATGCAGATATTGTGGCGTTGATGACTTCGGTGGCGCTTTCAGGCGCTGCCAAGTCCGCCAATACAGTTTTAACAACAGCGCCCTGCCCAACAGCGTCCGCTGCAACGGTTGCCAACCCATCAGCATTCTTGCGCGTATGCAGCATGAGCTTCATGCTAGGTGCCGCGACCCGCCGCGCGATAGCTGCACCAATCCCAGAAGCAGCGCCGGTAATGAGTGCAATCGTCATAGCGCGACCTCCCTCGTAAATCAGCTATGCAGTTGGCTTCAAATAAAAAGCCTTACCGCGTGGCTTGAGATCAGGCCCAAGGTCATAGATCAGTGGATTGCCGGTTGGAATTTCTACAGATGGAATACCTGCGTCAGAAATACCATCAAGGTGCTTCACAAGGCTCCGCAGGCTATTGCCGTGGGCTGAAATCAGTACCCGCTCGCCTGCTTTGATGCGCGGCGCAATTTCAGCTTCCCAATAGGGCTGCACGCGGGCGATGGTGTCCTTAAGGCTTTCGGTTACCGGCACGATCTCTTTTGGTAGGTAGCGATAGCGCGGATCGTTGACGGGGTAGCGCTCATCATCAGCGGTTAGCTCTGGCGGAGGAATATCGAACGACCGACGCCAGATCATCACCTGCTCCAGCCCGTGTTTTTCAGCAGTCTCTGCCTTGTTCAGGCCCTGCAGGCCGCCGTAGCTTCGCTCATTCAAGCGCCAGTCTTTGATGACTGGCAGCCAGCGCCTGTCCATTTCATCAAGCGCGATCCAAAGCGTGCGGATGGCCCGGGTCAAGACTGACGTGTAGCAGATGTCAAAATCATAGCCCTGCTCGAGCAACAGCCGCCCACCCTCTCTGGCTTCGGATTCGCCTGCTTCCGTCAGGTTGACGTCCTTCCAGCCTGTGAAGCGATTTTCCAGGTTCCACTGGCTTTGACCGTGGCGGATAAGAACAAGGTTCGACATAAGGCATCCTATCAGAAATCGAAATGCGGTGATTCAGAAGATAAGCACTCACCGAACATCTGCAAGGCAGACTGGACAACTGCGCCTAAGTGAGCAGATGGCCAATGCCAACACTCGTCAGAACCGCAAATGGCATGCAGATCAAACCGCCGACATAACGCCGGGCCGCCAGGCTGGCGCCAAGCAATGGATGCTCCCACAGGATGAAGCGCTGAATGTTCACTAAGGTCCAAGCATTATAGAGGGTCAGCACCTGCGCCATTCCTGCGTCTGCCTGCAGAAGCCCAGCTGCGACTGGCAGAACAACCATAGGTCCAGTTGGTAAAAGCGATCCGGCAACCGCCGCCAGTAATAGTCCAAGCATGCCGCTGTCTGCCCCGATCAAGCGGCCGACGAACTGTTCGGGAAGCAGTTCGCCCAGAAACCCGGCAATAAAGGCAGCAGGGATTACAATCGGCAGGACCCGAACACCCTGTTTCCAGGATATGGCAAGCGCTTCACGAACACTCTTATCCGGCTTGGCCAGCACAATCATGCCAACGAGTCCGGTCAGCGCGACCACAATCAGAAGAGAAATAGACATCAGCCTGCCTTTCGTGCTGCTGGCACTTCAGGTGGGCCACTAAGCGGGAAATAACGGCGGATCAGCAAGCCAGATATGATTGGTAAAGGCAGAGCTGCATGCATGCGGAGACCGCCCATCTCCAACCCGAAGAATGGCATCTCCCACACAAGGAACCGGTTCAAGCCAATTGTGCCCCAACCGATGGCGAAAGCGACGCAGGCACCGGCGTCTGCGCCAGAGCGAGCGACAGTAAGCATCAGCGGCATGATCACCCAAGGCCCGCCCGGCAATAAGGCCCCAGCACCAGCGGCAATCGCCAGTCCTTTCAGGCCAGATCCGGCACCGAGCGCACGTGCAATGGATTCTTTTGGGATCAGCACTGTCAGGAAACCGACCAACAACATCCCCATCAGAATGCGCGGTGTCATCGTTTCCAGAATGCTAAGGTCAACCCAGAGCGCACGAATGAACGCTGCCTCGCCCTTTAACCAGAGGCACAGAATGCCAAGGCCAATTGCCAGGCTCCAAACATAGAGCGCCGGTCCATAGCCGCGAAAAAGTTGTTTTTTGGCCAATTGGCTGCTCTGACTTCGCTGCCACCTGGGCCGCGCGTGGATCAATTAAGTTAGGATAGATGGTTTCCCCAGCGGGGAAAACGCCTGGATATGCGGACGCTCAGACGGCCACTTCCGAGGGTTTCGGCGTGGGACGATGAACCGTCCGAGATGCAGGCAGAATCACCCAAACGGTCGTGCGTTCATTTACGACACTCTCAATCTCGAACACGCCACCGTGAAATTCTGACAGCTACTTGCAAGGCGGTAGACCTAGGCCCGTGCCGTGGTATTCGCGGGTCAATTGGTTATCCAGCTGCACGAAGGGCTCCATAACCCGCTCAAGATTACTTACAAGAATGCCAATGCTTATATCATTCGTTTCTAAAAAAACGCCGCCATCCGCACTTTGGTATGTGCGCACATAAACAGCGCTGCCAGCAGCCTTGAACTTGGCGGCATTTGAGGTCAGGTTCAGCAGGAACTGCGGCATACGGCGTTTATCCCGCGGGAGTTTGGTGTGCCAGGCTCCGGCTGCGACAGAATTTTGATGTCACGCGCTGCTTCGGTTTTGCTAACGATACGCACCGGCGAATAATAAGTGCCGAATCAACAAGCTCATCCCGCAGATCAACCATTCCAGGCTCGTCCTTCGCCAAGTCCAGAGAACCATTAAAAACAGATAGCAAGTGCGCGCCTGAAGTATAGATATCCGGAGCATAGATACGGTATTCGTCTGACCCGACAGGCCCAAGCGCTTCAGAGCGGATGATCTCCGAGAAGCCCAGAATGGCATTGAGCGGCGTGCGCAACTCATGGCTCATCATTGCTAGGAACTGGGTTTTGGCGTGATTCGCAGCTTCAGCATCATCCCGTGCTTTCGCAACTTTGCTTTCACGCTCATCAGTAAAGCGACTTCTGTCCGCAACTTATCCCGCTCAGCCTCAATCTCTCCCAGTTGCGGATCAGGCTTGGCGGGTGAAGCTAGATCTGTCTTCAATTGCGCAAGTTTCGCCCGCTGCTTGCGCACCCGCAATTCAACCGTAAACACGATCATACTAAAAAGAGCTACCCCAAGCCATCGCAATGCAGACCCGCCTGCTGACGCAGCAGATTCGTCTGCCGCTAAGGCGGCCCTCGACACACACGCGGACCCCAGTGCAGCGGTTTGGCCAGTCAGTGCGCGGATGGCGCGATGGACGTTGAAATGCGGCAAACGGATCTCGATTGGTTATTAGGTACCTATCCACACCTTATCGTGCGACGTCTTAAACCAGGGTCAAATTACGCCCGCTTTAGTCCACCAAAATTGCCGTCTCTCAAACTCCAGAAACGCGCGAGCCTAACGGCTTAACGCCCCAACATCCCAAAACAGGCCCGCCATCACCCGCAAGCCACTACGGAGTGTAGGCCCAAGCGCATGCTCATCTGGAGCATGTTGGCTGCAGCCCGCGTAAGAATGCGGAACCCAGATTGTCGGCATGCCAAGCGTGTCCGTGAACACATCATTGGGTATCGACCCGCCGAGACTAGGTAGAAGCGCCGGTTTCTCACCGGTCGTCTCGGCCACGGAAGCAAGAGCTCTATCAACCCACGGATTATCCAGAGGTGTGCGCGTTGCAGCCATAGCTCCACGGATCGGCACTGCCTCTATCATGTCGTAACCATTGGCGACAAGATGCGACTGGATCGCTGGCAGAAACGCCTCATAGTCTGAGCCAGCAACAAAGCGGATCTGGCATACAGCAAATGCTGACGGCGGGATGGCGTTGACGGGTGCTGCCGGGTTCCCAGACTCCATCGCCAGGATTTCCAACGTATTCCAAGCGAACACCCGCTCATTTGGCGTGAGGCCTGCCGGCCCCCATTCCGGTTCAATCTCTGGCGCATCGGGCCCGCCATCCACTTCAAGGCCTGCCAATGCGGCGCGCACAGCATTGGAAATCGGCGGCGGTTTTAATGCATCGAGCTGCAACCGGCCTTTGCCATCTACGAGCGTCGAAATTGCGTTTACCAGCTGAACGGCCGGGTTCGAAATCAGCCCGCCCCAATTGCCGGAATGATGGCCACCGTCGCGAGCTCTTATGGTTAGTGAAAAGTTAGTATTGCCCCGGCTGCCCAAGAAAATCGTAGGGCGGTCAGCCTGTACGCGCGGTCCATCTGAAGCAATCAGCACGTCAGCGTGCAGCTTCTCTTTGTTGGCCGCAGCGAACTCCCGGAGCCCTTTTGAGCCCATCTCCTCACCGGTCTCCACCAGAACACGCAGATTGAACCCGAGCGCCCCACGTTCCTGCAACACCGCGGCGAGCGCCGCAAAATTGATCGTGTGCTGGCCTTTGTTGTCCGCAGTGCCGCGCCCATACCAGCGATCACCCTCTACAGTAATTTCCCAGGGCTTCAGGCCATCACGCCAACTCTCGTCTTGCCCACGCACTGTGTCACCATGGCCATAAACCAGGACTGTTGGGATGCCATCACCTTCGTGACGCTCAGCAACCAGCAATGGTCCCGCATCCACAGGGTTCGGCAAAACTTCCCACGTGCAGCCAAGCTCTGCTTCGAGTGCCGGGCCAATATTATCATGCAGATATCGCGCGAGTTCCGGAGCTCGTTTTGGCTCCTGGCTGGTGCTCTCAATTTTGATACGTTCATTCAGAACATCAAAGAACGCGCCGCAGTCGAAAGCCTCTTCAACCCGCGCAATCGCCCCATTGCGATCACCCATTATTGCGCACTCCGCCGCGCACTTGCGGCTCCACGATGTCCAAGATTTTACGGGTTGTTTCTTTGACCTCGCGGCGGCGTTGGGCGATATCCTTCCCATCCCAATTATAGAAACCTTCCCCGGCATCTGCGCCGGTACGACCATTCACCGGTAGATCCTGAACCCATTGAACAGCCGTGCGGCCAAGATGCAGGTTCGGAATAATCTCTGATTGTGATTTCGCGTGAACAACCAGCCCGCCCAAGTCCTTCACCTCGATCAGACCACCAGCACACATGCGTGGCCCGAAGGCGAGGCGGGCGAATTTATCGACATCCTCAACCGAGCAAAACCCTTCCTGCACCATCCAATAAGCCTCATGCAGCATCGCGTGCTGGAGCCGATTGAAGAGCGCGCCGACAATGGGCCGGTTAAGCATCACGACTTCTTTGCCTGTCCGCTCAAGCGCTGCTTTAACGCGGGCGGCCGTATCATCAGATGTGCCAGAGATACGGATTTCTTCAACGCATGCGAAGGCCTCTGCCGGCTGTAGGTAATGCACCCCTAGGAAGTTCTCTTTGTGCTGCAGATTGTTCGCCAGCAACTCCAAGTCAAGCCCGGACGTGTTGGTAGAGATAACCGTCGCCCCGCCCCATTTTGCCTCCATTTCTGCGTATAAAGCATGCTTTGGCGGAATGTCTTCCGGGAAATTTTCGGAGACGAAATCTGGTGCTTCATCTGGCAATTCAGAGACTGCCTGCATTCCTTCAGGCGCTGATTCTAGGACCCGTTCTGGGTCCCGCGTGAGGATCGTTACATCGAATCCGGCGTCATGGAAGGACGTAGCAACCCCCTTGCCCATCACGCCAAAGCCCGCGATCAATACGGATTGGATTGGTTTAGCCATTGATTATGCTCCTGAGTTGACGCCAGCGGGCATAACCCGCACCCCGGCGCGTAAACGTGTGAAAGGCAGTGCATCTGGGAAGGCCGCCATGGCTCCTGGTGCGGCGACATCCAAAACCGCATCGGCAATTGGCTGGAAGTGTCCCCTGAAATGCGCAGAGCTCTTGATGCCGAGAAACTTCATAGCAGCGGGCTCAATGCCAACGTGCCGGAAGAATTCCTGATCCGCCGCCTGCACCCGCTTCCCTACGACAAGGATATCAATCCCGCCAATGCGCAGCCGCGCCATTGGGTGCAGATCCATCCGTCCGCCTTTATAAAGTGGCCCGGAGGCAATCATCCGCCCCGAGGGCGCGCAGACCACTTTGAAATTCCCTGCAAGCGACGAGTCGCCAGGCACATCATGCTTGCCACCTAGTGCGACCGATATCTCAGCGCCCTCCCCAGCACGTGCAGCGATCGTCGCCACATGGGGATCAAACACGAGGCCAGCGGCAGCGCCTTCTATTCCAGCATCCAACATGGCCTTGATGAGGCCCATGGTATCCCCCGTTCCGCCAGCGCCTGGATTGTCTTGAATGTCAGCCAGGACGATAGGACGCTTGGCACCCTCCGCCAGACGCATGGCTTCGGTAACCGCAGCCTCTGGTTCGAGCACATCACCGCCCCAGTCCTGCTCCCGCGCTTCGACCATTTCTGCGAGCCGGTTGACCGCTGCTTCAGCAGCCGCTTGATCCGCTGCGTAGCCGTAGACACTTGGCCCGCAATCCGGAATGTTGGCCGCTGGAAATCCGCCAGCGAATGTCAGCAGCACGCCTGTTGCGGCTTCAATCTCGGCCACAGCTTCGACAATCTCATCGGCAGGCGCACGCATGGTGCAGCCTGCAAACAACGGGATCAAAAATGACGTTTGGCGAAAAGCGAAGCGCGGGCGTTTGGCACCACTTGCCAGATGGGCGTCGAGCCATGCCGCCATCCGCTCTCCCGTCTCCGCCATATCATCATGGGGGTAGGCCCGGTAGCCGGTGATGGCGGTTGCATGCTCACAGGCATCCCGGCTCATGTTTGCGTGATAATCCAGCGTCACGACAATTGGCAGAGCTGGTCCAACCTTCTGGCGGAGACGCTGCAACAATTCCCCCTCGCCATCATTCAGATGCTCCGCGACCATCGCGCCATGCAGGTTCAAAAAAATCGCATCGATTTCACCAGCCCCAGCCAGCTCTTCAAACAGCATGCCGACAATCGTCTCATAGGCATCCTCAGTTACCTGAGCAGAAGGTGCGGCGGATGCAAACACGAGCGGTGCAATTGTGTGACCTTGTGCTTCGGCCCGGTCGATGAAGCCGGATATGCCAAGATTGAAACCCTTAACCGCCGCCGGTAGGTCTGCGCCGCGCACAAGCGACGGCCAGCTATAGCCAGTTTCGAACTCTAATAGCGTCGCCTTATGGGGCGCGAATGTATTGGTTTCGTGGCGAAATCCTGCGACCGCGATCCGCGCCATGCATCGTCTCCTAGTTGTTTGTACCTTGCGAGCATAGCCGCCGTTCCCTTCCGCGCAATCCGGGTCGTATAGTCTCTAGATCTGCTGTTCGGAGACTGCCCATGGATTACCGCCCTGATGCCGAATGCCCGCTAGACGGCGTACGTGTGCTTGATCTATCGCGGCTGGTCGCTGGTAATATGTCCACCCATGTGTTGGCGGACCATGGCGCCGATGTCATCAAAGTAGAGCCGCCGGGCAAAGGCGATCCGCTCCGGGACTGGGGCGCGGATGGCATTAGTGTTCAATGGAAGATATATGCACGCAATAAGCGCAGCATTGTTTTGAACCTGCGCGACGCGCGTGGTAAGGCGCTGTTGCTGGACATGGTTGAAGCTGCGCAAGTCTTTGTAGAAAACTTTCGCACCGGCGGTCTGGAGAAAATGGGCCTTTCGCCTGAAACGCTTTGGGCGCGGAATCCGGCGCTCATTATCCTTCGCGTGACAGGTTTTGGGCAGACCGGCCCTTATGCAAATCGTCCAGGCTTCGGCACGTTGATCGAGGGCATGAGCGGGTTTGCCATGAAAACGGGGTTCCCTGATAGGCCGCCTACCCTGCCTAATATGGCGCTGGCAGACATGGTCGCTGGCCTCTATGGCGCGTTTGCCGTGATGACGGCGCTACGAGAAGTCGAGCAGAACGACGGCAAAGGCCAAGTCATTGATTTGTCCCTGCTGGAACCGCTCATGTCCATCCTCGGCGGAGACGCAGCGCTGCATCACGTGACCGGCAAGGCTCCAATGCGGACAGGGAACCGCTCCCTCACCGCCAGCCCGCGCAATACCTATGAGACGCGTGACGGGCGATGGCTAGCAATATCCGGCTCCATGCAGGCAATGGCGATGCGGTTATTCAGAGCAATTGGCCGGGAAGATATGTGCGAAGACCCGCGATATGCCACAAATGCCGCCCGCGTCGCCCGCGCAGATGAAGTCGACGCCATCGTCGGAGAATGGGTCGGCGCACGCACTTTGGGTGAAAACCTGAAATTCTTTGAAGAAGCCGAAGTTACAGCAGGCCCCGTTTATGATGCCGGCCAACTCCGCGAGGATCCTCATGTGCTTGGCCGCGAGGCATTGGTGAACATGCCAGATAATGACACGCCAGACGGATACTTGCCCATGCACAACATCATCCCGCGCTTATCCGAGACCCCCGGTGCCCTGCGCCGCCCTGCGCCGACATTGGGCCAGGATACAGATGTACTGTTAGAAGAACTTGGGCTGAATACTGATCGAATCGCTGAGTTGCGTGCAGCCGCCGTTGTTGCCTAATGACTCTTCAAGTGCGCTCAACCACAACCATTTTTCGCGTATACGGATGTCTTGTTTTCTTTCAAGATCCAGCCGATTTTGATGTCGGTCAACTTAATTTGACACCAAATCTAACCGCTCAGAATTGAGGAAGAGCAGCGTTGGGTTGATACACAACGGCCTCGCGGCAGCTGTCCGACAACGGATTACGTCCGCGCGCCCAAAAAGCGAACGTTCATATTGGCCACAGGCTCCAACGCACCGGAGGTTGGGTCTAGAATTACCGACCTACGTTACGCGTAACTTCTGGCGTTAAGCTACAAACCTAAAGGTCACACATATAATACCGCACCGTCTTCCCACGTCCCTCAAGCCGTGCCTCGCCCACTGGCTTGAAGCCCAGTGCCGCATGGAATGCGTCTGAGGCGGGGTTGGGTGGGGTGGCGTTTATCTCGCAGGCTATTTGGGGGAAGCCATGGGTGGCGGCCTGTTGGAATAGGTCCTCATATAACCGACGCGCCACACCTTGACGGCGGGCGTAAGGGGCGACGGCAATGCGGTCTATGTACAGGGCTTTGGGGTAGTGCTGGCGGACCCAGGCGAAGTTCGGGCTGTCTGCGGTGGTTGGTTGATCATAGGCTAGGAGGAATGCGGCCTCTGGGTCCAGCACGCGGGCGAAGCGGGCGCGAGATAGCATGGTCTCGAAATCTGAGGCCTCCATGAAGGAAAGCTCCTGGCCATTTGCCTGGTTCAGCGTGTGAACCCATTCAAGGTCTGACGGCTTTAAATCCCGGGCTGTCGCCCAAAGCGCTGTCATTTAGCCAGGTCGACCGGGCGGAAGCCCATGATGCGCTCAAAACGGTCCTGAAATGCGGGCCATACTTCTGGGTTGACCAAACGCGGCGGGACTTGGCCGCGCAATAACTCAATCATCTGCTGGGCCCCACCGGCGGACATATTGTAGTTTGCCTCTTTCGTAATGCCTGCATTATGGGGGGTCAGCAGCACGTTATCGAGCTTCATCAGCGGATGGTCTGGATGGGTTGGCTCTTCCCAGAACACATCGACGCCAGCGCCAACAATATCCCGCGCTTTCAGCGCTGCCACCAGTGCATCCTCATCCACAATGCCGCCGCGCGCGGTGATGACGAATACGGCTGTACCCCTCATGGCCCGGAACTGCTCCGCCCCGAACATATTCAGCGTTTCTTCAGTTCGAGGGCAATGGACGGTGATGAAATCGGACTGGGCCAATAGATCATTGAACCCGACCTTTGTTGCACCTTTGGCAGCGATTTCTTCCGCGCTCTTATGCGGGTCATAAGCTATAACCTTCATATTGAATGCCAGATTGCACAGTTCTGCCGTGCGTGACCCTATCATGCCGATGCCGACAATGCCCAGGGTTTTTCCGCCCATTTCAACCCCTGTATATTCCATGCGGTTGACGTTTTCTGCTCGGCGAAGGTGCCTGTCCGCCTGGATCATCTGCTTGGATACGGCGAGCATCATGCCAAGCGCATGTTCCGCCACGGCTTCGCGGTTTGCCCCAGTTTGATTAACGACCGCAACGCCCGCAGCCGTCATAGCTGCAACATCAATATAATCATACCCGGCTCCGGTAGAGGAAACGGCGACCAAGTTAGGCGCGCGGGCCAGCAAGTCATCATTGGGGAACCAAGGCTCCTGCAGCTCCGTGCGAGACTGGACCTGGTAGCCGTGCGCGCGGGCCATAGCGGCGTCGTTTTCCGCCTTATTGCCTGCATATTCGAGGCGCTGAATCTGCACATCCTCCACTGCATCAAAAGTTTTGATGGCGGATTTGGTATCCATCCACTCTTCGAAGAATACTACACGGCGGGCATTGTCAGACATGGGAGAACGATCTTCCAGGATCAGGAAACTAAGTGAGAGGACTAAGTTAACTATAACCGAAGCGAAAACCTAAAAAATTTCGCGCGGCAGTTCAGCACTGATTAAGCACGTTGGCGCACAGTTCGACAGGAGAGGGAAAAGCCCCAGCGTCACTTCCGGCGGATGAGGCTGCACCAAGAGGCTGATCCACACGCCTAACTGAGAGGATAAAGCCATGACTGAGCGCATCGCCCCGGCAGCCGCCGCCCTGATAGCCTGCGCCATACTCTCCAGAACAGCCGCTGCACAAACAGTGGGCGCAAACCCACCCTGCTCACCCCGTCAAGCCATCATCGACCGGCTTGCCAACAAATACTCTGAGAAATCTGTCGCCATTGGCATGGCGTCAAATGGCGGTGTGTTGGAAGTGCTGGCCGCCGGTGAGAAGGCAGTTCCCGGACAATTATCGTGGCCATGCCGAATGGCATGAGCTGCCTACTAGCAGCCAGGAAGAACTTTGAGATGCTGCAAGGTTCCACCCAGGTCAAAGGTGACCCGGCTTAACCTCACCCCAAACGCAGCAACGGCGCAGCATCCAATGTTGCCACGCCGCATCTTGAGGGATTCAGCACCCTAGCCAGTCCGCCCTAAGACATTCTGGGAGGGCTGTCGCTCGGGTCAGCCGCCAGCTTTAGCGCGAGCGACCTTGCCAGCGAGCATCTGCTGTTCTTCGCATGATCCGCAGATTTCCGTCAGCTTAGCCAGATGCATCTCGGCAGCGGCCATATTGCCGACCTTAATTTCAAGCTCACCGTAATATTCGTGAGCGCCAACATGGCTAGGATCAATCGACAGCGCTTTGTCATAGGCTGAACGGGCTTGGCCGTTGTCGCCCATCTGGCGATATGAATAGCCGATATAGTTATAAGCGTCGGCGGAGCGGGAATTCTCTTCCAGGTATTCCTTCCCCTTAGAGATCGCCTTGCTGTAGTCGCCGCGATCAACGTAACGCTTCAAGTCACCGATCGATACGTCAGAAGACGTTGATGAGCCCGCTGCATACACAGATACAGGCGCAGCTAGCATTGCAGCCATTCCGGCCGTCAGGATTACACGTCGCATGGAAATCTTCCTCGCTTTTAAAATGATGGGGTTTCTTACCCTGGACAGCATCGATTCCAGCTAAAGATATGACCACACGCAGGCTGAAATAAAAGGCCTAATTTCTAAACCGCGTGACGATCATCACATAAAAAGGACAAGAGCCAGCAATCATGGCGCAATGATGACATCTCTATCTCTATCTCTATGTCTATCCTGAATGAGCCTAAATCAACCGATTTATGAACTAATTTGGCGCACAAGCCCGAATTGCGAACTCGAATGTTGCGTTAGCGGCAGGTCCTCGCGCAAACGGGCTCAAGATTGGCAGGTCGATGCCGGATTCGTGGTAGGCCTGAATTTTCTCTTTGCACTCGCCAGGCGTGCCAGCGATTCCGGTCGCGTCGATCATGGCATCCGTCACCATACCGGTGGCCTCCCGATGATCACCACGCTGCCAGGCTTCACGAATGCGCGCGACTTCATCTGGAAAACCATGCTCAGCGATCAGACGATTATAGCGCGGGAAGAACCCCACATAAAACGCAAGGCCTGGGCGCATAAGGTCGAAGGCTTCTGCCCGATCATCGGACACTGCCAGCGGCATAAGTGAAGTAACTGCGATCTTCGATGGATCACGCCCGGCCCGCTCTGCGCCAACGCGCAGGCTTTCGCGCGCCGTGGCACCTGTCTTGAGTGTGCTGCGCGTTAAGATAATACCGTCTGCAATTTCACCGGTCGCCTCAACCATTTTTGGAAACAGTCCAGCGAGATATATGGGCATATGTCGGCCTGATTGCTCAAACCACAGGTCGAATTGCTCAATCTTGATCGTGTCGCCATCAATATGCGCCACGCTTTCATCCAGCAATTGGCGAATGAAAGCGACCGTCTCTCGGGTTCGCGTGATCGGCTTGCCGTATTGAACCCCGTGTTCCGGCTCGACCTGCACCTTATGACTTGAACCAAGGCCAAGAATAAAACGCCCGCCAGAGATATCATCCAGCGTCGCTGCCGCCATCGCAATCGTCGGTGCAGTGCGCACGTACACGCTGCTAATCGCCGTACCAAGCTTGATGGTTGATGTGCCTGCTGCGGCGGCCGAAAGCACAGCGAACTGGTCTCCGCCATGGCCTTCTGCAACCCAACCAGAATCATAGCCCAGGTCTTCAGCCAGTTTTAACAGATTGACGATCTCTAAGGGTCTGGGGCCGCCAGATACAGCGATGCCAACGCGGGCCATAATCCCATACTCCTAAACTATGCCGTGCGGCGAATGTCTGCCTGAATGCCCTTGTGCGCAGCCGGGTAGCTTTCGCTAATGCAGGCAAGCCGGTCCCGCAGTAAGGCATGGGCATCCGGCAATGCATGAAACGGTGTTGAGGGGTATAGATGATGCTCCGCATGAAACGGCATGTTCCACATGAGGAAGCGCACTGGCTTGGAGGCCATCGTCGTCCGCGTATTGGTCAGGCCGTCCCGGTCTTCGGAACATCCCGTATGCTCTGCCAATAGGATCACGCGCATAAACGGTTGTGCCATCATCATCGGCAGAATCCAGTACAGCACCGCCCCCCAACTTTGCAGCGCCAAGCTGACCGCCAAAATGAGTGCATATAGCCCGACCTGCAACAGAGCAGACCGCTGGATCTCCGCAATCCCCCGTTCTGGAATGTAGGGCAGATGGCCAATCCGCCCGGTCACACAGCGCCAGAGGTCCATCATCTGGGCGCGGTAATACAGCAGGCCGGATAGCCGCTTGATGTATTCCCACATATTGGTTGGCTTTGGCACAATCAGTTCAGGGTCGTTGTCCGGGTCCTGAGTGTAGCGGTGATGCCACGCATGAAAGCGACGGTAATACGTGGAATTCCACCCGACTGCAGCGCCTGTGCCCCAACCAACCATCCGGTTCAGACGCCTGCTGGCAAACGGTGTTCCGTGGACGCATTCATGCATTGGCGCAAATAGCGTCGTGAACATGAAGCCCAGCAGTAGCATCGCTGGAATGCGTAACCAAAGCACATCAGAAACCGCATTCACTAACATTCCAGCCGCCAGAATAGCCGCCACATGCCCTGCTAGATGTTTTAACCCGGCTGCATCGGATTTGCGGCTGAGGTCTGCCAGCGTCTTCCGGTCCAGCACATGGCGACCTGGCAGCGCCATCGTACCCATATCCGGCTCGGCGATAACATCCGAGTCGCCGCTTTGCATATCTGGGTCGATTTGCAGTTTCGTCATATCGTCCGCCGCTATCGTTCAAACACGTAAGCCTTCACCCTATCGAATAATGACGTTTAGTCATACCGAAACCCACACCAGTAATAAGGAATGCTCGCATGCTTCAATTCTACTACAACACCGGCCCTAATCCCATGAAAGTGGCGCTGCTGCTGGAGGAAACCGGCCTTGAATATGAAGCTATTCCGGTAGATGGCCGCAAGGGCGACCAGCACAAGCCAGAATACAAAGCGATCAATCCCAACGCAAAAGCGCCAAGTCTGGTTGATGGCGGCGCACCGATTTTTGATAGCAACGCAATCCTGATGTATCTCGCGGACAAAACTGGCAAATTCACGCCTGCTGTTGGAGACACAGCAAGGGGCGATGTGTTGTCATGGCTGATGTTTGTGGCGACCGGCATTGGTCCTTATTCCGGCCAATCCGTGCATTTCCAACATCACGCGCCAGAGAAAGTGCCTTATGCCATCAACCGTTACCGGTTCGAGGCGAAACGCCATTACGGCATCCTGAATGATCGCCTTGCCGAACGCCACTTCATCCTGGGCGATAACTATTCCATTGTGGATATGGCAACTTGGGGCTGGGCGCGCTTACTACATATCGTCATTGACGCAGATACCTGGGCTGAACTGCCGCACCTCAAACGTATGATTGACGAAATCAGCGCCCGTCCCGCCGCCAAACGCGCAAATGCACTTGCCGCGAAGCATACCTTCAAGACGGAAATGGACGCAGACGCACAGCGGAATATGTTCCCGTCCAATTAGACGAAAGCCTGAATTTCAGTCTGCAGCAGTCGCTTAGTGCGCGTCTGCTGCAGCGCCTTCGGCCAGCTCAAACCGTCGGCCACAATATGGGCAATCGACATTGCCTGATGCCCCCATGTCCAAGAAAACGCGCGGATGGCCAAGAGCACCATCACCTCCGTCACATGCGACGCGGGATTGTTCGGTTTTGACGATTTCGGGCGGCTCCATCGCGCGGTCTCCTAAATGATGATTTTGGGTGGATAATATGCGGCAAACTGAGACGCGCAAGATCAATCCAACATAGGACCCATCCGAATGAAATCATGGCGAACGCCGTCAATTTCTGCAGCGTCCCTTAATGCCCCTTCCGGCACAAACCCAATGCTTTCAAACAAAGTGAGCGCGGGCTTGTTTGATGCCACGGCTGCCAACTGCAGTCGGCGACAGTTTTGCGACTTGGCCCAATTGACCGCGGCCTTCATGAGCTCCCGCCCTAAGCCTGCACTGCGATGATCTGGGTCCACGCTCAAACCAAGCTGGATAACGCCTGCGAAAGCCGGATGCGCGTGTGCGCGAGCCAAAAAAGCGACTTGAATGCTGCCATCTACCACAACCACCAACACGCAGCCGTCGGTGTGTTCAGCGGTGCCAAGCTTGGCTTGCAGCATGTCCGCGCCAGATGCTGAACCTACATCATAGGCCAAAAAGTAAGGTGCCTACGCCGCAGCATGTTTTGAAAGCGTAATTAATGCAGCGGCGTCATCTGGTCCTGCCAGCCGCACACTAACAGCCAACCATCACCTCCAATGTCGCCATGCGCTTTTCTTCACGGATGATGCGAACGGCTTCGGCAAGTGCTTCCGGAAGACGCGCAGGGTCAGACACGCGTTCGCTCCAGCCCCTGTTAGCCGTAGCTATCAGGGCATAGTCAGGCGCAGGTTCCAAGGATGTGATTGGCATGGCGTTCGCCTCGGCCGCCACGCCATCTGGATACATCGACAAGGTTGACCGGCGAACGGCATTCCATACTCCATTGTGCATCACCACCACCAGGATCGGCAGGCCAAGCGCCTCTGAAATCTGGCCGCATGCGACCGGGTTCGCGAACATATAGGAGCCGTCGCCAATGCAGGCAGCGACAAGCGCATCCGGCTTTGCGTGCGCCATTCCCAGTGCTGATGGAAAGCCCCACCCGAGCCCCGCAGAGAGCGAGTGCCCAAAGAACCGATTCGGCCCATTGGTCGTAATGTAGCCGGGCTGCACTCCAAGCTCATTCATAATAATGCCGTCGCGCCCGATGGCGGCGGACACAGCAGCGCTAACGTAGGCTGGCTGCATCGGCGTTCCAGCCTCTTCCGCCTTCGCCATACGAGCGCCACGGTCAGCCGCTAGCGTCGCCATCAATGCATTTAGCCCTCTGGTGTTTTTAGGAAGTGCTGACGCTAATGCAGCTAGGGCCTCTGCCGGATCACCTGCAAGGGCAATATCAACGGGGAAACCGCGCGTGGGGAAACGGCCAAAGAGCGGATCAGCACCTAGCTGGATGACTTTACAGTCCGCAGACAAGTCAACGCGTTTGATGATCCAAGGCACCAGCGCATCGACGCATAGGACAACATCGGCTTCAGCCAGCAATGGACCGGTTTCAAAGCCCGCATGTAACGGATTATCGCTCGCCATAACGTTGCGCGTCGGCCAGAACTCAGCAACGGGAAAGCCGCATTTCTCTGCGAGCATTTGCACAGCAGCACCCGTCCGGCCATCGGCGTCACCCCGGCTGGAGATAAGCAGCGGCCGCTTTGCAGCTTTCAGCATATTCGCCGCTGCATCGACATCAGCAACAGCTGGGCGAAGTGGACCGGAGGGTGCCGCGCGCATCGGTGTGTTCACAGCACTTGGCGGCAACGGTTCCGCCAATGATTCACGGGGCAATGCGAGATAGACCGGACCACGAGGCTCCGTCATCGCTACCGCGACAGCGCGGTCGATCACGGCTTCCACTTCCTCACCATATCGAAGCTCGTATTCCCATTTGCAGGCAGAGCGGACCATAGACGCCGAGTCCCGCAAGTCCTGCCCCCAGTGGATCGGCACATCCCGTGAGCCTGGTCGCGCGCCTTCCGTAATAGGTGTGCGCCCGGCCATGACGATCAGCGGTACGTTGTCAGCTGCGGCGTTAACCACGCCCATCACGCAATTGGCCAAGCCAACCGTGACATGCGCCATGATCGCCTGGGGCCTGCCGGTCGCCAGATAGCGTCCGTGTGCCATGGCGACAGCTGCCGTTTCATGGGGCGCGATTACTGGTTCTGGGAATACAGCGCCCACTGGGCCGCCCCGCGCAAATGCTTCAATGATCGAGGCGAAATCAGTGCCGCCATTGGCGAACAGCGCATCCAGGCCATTTGCATGGAGACGGGCAAGCAAGGCTTCAGCGGCGGTTTCGGGCGTGAATGGCATCTGAATAGCCTCTCTTGCTGGCGCGGGTACGAGCGGCATAGTTTAGAGAGATTATCGTCAGAACAAAGAGGCGTCGCTATGGATACCGCTGTATTTTCTCCTGGAAATTTTGTTCCTGGCCAACCGGTCCGTGGCGCATCCGTATGGGGCCGGGATGACTATCCGGACGATCGATACTGGGTGAGGCTTATTCCAAGTGTGCTGGTGGATGAGATTGACAGCGCCCTCCCCGCCCTTCGCGCCGCTAACCTCCACCCAAGGGATATCCGCGCCGACCATTTTCCATTGCGGAAGAGCGCTGAATTCATCCAAGCTGTCGCGGAAGATGTGGACCAAGCACCTGGTTTCACGCTGCTTTCAGGCTTTCCAACAAAGCGATACAACTACGCAGATACCGCACTGGCCTATACCGGTTTGATGGCGCATTTCGGAAATATCGCTATCCAGAACCGCATTGGTGAGTATGTCGTCGATGTGTCTGACAAAGGCCGAGGCCTCGGCCCCCAGGCGCGCGGTCATTACGGCAATAAGGAATTACCATTTCATGCGGACGGCGGCAATGCAGTCAGCCTGCTCTGCCTTAAAACGGCACCTAGCGGCGGACGTAGCCTGATCGTGAGCGGCCCGGCGATTTACAATGCCGTCTTAGCTGAAGCTCCGCAGCATTTGCCCGTTCTGGAGCGCGGATTTCATCATCACCGCCGCGATGAGCGCGACGCCAATGACCCAACCTATACGCCTTGGCGCACGGCCGTATTCGCCTCATACGATGATAATTTCCACATTATCTATGTCCGCCCGTCCATTGATTACTGCCGCGAAGAAGGCGTGACATTCACTGGCGAAGAAACTGCCGCCCTCGATTTCGTCGACAGCGTCATTGCGAGACCAGAACTCCAAGTCTCCATGGCGCTTGAGCCGGGTGACCTACAAATCCTGAACAATTTCATGGTCCTGCATTCCCGGACCGCATTTGAGGACGGCCAAGACCAGCAACGCCACTTGATCCGCCTATGGCTCGACAACCCGGCATCACGTCGCAACGGCCCCGGCAAGATGGACTGGTATATGCCCGAACATTCCCGCTTCCTAAAAACCCGCGGGCACCTGCTGGAGGGGTACGACGGGTAACGTAAAGGCTAGCCTATTCGCCGTTGACCACATCGAGGAAGGTTTGGCCGAATTTCTCCAGCTTCTTAGCGCCAACCCCATGAATGCCGCTCATCGCAGCGAGTGATTTGGGGTGCTCGGCGGCGATCGCGATCAGGGTTCGGTCTGGAAATACGACATAGGCCGGGACCGATAATTCTGTCGCCAGTTCACGACGACGGGCCTTCAGGGCAGAGAGCAGGCTTTCGTCCACGTTGTCAGGCAGCGGGGCAGCCGCCCCACGTTCACGGCGCGGTTTGCGGCCTGCCGTATTCAATGGATCAAGCCGCAACATCACCTTGGCTTCACCTTTAAGGGCGGCACGGCCATTGGGGCCAACAACCCAAGCGCCGTATTCGCCAAGCTCCACCGTCGCGATGCCAAGCGCATAAAGCTGGCGAAAAATCGCGCGCCATTGCTGCATGCTTCGGTCCTTGCCGACGCCGAAAGTTGGCAACGCATCATGGCCGAACTTAGTGACGCGTTCGGTCATATCGCCCCGCAGCACATTGATTACATGCTCCATACCGAAGCGCTGGCCCGTGCGGAGAATGGCGGAGAGCGCCTTTTGCGCATCAACCGTTCCATCGAACCGCTCAATATTCCCAGTGCAGAGGTCGCAATTGCCGCACGGCTCTGCATCCTCGCCGAAATAGGCAAGCAGCGTCTGGCGGCGGCATTGCGCGGCCTCAGCGAGAGATACCAATGCGTTTAGACGCTGGCGCTCGATAGCCTTCTGCGTATCCGTCGCGTCACCGTCATTGATTTGCAGGCGGCGGAGGCGGATATCATCCATCCCATAGAGGGTAAGCGTATCGGCCGGCAGGCCATCGCGTCCGGCACGGCCAATTTCCTGGTAATAAGCTTCAATACTCTTTGGCAAACCTGCATGGGCGACGTAGCGTACATCCGGTTTATCGATGCCCATCCCAAACGCGACCGTGGCGCAGACGATAACGCCGTCTTCCTTCAAAAACCGATCCTGCGCGTCTTCCCTGGCTTCCGTCATCATGCCCGCATGATAAGACAGCGCAGTGAGGCCTTTAGCTGAGAGGTCCTGCGCTAACTGCTCAGTCTGCTTCCTGGAATTGCAGTATACAATGCCACTTTCGCCAGGATACCGGGCCACAAAATCCGCGATTTGGCGGCGGGGGCTATTTTTAGGCTGCATTGCTAAACGGAGGTTCGGTCTATCAAAACCATGGACGACCGTATGCGGCGGGGCATCAAACAATCGTCCAGCGATATCATCCCTGGTGGCGGCATCTGCGGTCGCGGTCAAGGCGATGGTTTGGACGTCGCCCAAGCGCCGACGCACATCGCCAAGCTGCGCGTATTCGGGGCGAAAGTCATGGCCCCATTGGGAAACGCAATGCGCCTCATCGATCGCCAGCAGATCAACTTTGGCGTCATCCAGGAAGCGCGAATTACCGCTGGCAAGCCGTTCTGGCGAGAGATACAGCAGCCGCAAGCGGCCATCCTCTAACGCCCCAAAAATTCTGTCGGCTTCTTCCGGTGTGGTCGATGAATTCAGACTACCCGCCTCGACCCCCACTGCACGCAAAGCCGCCACTTGGTCCCGCATCAATGCGATCAACGGAGAGACCACGACGCACAGCCCGCCGCGCGCCAATGCCGGGAGCTGGAAGCACATGGATTTACCCGCACCCGTTGGCATGACAGCCAGCACGTTATCGCCGCGCATAACCGCACCGATTACATCTTCCTGGCCTGGCCGAAGCGATGGATAGCCGAACACGTCCTGCAGCAGTGCGAGCATCCAATCACGCTCCGCATCGGGCAGGACGAAAGGTTCAGGTTCGGCAAGGATGGCGGGTTCAGACATAGTGCCAACCTAAGCCGATTCTATGCTGCGTGTAACCGCGACTAAAGCGTTTCCACTGCCGGTTTGTAGGCAAGGTCGAGATCCCGCGCGACAGCCTCATAGGTCACGTGACCATCATGGATATTGAGGCCTTCCAGAAGGTGCTTGTCATCCCGGCATGCCTGCTGCCAGCCTTTCTTTGCCAGCGCGAGCACAAATGGCAGTGTTGCATTACTAAGGCCTTGGGTTGACGTGCGCGGCACCGCACCCGGCATGTTGGTGACGCAATAATGAATGACGCCTTCATCAACATATGTTGGTTTATCGTGGCTGGTCGGGCGGCTTGTCTCGAAGCACCCGCCTTGGTCAATTGCGACATCAACCACGACTGAGCCTTGCGGCATGAGCTTGATCATCTCACGGCTAACAACCTTTGGCGCTGCCGCCCCAGGCGCCAGCACGGCGCCAATTACGAGATCCGCTTTTGACAGCAGCTGTTCCAGCGCGCCGACGGTGGAATAAATTGTGTTCAGCGTTGTTCCGTATTGCAGCTCAAGCTCCCGAAGACGCGGGATGGATTTGTCAAGCACGGTAACCCGTGCTTCCAGGCCCATCGCCATTCGCGCAGCATTCGCACCGACGGACCCGCCGCCTATAATCAAGACATCCGCCACCCCAACGCCCGGAATGCCGCCAAGCAGCATGCCCCGCCCGCCTTGTTCTTTTTCCAGGCAATGCGCGCCGACTTGAATTGCCATGCGGCCAGCGACTTCGCTCATCGGAGCCAGAAGCGGCAAGCTGCCGTCATTCGCCGTAACTGTTTCATAGGCAATAGCTGTGCAGCCAGATGCCATCAGGCCTTCTGTTTGCTTTTTGTCTGCCGCCAAGTGCAGATATGTGAACAGAAGTTGGCCCTTGCGCAGCATCGCGATCTCAGGTGCCAGTGGCTCCTTCACCTTGACGATCATTTCTGCGGCGTCGAATACATCCTTAGCCGTCGCAACGATCTTGCCGCCGACACGTTCATAGTCCGCATTGGAGTAGCCCGAGCCAACGCCCGCATTATCCTGCACCAGCACCTCATGGCCGTTATGAACGAGTTCGCGCACACTAATCGGCGTTAGGCCGACGCGATATTCATGGGTTTTGATTTCCGATGGGACGCCGGCGCGCATTGCTCAATTCTCCTTGGAATATTGATCCCG
>Ga0315331_10000896_pt1 | contig 21834 bp, 17 predicted proteins | sample M160m34915metaG_FD_203456 | JGI IMG/M metagenome (GOLD analysis project Ga0315331, IMG submission 203456) | Ammonia-oxidizing marine archaeal communities from Monterey Bay, California, United States - M1 60m 34915 | ecosystem: Environmental > Aquatic > Marine > Intertidal zone | place: USA...
ATAGCAGTTCATCGAATACCGCTGATGTGCTGAACACCTGATGGAACGTTTTCTGCATACGTGCCGAATGAACATCGTCACGTTATTGTTCACCCGCCCCTCCCGGTTCTCAGGCAGAACTGCCGTGACAGAAATGCACCGGCGGTTCTTGCGAGACTGAACCGGCACAGCCATAAACCCGGAGGTGCAGCAACCGCTTGCACCCATTTTGTGAGAACCACATGAACATCAACAGGCTCACGATTGTTGTGGCTTTGTTTCACCTGTCGGTCGGCGGTGCAGCAACGGCCGTTCGGCCAAATATAGTTGTGATTCTGACCGATGATCAGGGCTATGCGGATATCAGTCTGAATCCACATCAGCCGGAAGGCGTCTCAACGCCGCATATGGACGCCCTTGCAAAAGATGGCGTCGTCTTTTCGCAGGGATACACCAGCAGTCATGTGTGTTCGCCCACACGAGCCGGGCTGATGCTGGGGCAGTATCAGCAGCGAGTTGGAGTTTATTCGGCGGGTGACGGGGGGGCGTGGATTTGATCCGGAGCAGCCGATTTTCCGTCTTTTCTGCCGGATGATTACGTCAGCACGGCCATTGGCAAGTGGCATCCGGGACTTGACGAAGACTATCCGGAACTGAAATGGCATGCGATGAGTCGTGGTTTCAACGAATGCTACAAGTTTATGGGCCGCGGGGGTCACAGCTATTTTGATTTGCGCAGCGACAGCAAAGGGAAGTTTGCTGATCCGATCTATGGCAACAGGGAACGCATTAATGATGAAGGTTATCTGACCAATCGGCTCAGTGAAGAAGCTGTTGGTTTCATTGATCGCAACAGGGCCAATTCGTTCTTCCTGTATCTCACCTACAACGCTGTGCATGCTCCGGCGGAAGCACCGGCGGAGGACATTAAATCGTATCAGGAGAAAGTTCCCCGAGCTCACTAAGCAACGCGTTATTCTGATGGTGATGCTGAGGCACCTCGACGATGGTGTCGGCGATGTTGTGGGCAAGCTGAAGCAGGAAGATCTCTTCGATAATACGATTCTGTTTTTTCTGACGGACAACGGTGGTTCAAAGGCTATGAGTGCTGACAACACACCACTGCGCGGTTAAAAAGGCAGTCCGGATGAAGGCGGTATCCGTACGCCGTTCATTGTCAGCTGGCCTGACAGGTTTACGGGTGGTCGCACAGTTGATACGCCCATTATTTCCTTTGATATTCTGCCGACTGCACTGGACGCAGCCTGCCTGCAGAAAACGAATTTGACGGGAAGAGTCTGCTGCCGTTGCTGACCGGTGAAGCCACGCAGCATCATGAAACAATCTTCTGGAGCAAAGGAAAAGAGGACGAATGGGCGGTGCGCCGTGGTGCCTGGAAACGGTACTGGACCGGAGGCCACCTCGAACTTATCAGCCTTGCCGATGATCCGTTTGAACAGAAGAACGTGGCCGCGGCTTACCCTCGCAAAGTAAAGGAACTCAGGACAGCATATGACCAGTGGATTTCGAACATGGCAGATCCGATTCCAGGAGATCAGAAGCGAGTTGATGTGGTCAGGTCTGCTGATGCTGTGACGCCCGGGAAGGAGTTAACCGAGCGAGAGAAAAAGCGAGAACAAATTCGGGCTGAAAAGAAGCAGCGGGCTGCAGAAAAGAAAGCGAATAATATACCATGACATTCGCGCAGCAGATTTCCCTTATTGTTTGTTGCACCTGCGCCTCTGCAGTTGCAACCGACGAAACCCCGGTGACGAACATCGTTGTCGACAGCAGTACTCTGACCGGCAAGGTCATGTGTGGGTATCAGGGCTGGTTCAACTGCGAAGGAGACGGCGCAGGTCTGGGCTGGACACACTGGGCCAGGAATCGAAACAGGCCCTTCGGCCCCGGAAATGTGACCGTCGACCTGTGGCCGGATGTTTCCGAACTTAGCGCGGACGAGCGGTACGCGACGGAATTCAGCCACGCTGACGGAACGATGGCGGAAGTATTCAGCAGTGGAAACCGAAAAACCGTGTTGCGACATTTTCAGTGGATGCGCGACTACGGCATCGATGGCGCGTTTGTGCAGCGGTTTGCCAATGGTCTAAAAGATCCGATTTCTTTGCGTCACAAGAACAATGTGCTGTCGGATGCGCGAGAAGGGGCTGCGAAATACGGCCGCGTGCTTGCCGTCATGTATGACCTGTCAGGGCTTCGCGCCGGGCAGGTAGAACGCGTCCGGTCAGACTGGGCCATGCTGCAGACGCAGATGAAGCTTGCCAGCGACCCGGCCTACCTGCATCATGATGATGGGCCGGTCGTCGCTGTCTGGGGAATCGGTTTCACCGATAACCGCCGGTACTCCCTGGGTGAGTGCTTTGAGCTGGTGAAGTGGCTGAAATCCGAAGGCTGCAGAGTAATGCTGGGAGTTCCTTCGTTTTGGCGAGATGGGAAACGGGATGCCACCGATGATGTCACGTTGCACGCAATTCTCAAACACGCGGATATCGTGAGTCCATGGTCGGTCGGCAGGTACCGCACTCCGGTAGAAGCCACGCGGCACGCTGCCGGAGTCTGGCAGCCGGATCGCGTATGGTGCGCCCGTCATGGTCTCAGTTTTCTGCCTGTTGTGTACCCTGGATTCAGCTGGCACAACCTTACAGGCGGAAGTATCGATGACATACCACGATTGAAGGGGCGGTTTCTGTGGTCGCAGGCGGTGGGTGCGAAACGAGCGGGGTGCGACATGATCTATGTTGCCATGTTTGACGAGGTCGACGAAGCGACAGCGATCTTTAAATGCACCAATCATCCACCTGTGGGCCAAGGTGCTGAGTTTCTGACCTATGAAGGTCTGCCGAGTGATTATTATCTGAAACTTGTCGGACACGCGGGACGAATGCTCCGCGGAGAAGCTCCCATTTCTGATCAGCTGCCGTAGCTGTTCAGGCCATTATTACGAACTCCGATTTCCAGTCAGATCAACAACCATGCCACGAAACAGACTCAGTGTTGTAGTTACGTTCTTATGCTTTTTGAACGTTGCTTTCGGCAGCACAAAGCCCAATGTTCTGTTCATTGTGTGTGATGACCTGAACACTCATGTTTCGACGTCCGGCTATCCGCACATCAGTACGCCCGCCTTTGACCATCTGGCGGCTCAGGGGATGACGTTTCGTCGCGCGTATTGTCAGTACCCCGTTTGCGGCCCTTCGCGAGCATCTTTTCTGCACGGTCTTTATCCGCAGTCGACAGGCATTCTGGATAACAGTTCGGATATCCGCGATGTACGCCCCGGCACTGTATCGATGCTGCAGCGATTCAAGGAGTCCGGTTACTGGACAGCAGGTGTGGGCAAGGTGTTTCACAACACACGCGCTGATCCTGGTGAAGTGGCATGGAACGAAGTGTTGCGGTTCGAGAATGATGAAATGCCGCTGGTGACACCAATCCGTGAGAAGTTCGAAGCAGAACACGGATCTGTTGCACAGGGTAAGGCTCGACGACTGTGGCGACAGAAGTACGCCACGATCGCCACACAGACGCGTGGTCAGCAGCCCGGTTATGGCCCCAGCGGTTTGCGAGACGACCAGCACAAGGATGGCCGGAATGTCCGACAAATCGTTTCGTGGCTGGATAACGAGGTCCACGGAGAAGCCCCGTTTTTTATCGCGTGTGGCATTCAGAAACCCCACGTACCGTTTCTGGCGCCCGACAAATACTTCGACATGTATCCGTCGGCCAGTCTTAAGTTTAAGCCTGCTTCGCCGACGTTCTGGCGGCAGGCGCCCAGGATTGCGATGGTCAAACGTTATGAAGGATTCGGGTTTGAATTAGGTGTCGGAAACGATGCTCTGCGACGTGAGTACATGCAGGCTTATCACGCCTGTATTTCATTCATTGACGCTCAGATCAGTCTGCTGTTTGAGGCGTTGAAACGTACAGGGCACTGGGATGACACCATTGTTGTGCTGACTTCCGATCATGGTTACCAGCTTGGTGAACATTTCATGTGGGGCAAAGTCACATTATTTGAGGTCTGCGACCGTGTGCCACTGCTGATTCGAGTTCCTGAAAGCTCGAATGCAGGGCAGACGAAGGCCGGATCATCCAGCGAAGGGCTTGTGGAACTTGTCGATCTGTTTCCGACACTGACGGAATTGTGTGATGTAACCCCGCCCCGCGATCTGCAGGGCCGAAGTCTGGTGCCAATGCTTCGTGATTCAAGCGTTGCCGGAAAGCCGTATGCCTACACCGTCGTCAGTCGCGGTAAGGAACTCGGTAAGGCAGTCCGTACAAGTCGATGGCGCTACACAAAGTGGCCCGGCGGCGAAGAACTGTACGATCTGCAGAACGACCCGACTGAACAGAAAAATCTCATCGATTCATTGCAACAGGCCCGCACGGTGGGAACGATGCGCAGTCATCTTGAACAGGTTGAAGCCATAGCGTCTGCCGAAGCACGATAAGGCTGAGGCGGTTTATCCGCCGGTGGCGAACTCAGCCGGAGACCAGGACATATGAGGAATCAGTCGCTCGACTCTTCCGGCTGTGGTTGCCGGTCTGTCATTTTCCAAGAAAAACTGAGCCGAACAGATTCTGTGCGGTAGTCCGCTCAGACCGGAATGCAAAGAAACCGTCACATACAGCGCGGCCGATTTCTCCGGCAGTCTTTTTTTATCGTCGTTTACCGGCAGTTCGCATCAGGGCCGATTTGTGCCCGGGGCGAAATGTTCTGACCGCTTTCGCATTGTGTCGCTGGCCGGTAAGGGGGGGATGGGAAACGTCTTTCGGGCGGTTGATCAGGGCACATGGTTGCCCTGATCAATCAATATCCAGAATGCGGGTCAAGTCTGACATGTGGGGCGAGAAGAGTCCCGGGGCCCACGACATTCCATCCATTACTCGATCGAATACGAATTGCACGTCAACGGCCTCATGTCGTGGTATTCATGCGATAGCCGGACAGGCTTCGTGATTCTGCCTGGCGATGAACGCTCCAACGAATTTTTCAACTCACATTCGGCTCCGTTCAGAACGAAAGGATCTGCCACAGGCCTGAGTAGTCGTCGGTCCAGCGTACCACACGGTCCGTTTCGTCCCATTCGCTGTCGGCCTCCTGAATCGCCGGAGAATTCGCGAATTTGTCACTGGACGACAGCAGAACCCATGTGGATGTGAATACGCCGGTTGAGTCATCATCGTCGTTTTCGATGCGAACAGCGTGCCAGCCGAGGTGTTCGGCCATGCCGCGGGTGACAGGATCGAGTTCCAGGAAACGATTGGATATATGAATCGCCAGCACTCCGCCGGGCCGCAGTTGCTCACGGTAGATTTCTGCACATTCTGTCGTCAGCAGGTGGACCGGAATTGCGTCGCTGCTGAATGCGTCGATTGCCAGAACGTCGAACTGCTGACTTTGGCCTGTTGCCAGTTCGCGTTCCATAACGATTCTTGCATCGCCGATGACGACTTCCGTTTCGGCATCTGAATCACTCAGATACGTGAAGTACATCGCCGACAGATCGCGGACGTGAGAATTGATGTCGTAGAACCGGAAGTACTCATCGCTCTGTCCGTATGCGGCGATTGTGCCCGTGCCGAGTCCCACGACGCCGACTCGCAAAGCGTGCTGATCCAGGTCTTCAGCCAGTTTTCGGCAAAGTTCAATGGCGATCCCAATGCCGCTTTCCTGTCCATAATACGTTGTTGGCTGCGTTTTCCAGTATACGTCCAGATACTGAAAGCCGTGTCGAATCTGTCCGTGCAACAGTGAGATGCGGCCAGGCATTCCGTATTCATCCGAGTCGTCTTCTTCGTCCGCCGTCACCCGCAGTACTCCATAAAAATTCCGCGATGTATGCACCACATCGACGTCTTCTTCCGCCACGATTTCCTGTAGCCGATGACCGAGCAGGGAGATAAGAGCGATGGACGGAAGCCACAGCCAGAATCCCAGGGACCGCTGTTGTGGTCCACGGAAATACTGTACGGCGAACTCCAATGCCAACGCTGTACAGATGCTCACGCAGAAGGCACTGGCCTGCCATGACGCAACCGTTTCTGAATACCAGAGCGCACTGACCCAGAGCACCACGATGCCGAATTGTGCACATTGCAGGACGTAACTTCTGAATGTCTCCTGCAGTTTATGTGTTACGTAAAGCAACCCAACAGCAACAATGGCTGGAAGAAATACTCCCGCAGCCGCATCGACCTGCTCGGCATGCAGCATGTCACCGGGGAAACGCCAGCGTGCGTATCCGATAAGCCATGCGCACTGCGTCAACGATGTGACTGTCCAGACTGTGGCGACGGTGCGTGTACGTTTTTCAAAAGCGGCTGTGAGTGCCAGTCCGGCCGTCTGAATCAGCAGGTAAATGCCAAAGTAAACCGTACGATCGATTTCCTTAAGTGACCCTGATGTTGGCACCAAATACCATGCAGTCACGGCGAGCACCTGGACGCTTGTCGCCAGCGCCCACAGCCAGAAGGTCGACGACTGAGACTGCCTCCACACCCGCTGGACGTACCAGGCAGTTAAGGCGATCACACACGTCGCGAACAGACCCGCGTGGTATTCATAATATCCTGAAAACAACTGTGGAGCGGCTACTGCCACGAACGCTCCGCCCAGAGCACCACCTGCCGAAACCAGCAGGTAGAACAGCGTAAGGTGTTTTGGATCCGGTCGAGTACGCACCAGTTCTCCATGGCAGATCATGCAGCATGTGAACAGCACGACCGAGAAAATTGCAACCTGATCTGCAATTTCCATACTCGGCCCCTCGTATAAGGCGTAGCACGCCATTGGACAGCAGCCCAGCAGCAGCAGGCCAAATACGCGACGGTCGTACCAGTGAGGACTGTCGAAACAGATGATGAAAGACAGCAGATACAGTCCCAGTGGCAGGACCCACAGAAAGGGGACTGTGGCCACATCGATACACAGTTGATTGGTTGTGGCCAGCAGCATCGTGGAACCGCAGGCCGCAAGTGCCAGCCACAACAGCATTCGCCCCCCACCAGGAGCTGCCACGGCGACGCCTGGCTGATTCGTCTGTTCAGAGACCGTTACTGTCGTGTCGGCCAACGGATCAGGAATGCTGTGTCGCAGCAGCCGAATGGCGCACCAGACGGCAAGGCCAACGTAGACGGCGTAGACCAATGACCACGAAAATACCTGGTGCCGCAGCTTAAGCCATGGTTCAAACACCAGCGGGTAACTGATAAGGGCCAGTAATGACCCTACGTTGGACAGCGCATACAGACGATACGGAGAACGCCCCGGAGACGTCTGGCTGAACCACCGCTGCATCAGCGGACCAGTGGACGCCAGCATGAAATACGGACCGCCGACAGTGGCCAGCAGCAGAAGAAGAATCTGCAGCATCGGCGACTGATCGCCAATCGGTTTCCACGATTCGGACGGAGCGATCGGCAGAAACAGCACTGACAAAGCCAGCAGACAAAGATGCGTCCCCACTTGAGCCCGACGGCTGAGCCGCGAGGAAAGCAGATGCGAATACAGATACCCACCCAGCAGTACGATCTGGAAAAACAGCATACAGCTGGTCCAGATGGACGGTCCGCCGCCGAACCACGGCAGAATATAGCGACCGATCAGTGGCTGTACCTGAAACAGCAAGAAGGCGCTGACAAAGATTGTGAGAGCATAACGCAGCATGGAGACCCTTTCGAAAGGAAGTCATCACTTTACTGCACAGCTGCACAAAAAGAAGTTGCACAACGTGCAGGCAGCGCACTGGCGGGACCGCATCGCTGTATTTCAACAATAAAATTGTGTTCCGATCATTTCGTCAGTTCAGCATTCATTTTCGATTCATGCTTCAGGGCGCATCAAGGACTTGCCTCGTAATTGTCCGCTGGCGACTTTGGCGACCAAAGCTTCCCTGTTCGCAACAGGCCTGCTGCAAAGTTGATCAGAAAAATTTCGATGCCTGGACAGGATCAATGCTCGGGCGGTCGCTGCGTTTTACCGAGTTCACGCAGTTCTTCAGGAACCGCTGGCTGCAGGCATCTCAGACATTGATTTCGAACATTCTGAACGCTCGCGCTCCGGAAAGATGGTTCAGCTCGCCGGGATCTTTTGCCATCCGAGCAGCGAATCCGTTGGCTAAATATTCTGCACCCGCCCGCGGCAAGAGGTTTCGAAACACGTCTTTCCCGGTATCCGTTCAATGTCGATCACCATCAGTGTCCGACCAGGCTGCAACGCTCGTCGGACAGATGCCAGTGTCGACTGTGGATACTCAAGGTGGCGACACGTATCGCAGATAAAGGCGATGTCCACTGAATTCGGCGGCAGGCTGACGCCGCGCTCCGAGCACAGCACGCTGGTGATATTCGGGACTTCCTTGGCAATTGCTCTTTGATTAGTGTGATTCAGAAACCGAGGAGAAATGTCGACTGCATACACCCCACCTCAGTACCGACCGCCGACGCGAACAAACGACTGTAGAACCCGGTACCGGCGCCGAGATCCGCCACCGTCATGCCCGGTCGAATATCGCAGATATCGAGTACTCGTTCATGATCTGTATAAATTTTGCGGCTTTCGATCTCGAAACGTCCATGCCGTTCGGTTACATCCATCCTCGGGTCAATGAAACGGCTGTTGACCCCCGGACGTATATTTCGTTCGCCTGTTTGTGCTCGTTTGACGAAGTCCATCGCCTTTGCCTCGTAAGCGGGTTTTGAGAGGCCGACCTTCCTTGCTGTCTTTGACAGCAGCGCCAATCGACAGTTGGCCATTCATTACGCGATGAGCGAGCCAGATTGCCCCAGCGCGATCTGGTAACGCGAATTCTGAACCCGGCAAACTTGTCTGCAGTCAATCTGAAAAACGAAACATCCAGACCGGTCCGGAAGATGACGGTGATGCTCGGGCTGGAAGTTGCGACGTGTTCTGAAATCGCGGACGAAAAGTTTCAGTGTGTCGTGGCGAACAGTATGGTTGAGTTTAGTTGACACTTCGTGGAAGAAGGAAACAGATGATGCCCGGCCGCTTCACGCCAACCTGGCCATTCGGGGCAGATTTCAGACGAGAACACGTTGCGACTCGTTGTTGCAGTTGGATGTTTGTGGTAGCCTGAATCGACCGCACGAATGCTTCGAGCGGGTTGCATTATGCACTCAGTCCTGGCCGCGCGCGACCACTCCTGTTCCAAGGCCAGCCTCAACACCGAACTGTCCCCCGTTGAGACGCTTCCATGCTGACTCGTAACGTCTTAAGCGTTGCTCTATTGGGCACGTGGACCCTGGTGTCGCTGCAAACCAGCGAGGCTGCCGACCCGTCGGCAGCTCAGATTGAATTCTTTGAGACTCGTATTCGGCCAGTACTTGTGGATCAGTGTTACGAGTGCCACAACTCGGCGATGACGGCGGAAGGCGAGCTGGCGATCGATGAACGCGCCGCGACGCTAAAAGGCGGTAGTGGAGGTGTGATCATTATTCCCGGTGTTCCGTCGAAGAGTCGATTGCTGGCAATCCTGCGACACGAGGTCGATGGGCTGAAAATGCCTGCAGGCGGCGCGAAACTCAGCAATCTGGTGATCGCGGACTTCGAGAAATGGATCAGGATGGGGGCTCCTGATCCACGCAACAAGGCTCCGACAGCGGAGGAACTGACCGAAGCAACGTCGTGGGAATCAGTTTTCGAAGAGCGAAAGAAGTGGTGGAGTCTACAACCGGTGCGGCGTGTCGAACTTCCCGCCGTGAAGAATACCCGGTGGTCGGAACACCCTGTCGATCGGTTCGTACTGGCGCGACTGGAAGAACATGGACTGCAACCGGCAGCTCGGGCGGACAAACGTACGCTGCTGCGTCGCGCCGCTCTGTCCTTGACGGGATTGCCGCCGACGCCGAACGAAATACAGGCGTTCACGGCGGATAAGTCGCCGCAGGCGTTTGACGCGGTTGTTGATCGGCTGCTGGATTCGCCCCGGTTTGGCGAACGCTGGGCGCGACACTGGATGGATCTGGTGCGGTACTGTGAATCGCACGGTAGCCAGGGTGACCCGGAATTACCGAACGCGTACCGGTATCGTGACTATCTGATCCGGGCCTTCAACTCCGATGTTCCGTACGACCAGTTGGTGCGTGAACATATCGCTGGCGATCTGTTGCCTCAACCTCGGTGGAATACTTTTGAGAAGATCAACGAGTCGGCGATCGGGCCGGCGCATCTGCGAATGGTCGAGCTGGGCTTTGTCCCGGTCGATGCTCTGGGAGATCAGGTGAAAGTGGTTGACAATCAGATTGATGTTTATTCAAAGGCATTTCTGGGACTGACGGCGTCGTGTGCGCGTTGCCACAACCATAAGTTCGACGCTATCAGTCAGGATGATTTTTATGCTTTGTATGGGATCTTCGTAAGCAGTCGACCGGGACAGGTGCTGATTGATGCACCGGACCGGCTCAACAGGAATCGCGACGAATTGTGGCGACTCAAGCAATCGATCCGCGATGGACTGGCCACGGCCTGGCTGGCTGCGGCGGCAACGTTGCCGGATCAGCTCAGGAAGCAGTCGCGACGGGAGTCGCAGATAGTTGATCTAACCGCTCGATTAGCCATGCTGCGCGATGACATTGCAGCTATCGAAGATCCAGCGCGTGCGATCGTACTGCAGAATCGTGGTCAGGGGGGGAACGGTTCGCTTCCGACTCCCGATTCGCGCTGGAGCTTTGAAGGTGACGTCCGTGACAGTGTCGGAAAGCACCACGGTGATTTGCTCGGTGGTGCGGTCATTCGCAACGGGCGCCTAATCCTGGATGGTGTTGCCGCGAACATGCGGACAGTTCCGATCGACCGGGACATTCACGAAAAAACGCTGGAAGCCTGGGTCACGCTGGCCAGCCTTGATCAGCGCGGCGGCGGAGTGATAGGGCTCGACACTCCGGAAGGACGATTCTTCGATTCGATCGTCTTTGGTGAGTTGAATCCTCAGCACTGGATGGCCGGCAGTGACTTCTTCAACCGCTCGCAGGATCCGGGGGGGCCGGCAGAAACGGCTCAGTTCGGCGAGCTTATCCATATTGCGATCGTGTACGCGAAGGATAATTCGATCACCCTGTATCGCAACGGACAGCGGTACGGCATGACCTACAGAAAGGGGACACTGCGTCCTTTTCTGAAGGGGCAGTCGCGATTCCTGTTCGGGCAGCGATTGTCCGACATCAATCCCCCGCTCGCAGGCGAAGTGGACGAGGCCCGCGCCTACCTGCGAGCGCTTACCGCAGACGAAGTGGCCGCCTCGTTTCATGCGGGACCGGAGGGCGTGACGGCTGCAGAACTTGCAACGGTGCTGAGTACCAAGGAACGCGAACAACTGACGGCACTGACAGCAGAGCAGAGTCGTGCGCACCAGCAACTGAACGCTCTGGAACCGGCAGGGGGTGATCCCTGGATCGCCGCAGCGACGGACGCACGGACCGACAACGCGAATCCTTTGTACGTCTGGTGTCAATTGGCCACAGATCGGCCTGCTCTGTCGGCAGAAGTTCTGCGCGAGCGCTGGACAGAACTCGCGGACTACTGGCATTCCGAAATGAAGGCACGGCACGAGTTCAATCGTTCGCAGTTCACGACCCTGTGGGACTTATGCGGAGAGCAACAGCAGGAATGGTTTCCGTCTGGTACGGGATTGAGTTCGACGGGTTCTGCGCAGCCGGACCAGGCCACTGGATCACGGCGAACGACTCCAAACGGCGGATTTAATATCGAAGTCGTCGGTGACCGTGTGGTACGAGGTATTCATCCGGCCGGCATTTTCACGCACGGTGTCAGCAGCCGACACACCGGTGTTCTGTTGTCGCCGCGGTTCTTGGTTCAGACCAACAGCATCAGTGTGCGGGCACTGGGACAGAACAGTATGGTGCGGCTGGTGATCGAAAACTATCCCATCGGCAACGGCGGCATCTATCCGGCCACACGGCTCGGCCGTGATGAACTCGGCTGGCTGCGGCTGGATACGGCCTACCGCAAAGGTTCTCACGCGCACTTCGAGTTCATTACAGATTCGACGGAACGGGCGTTTTTCGGAGCTGCTCAGATCGTGGCCAGCGATCAGAGCGAACTGCCGCGCGAGACCACGTTGCCGATCGCCAGCATGTTACAGGCCGGCGTTCCGGCTTCCATCGACGAACTGGGGCTACGTTATGCGGAGCATCTGCAGAACGCCGTTCGCGCATGGCAGGCCGGTTCGTTGAATGACAACGACACCGAATTTCTCGACTTCTTCGTGCGTCGCGACCTGCTTCCGACGACGCTGGTGGCGCTGCCTGAACTGCGTGAACTTGTCGAACGCTACCGGCAACTGGAGCGCGAAATTCCGGTTCCGAAACGCGCACCGGGTGTGCTTGAGGCGTCAGCGTTTGACCAGCCGCTGCTGGAACGCGGGCAACACACCCGCCCCGGTCAGCCGGTTCCGCGTCGCGGGTTGTCGCTTTTCGGCGTCACTCCGTTTACGACTTCGCACAGCGGGCGATTGCAATTGGCCGAACAGACGGCGTCAGCGCAGAACTCGCTGACAGCACGAGTGATGGTGAATCGTCTGTGGCAACACCTGTTCGGGAAGGGGATTGTCGGCACGGTCGACAATTTCGGACGGGTGGGAGACGAGCCGACACATCCCGAGTTGCTGGATTATCTCGCTGCGCGATTTGTACGTGACGAGAAGTGGTCAATAAAAAGCATGCTGCGAGTGCTTATGACTTCACAGACGTGGCAGCAGGTCTCGGTTGTCTCGGAAGTTGCTCGGGAAGTCGACGTGAACAACGACTGGTTGTCGCACATGCCTGTGCGCCGTCTTGAGGCGGAGGCGATTCGGGACGCGATACTGGCCACGTCGGGGCAGTTGGACCTTACGATGTATGGCCCGGGAGTCGACGTTTACTACGTTGACAAGACTGAAGGAGGCGGCCCGAAGGGACCTCTTGACGGTGGCCGCCGCCGAAGCATTTATCAACGGATTCGTCGAAACGCGGCTAACCCGTTCCTGGAAGTCTTTGATGCTCCCAGGCCATCGACCACACGCGGCAGGCGAGATGTCACCAACGTGCCCGCACAGTCGCTGACAATGCTCAATGATCCGTTCGTGATTGAACAGGCCGCCCGGTGGTCGGTGTCCCTCATTGCAGAGGGCGCAACCAGTGAACAGCGGATTAAACGCATGTTCGCCCTGGCATTCGGACGTGAACCAGACGCCGACGAATTGCAGGCTTCCGTCGGCTACCTTGCAGAACTTGCCGACGCACACAGCGTCGCGGTGGCCGATATGTCCGGAAACGCCGCCATCTGGCAGGACTTTGCACAGTCGCTCTTTTGCCTTAAGGAGTTCGTTTATGTCCGCTGATAAGTCACCTAAGGTGATGAATACTCGTCGCGACATGATTGCTCGAAGTTCCCTCGGTTTCGGGCTGACCGCGCTGTCCGGCCTGCTGGCGACGGACCGTACGGGGCTGTGCGCTTCAGAAGAGGTAACTACACCGTTCCGTACCCCGCCATCTCGCGCAAAGAGTGTCATCTTCTGCTTCATGTCCGGAGGCGTTTCGGCCGTAGATACGTTCGATCCAAAACCGCAGCTCAAAATTGATCATGGCAAGCCGATGCCGGTCCCGGTCAAGCCGACCATGTTTAACGCCAACGGCAACATTATGGCCAGTCCGTGGGAATTCAAAAACTACGGTGAGTGCGGTCTGCCCGTCAGCGACCTTTTTCCGCACATCGCCACGTGTGTGGACGATCTGGCAGTCGTGCGTTCGATGACCAGCATCGCCAACGAGCACGCTCAGGGAAATTATTTCATTCACACCGGGTTTTCACTGGCGGGGTATCCCAGCGCCGGAGCATGGGTAAATTACGGATTGGGCAGCGAGAACGATAACCTGCCTGGATACGTGGTCCTGGCGAGCGGCGGTTCGCCACTGGGCGGGATCGGCATCTACGGCAACGGCTTTCTGCCAGCCGTTCATCAGGCGTCGCTTATCGACCCAAGTCAGCCCGAACCACTGACCAACATCACTCCGCGCGAACCGGCCAGTCGACAGCGCAAGCGTTTGCGATTCGTCGAGCAGATGGACCGTCGACAGCTCTTACAGCGTGGTCATGACGAACAGGTCGAGTCTGCGATTCGCAATTATGAAACGGCGTTCCGCATGCAGACGGCCGTTCCTTCGCTGGTCGATCTCTCAGAAGAAACGGAAGCAACCCAGCAGCTGTACGGCTTGAATTCGGCCGTGAAGGAGACCGCTGGCTACGGACAACAATGCCTGCTGGCTCGCCGACTGGTCGAGCGGGGCGTGCGATTTATTGAACTGACGTGTCTGCCTCGACCGGCGGATCTCGGTCAGATCGGCAACCCCTGGGACCAGCACGGCGGGCTGAAGGTGGGCCACGCGGAGATGGCTCGGCAGGTGGACCAGCCCATCGCCGGTCTGATCCGTGACCTGAAACAGCGCGGGCTGTTTGACGAAACGCTGATCGTATGGGCCGGCGAATTCGGACGCACGCCGTTCGCCCAGGGGACGGACGGCCGCGATCACAATCCGTTCGGGTTCAGCGTCTGGCTCGCCGGCGGCGGCGTGAAAGGTGGCTCAGCCTACGGCGCGACCGACGATCTCGGTTACCACGCTGTCGAAAATGTGGCGACTATATATGACCTCTGGGCCACGGTGCTGCATCAGCTGGGAGTAGACCACGAAGCCCTGACGTACCGCTTCGGTGGCCGAGACTTTCGTCTGACCGACGTTCATGGCAATGTTATCCGCGATATTCTGGCTTGACACTGCGAATCAGTCGTCGCCGGTCGTTCGTTATCGCCTGGTTTTGAAAGAACTTTGCAGCCACCTGAGTTTTTGCCCCACGGGCGGACGAGTCGGCCACGGAGACAACAGGTTGCTGCAGGGATGAAATATTCAGCCGACCGATAATTGCAGGTATTCTTGCTGATTATCGGGGTCCGAGTTTTCTCTGTTTGGCGAACGATTACCTGATCGAGCCGTCTACGATTTCGTCCAGCACTATCAAGCTGAACGCAATCGCCAGGGCTTGGAAAACAATCTTATCGATCTCGCGGTCGGGGATTAACGGACGCTGCGACTAACGGCAGGTTGCTGCTGTGTGATGCAGTGGAACGCCCCCAGTCCCGACACCAGATCAATAGCTTCAACGCCGACGATCCGATGACGGGGAAACGCTGCTTGCAGAATCTGCATCGCCTCGTCGTCGGCAGAATCGTTAAACAGCGGCACAACGACTCCGCCATTCACAATGTGAAAATTACAGTACGATGCCGGAAGGCGGCGGCCCTGGTGAAACTTCGGTGCGGGCATCCGAAGTTCAACGGGGCGAAGACCGGAACCACAATTGTTCTGTACTTCAGCGACTGCCCGGAAGTTAGCGCGAAGATCAGCGGCTTCCGGAGCGTCTGAGTCGCAGGGAGCTGCGACGAGTACATTCTCTTCATCCGTGAACCGAGCGATCTGATCCACATGGCCGTCGGTGTCGTCACCTGAAATGCCGCAACCTGGCAGCCAGACTACGGTTTCCACGCAAAAGAATTTTTGCATCAGTGCTTCGGTCGCCGGGCGACCATATCGTGGATTACGACCGGCGTTCAGCAGACAGCTTTCCGTCGTGATTGCAGTCCCTTTGCCATTTCCTTCCACTGCCCCGCCCTCAAGAATAATGCCAGGCTGCACACAGGGGATGACCAGGTGGCGGGCAATCTGTTCAGTAACCGCGGCGTCCCTGTCCCACGGTGGATACTTCTCACCCCACGCGTTGTAGCCCCAGTCGACAGCGATCTGCGGTGGCACATCTGTCACCCCGGGAACCGAATTCAGAAAAATGGGGCCGTAGTCACGACACCACGCATCATTGGTCCGGATGTCGACCATGCAGACCTCAAAAGTCGCGGCGGATTTCTCGCACGCGACGTCGACCAGCGGCTGAACATCACGTACAGCGTCCATTCCGCCAACAAGCAGGTTAACGCGTTCGAAGCACGCGATGGCTGCGACAAACTGAGCAAAAACAGCTGGAATGTCTCTAAAGAGACCGGGCCAGGTCGCCTCGTTGACCGGCCATGAGATCCAGGTGGCGTTGTGAGTTTCCCACTCCGCTGGCCAGCGGTAATGAGTCAGATCGATATCGGGCACGGCTGGAACATTTGTAGAGGGGCGGTCACGGTCGAAGCATCCTTAGAAAGAGAACATTAAGCTGCAAACACCGTTGCCGGAAGTGTTTGCACATCTGTTCGGCCGGACCTGCCAGACCGTATCCTGTTTGATCCTGAAATGGCTGCCGATCATTCTGCCCAACGGTCCATCAGGCCATCGTACATATCAATCCTTCTGTCTCGAAAGAACGGCCAGTGTGTTCGAGCCGTATTGATAAGTGACAAGTCGCAATCCACCACCAGATTCTGCTCGGCGTTCTGTGACGCCTGAGACAGCACGTTGCCGTACGGATCGGACAGAAACGATCCTCCCCAGAATTCGATTTCTCCTTCGACGCCGACACGGTTGGTTGCGGCAACAAACAGACCGTTGGCAATTGCGTGACTGCGAATCATGGTCTGCCAAGCCGAAAACTGGCTGACACCCAGCTGTGCTTTTTCGCCGGGAATCCATCCAATCGCCGTCGGAAAAAAAATCAAATCCGCCCCCTGCATCGCTGTCAGTCGAGCGGCTTCAGGGAACCACTGATCCCAGCAGATGCCGACGCCGATTCGGCCGTATCTTGTGTTGAAGACCTGAAACCCCAGGTCCCCCGGCGCGAAGTAGAATTTCTCGTGATACAGCGGATCGTCGGGAATGTGCGTCTTTCGATACTGTCCTGCCACCGAACCATCCGCGTCAATCATAACCGCCGAATTGTGATACAGACCGTGTGCTCGCATCTCAAACAGGGGCACGATCACGACAACCTCCAGCCCCTTTGCAATCTGAACGATGGCATCCGTTGTAGGGCCGGGGATTGGTTCTGCCAATTTAAATCGGGCGTGGTCTTCTGCCTGACACGGATACTGCAGGTTGAAGACTTCCTGCAGACAGATGACCTTTGCGCCGGCAGAGGCAGCCGCGCGAATGTGTTCGACTGTGCGTTCAAGATTGACATTCGGGTCCGGAGAGCACGTCGTCTGAATAAGACCCACGGTAACGTAACGAGAAGAATTGACGGGCACTTGAGCTGTTCTCTTGGAAAAACAGGTATCAACAGAGGAACGTGGCAGACTGTTGCCAAAGGCTATCCGTGCCTGTGCGTCCCGTCAACGTGGTGAGTTGCCGCTGCCGACCACGGCGGCAGCGGACAATGACAGGTGTCAGCGCATGAAAAAGCCTCAGCAGATCGCTGAGGCTTTCCATTAGCTGAGTATTTTCAGGGAGGCAACACTATCGGTGACCGCCCCTCTTCTCACCGCGAATTCGTGAGTCGCAGCTGATGTCGCAGCTGCTGTCACATTCATCACGATAGTCCTGAAAGGAACTGCTGGCGACTCTTCCCTTCTTGGCGCTGGCAATTTTGTAGTAATACGACTGGTTGACGCTGCCAATAGCTGAGCCTAGGTCCTCCAGTTCTTCGTTTACGCCGTACGACAGTTCAGTCAATCCGACAATGACTCCCAGTACCAGAATGGTGCCGACAAGTACGATTTCTGCGGAGACAATGAACCCGTTTTCGTCATTCCTGAGTGCAGTGAAGATGTTCATGGTTGGAATCCTGATTTGCCTGTTTCGGTGTTCAGCAACATGAACCTGCTTCGCGTCGCTGTTAACAAGACGTAAAGCAGGCTTGATGCCAGAAATAAAAAAACGAAGCCACCGCGACTTGTTTTTCGACGCAAGCCCCGTTTTGTATACGGTTTGTGGTGATTGTTAAGGTGCCCCGGTGTGACCGCTGTAAATTGACCGAGCCGGACGGTTGTTGACTTCCGTCAACGCAGATCGACATTACGATGTCTCAAAGCAACGCTTGTTGCCTGTTCTTCCCATTTCAGACTGCGACTGCATCTATCTATGACTGACACTCGGCCTAATATTCTGTGGTACTGCACTGACCAGCAGAGATTCGACACCATCGCTGCGCTGGGCAACGAGTATGTTCAGACACCGACCATCGACCAGTTTGTGGAAGATGGCGTGGCGTTCACGTCCGCATACTGCCAGAGCCCGATCTGCACCCCAAGTCGTTCCAGCTTCATGACAGGGATGTACCCCAGCCGAGTCCACAACACTCGCAATGGAAACGACACATTTCCGGATCATCCGCCATTGATCAGCAAGCTGCTGGCCGACAGTGGTTACGACTGCGGTATGGTCGGAAAATTCCACCTTCAGAGTTCCGGTTACCGTACTGAGCCACGACTGGACGACGGTTATTCCTTCTGGAAGTTCAGTCATGCGCCGCGTGACGACTGGGAGACCGGACATGATTACGCCGATTGGGTCAGGGCCAGGGGGGGCGACCTGGATGCCATGAGGCACTCTGATGAACGCGTCGCTCCGGAGATGCATCAGACGACGTGGGCTACGGACATGGCGATCGATTTTCTTGGTCACGAACGCTCCGGCCCGTGGATGCTGAGCATCAACATCTACGATCCTCATCCACCTTTCGTTCCTCCAAAAGTCTACGCAGACCGGTTCGACCCCGATGACATGCCCGGTCCGTGGTTTCAGGAAAGCGATCTTGCGCAGCAGAAAAAACTGAAAGACATTGATTTTCAGGACGAGGTCCGTCGTCCCGAAGATCACGAGGCCAGACAGGCTCAGGCGCGCTACTATGCCATGATTGCACAGATCGATGACCAGTTTGCCCGGTTGCTGAAGGCTGTTGATGATGCCGGACAGACCGCCAATACGGTGGTCATCTTCACCAGCGACCACGGCGAAGCTCTGGGCGATCATGGACTGATGTTCAAGGGCTGCCGATTTTATGAAGGTCTTGTGCGAGTGCCCCTGATCTTCAGGTGGCCGGGGCACCTGAAGAACAACCTGCAAAGTGATGCTCTTGTGGAACTGCTGGATATCACAGCGACGGTGATTGAACTGGCCGAACTGGATCAGCCGGACTACATGCAGGGGCGATCTTTGCTTCCAATTCTGAAAGGTGATGCAGAACCGTCGCACTTTCGGGATTCCGTCCGCTGCGAATACTTCGAAGCATTGCACCCGCATTTTACGGGCGGCAGCGGCACGTTTGGCACGATGTATCGTAGAGGCCACTGGAAACTGGTCGTCTACCATGGCCACGGACTGGGAGAACTCTTCAACCTGAACGATGACCCGAAAGAATTTAACAGTTTGTGGGACGACCCCGCCCATTCAGAGCTCAAGGCCCAACTGATGTTTGAGAGCTTTGACCAGCACGTCCTACTGACAACGGACGTCGGCAGCGAGAGGATCGCGCCGATGTAAGCTCTACGTGATTTGCCTTGCCGCGGAAGGCAAACGGGCGAAGTCACCTATCCTTTTCTTCATTCAGGGGCAGCCACCGGCAGCTCTGTTACACGTCTTTGCACAATGTCAAAACCATCCGTACTTCCCACAAACCCCGCCGAACTTGCCAGCTTTGGAAAGCTGGAACTCGTTGCGCGGCAGCTGGTGGAAGGACTGATGATGGGCCGACACCGCAGTCCGTTCAAAGGCTCCAGCGTCGAATTCGTTGAACATCGCGACTACCACCCGGGGGACGAACTTCGTCATATCGACTGGCGAGCATTCGGCAAGACCGGCCGATATTATGTGAAGGAGTTCGAGAACGAAACCAATCTTCGTGCTCAGATAATGGTCGATGTCAGCGGCAGTATGAGTTATGCGGGCAGTACGCTCAGCAAGTTCGAATACGCCCGCTTGCTGGCAGCATCACTGGCGTGGCTGCTGTTTGGTCAACGCGATTCTGTAGGGCTGGTGACCTTTGATTCGGACGTGAGGGACCAGCTGAAGCCGTCCAGCAATCGTGACGCATTTCGCCGGATGATGCACGTATTGGATACAGTCACGCCGGGCGAAGACACCAGCGTGGCAGACGTCATTGAGTCCGTTCTGCCGACAATTCAGAGAAGAAGTCTTGTCATTCTGATTAGTGACTGTTTCGACAGCGTCGATGCCCTTGAGCATGTACTGCAGCGACTCAGACACGGACGTCACGAAGTGGTCATTTTTCGAATCGCCGCACCTGAAGAAATTGAATTTCCGTTTGATCGTCCCACTCAGTTTCGCAATCTCGAAAACATCGATCACCGCCTGCTGGTTGATCCGGCTCGTCTGCGCAAGGAATACCTTCGCCAATACAAGGAATTTTCGACGGGGCTTCGAAAAATGTGCGGTACACTGGGCGTCGACTATCGCGTCATTCGCACATCGGACCCGCTGCAGACCGTCGTGGGCGAGTGGCTGGCTGAGCGCATGGCAATACAGGCTTCACGCCGCTGACTTTTTTCTATGGAAATAATCATGGTCCGTACTCTTGCACTGTTTGTCGTCTTGATCGCCACCACTGCCGTCGTTTCCCGGACGACTGCGGATGATCTGTTGGTGGTGCCTCCCGCAACCGTCGGGATGTCGGCAGAAAAACTGGCGAGAGTCGATGTCATCATGCAGGGACTGGTCGAAGACAGACAGTTGCCGGGGGCAGTTGTCCTGGTGGCCCGACATGGTCAGATCGCTCACCTGAAGTCATACGGCTACCGAAATGTCGAGAACAGGCTGCCGATGACAGACGATACCGTTTTTCGAATTTATTCCATGACCAAGTCATTGACATCGGCAGTTGTGCTGATGCTGGCGGAAGAGGAAAAACTGAAGCTGGACGACCCAGTCAGTCGATTCGTGCCTGAATTTTCAGCAATCAAGGTCTACACAGCAGATGGTGGCCGGACGCCAAAACGCCCGCCAACCGTCCGTGATTTACTGAGACACACTTCCGGTCTGACCTACGGTCTGTTCGGCAATTCGGCGGTTGACAGAATGTACCGTGATGCACACGTTCTGTCGCCGGACGACGATCTGACAGCTTTCTCCGCAAAGGTCGGTCGCCTGCCACTTGAATTCGATCCGGGAACGCAATGGAAATACAGTGTCGCCAGTGACGTTCTTGGCCGAGTCATCGAGGTCTGTTCTGGCGAGTCGTTTGAAAAAGTGCTGCAGGACCGACTCCTGAACCCGTTGGGAATGGTTGACACCGGATTCCATGTTCCGGACGACAAGAGCGGGCGTTTTGCGACAGTCTACTCACCAGCTGAGCCAGACGGATTGCGACCGGTTGACGTGCCGCAAACGAGTGCCTTTCGGAAGGCGCCCGCATTCTTATCGGGCGGCGGCGGCCTCGTGTCAACAATCCACGACTATTTTCGGTTTTTGCTGATGATCTCTCGGGGAGGCAGTCATGACGGTGGTCGACTGTTGTCTCGCGAATCTGTACGACTTATGACAACTAATCAATTGCCACATGAAGTAAAGTCGATTGCCTTCGGAAACGACATTCGGCGCGGTGTCGGGTTCGGACTTGGTTTTTCGGTTCGAAAGGCGATGTCCGAGTGGGATCCCGATGGACGAATTGGTGAGTACGGCTGGGGCGGGGCCGCCAGCACTCATTACTGGGTTTCACCCCAAGACGATCTGATCGTAATCACTATGGAACAGGTGACGCCCTACTCATTTCTAACTGAATGGGCCGTTAAGAAGGCAATATACGACGCTGTCGAATAGTCGACTGTTGTGGTCGGCTACGGGCCGTCTGCCGATCCGTTCCGGCTCGTGGATAAGCTGGTTTCGCGCATTGCGTACTCCGATGTCCGGGCTGGCACAGCTGCCGTGCAGATTCCG
>Ga0315331_10000897_pt1 | contig 21802 bp, 15 predicted proteins | sample M160m34915metaG_FD_203456 | JGI IMG/M metagenome (GOLD analysis project Ga0315331, IMG submission 203456) | Ammonia-oxidizing marine archaeal communities from Monterey Bay, California, United States - M1 60m 34915 | ecosystem: Environmental > Aquatic > Marine > Intertidal zone | place: USA...
GCGTGGCCGGCGCGGCACTCGGCGCAGCGACCACAGGCGACGGGGACGGCCATGACGGCGCGGTCGCCCTCGCGCAGAGGGCTCTCTGCGTCGTCGATCGCCATCACCGTTCCCGTCCACTCATGGCCGCATAGGAAAGGGGCGTAGGGATCGCCCGAGCGGTAGGCCGCGACGTCGGTCCCGCAGATCCCGCAGCGGTCCACGCGCAGCACGGCCGCGCCCTCGACGGGCTCGGGCTCCGGGAACTCGCGAAGCTCCACCCGTGCGCGCCCGGTGATCAAGGCGGCGTGCATCTGCGCTCCTCCCTCGTGGGTCGAAGCGAGAGCTTCGGAGTTCGACTGCGCTGCCGCAACCCTGCCTTTCGTAGGGGAGCGGGTCGGTGTCCGCGCGCTGGCCTAACGTCGAAAGCGTGCGATCGCGGCGTGTCGACGTCGTTGCATCGCGTCGGCGCGCTCGGACGCTCCAATATGGGGTGTGTCCTCGGGCAACGCTGCGCTCAACTCTCCGAGGGGCAGTCGCCGAAAGGTCGGGTCTGGCGCGTCTTTGGCTCCGAGAAAGCGCATGGCGACGGTCCCGCGCTCGTCGTGTGCGGGGTCGAGCCAATTTGGGACGCCCGGGTCCCGATGGGCGATGACCGCCCGAAAGACCCCGTCCGTATCCAGCTTGGCCTGGAATCCGTTGAGCGAACTCTGGCGGCTCGCGAATTCGATCTGCTCCCAATACCGATTGCCCATCGCGAAGACCCAGTGGTCACATTCGGGGGGCGTGAATTCGACGACGACCGCTTCGTCCGGGTCGCACGCGAAATTGCCCATGCAGTAGGCCTGGCCCGCCGCTCCGCCGTGGCGCGCCGCGGCGTCCGCCGCGTGGACGATCACGGAGTTCTCGGGGAGTGAGAGGAAGCCTGCGCTCATGCGCGCCCATTGCTCCGCGCCCGAGCGGAGCCAGGTCTCGAGCAGCGCGAGCTGCTCGTCGAGTCGCTCGGGAGAGGGCGGGGGGATCGGCCACTCGGCCCCGACGCGTTCGATCGAGAGGTCCGCGGGTCGCTCGCGTTCCCAGTCGTAGAAATATTGTCGGACGAGCAGGAATCGGGCGTCCGTGTCCGAGGCGAGCCAGCTCGCGGCATCGGTTTCGCCGCGCTCGCCGCCGATCTGGAGGTCGAGCGGCGCGTCGGGCGCGAGCCCGAGCGCCCGGGCATCGAGCGAGGCGAGGGTGGTCGTGGCCTGGACGCTGCCGAGCGCAAAATGTCCGGCGTTGACCTGGACGTCGAAATGGTTCGCGCTGCCGCGGGGCCCCTTCACGCGGTAGACCGCGTCGCCCCGCAGCGGGGCGTAGAGGTAGAGGCAGTCGGGATGGTCCAGGCCCCAGGGCATCGTGTAGTCCATCATGCGCCCGAAGACGGGGTAGTCCGGGTCGTTGTGGAGCACGCAGCTGGTGAGGCCCGCGGCCAGGAAACGGCCGACGTAGCGCGTCGCTTCGGCGCGGAAGCGGGGCGTGTCGGGCGCGTCGATCTCTGCCACGATCGACTGGGCGTATTCGATGGCCCGTGCGATCGAGGACCAGGTGACGGGGTCGGTTTCCGGCATCACGTGCGAAGATAGGTCGTCTGGGGAGGGAGAGGCATGGATCGTTTCATCGTCGGGTCCGGGCGCTGTGGCTCGACGCTGCTCTCGAGGATGCTCGACGCCCATCCTGACGTGGTCTCGATCTTCGAGTTCTTCACGGGCCTCGACGTGATGCGCCGCTTCTCGGCCGAGCTCGACGCGTCGACGCTCGTCTCCCTGTTGGGCGCCGAACAGGGCTTCGTGACGGCGGCGCTGCGTCGCGGTCATACGGCGGAGGAGATCGTCTATCCCTTCGGCGAGCCGGGGATGCGCTATGGGCGGGAAGATCCGCTGCCCTGGCTCTGTGTGGCGATGGCGCCCCGGATGAGTCGGGATCCCGATACGCTCTTCGATGAAATTCTCGCGTGGGCCGCGCAGCGCCCGCCCGCGCCGGCGGGGGTTCAATACCGCGCGCTCTTCGAGTGGCTCGCTCGGAAGCAGGGCGCCACCCATTGGATCGAGCGGTCGGGCTCCTCCGTCGACTATGCGGAGTCCCTCGCGGCATGCTTCCCAGAGGCCCGTTTCCTCCACCTCCATCGCTCCGGTCCCGAGACCGCGCTCTCGATGCGGGAGCACGGGATCTACCGGCTGCCGATCGCGATGCTCTACGACGTCGAGTTCGAGGCGGGTAAGACGATCTCTCAGTCCGGCGGCTTCGACCTCGGTGCCCCCGCGCTCGAGGACGACCTCATCGCGCGCGTGCTCCGAGCAAAGCTCCCCCCCGGCCTCTTCGGTCGCTACTGGAGCGATCAGGTGACGCGCGGTGCCGTCGCGGCGCAGCGAGTGGGCCCCGATCGCTTCGTCTCCATTCGCTTCGAAGACTTGATCGACCGGCCTGCGGACGCGCTCTGTAAGATCGCCGAGTTCTTTGCGCTCGAACCTCGCGAGGACTGGATCGAAGCGGCGGCAGGGTTGGTTCGCGGTCGTCCGAGACCGCGGCTCCCGGCGCTTTCGACCGTGGAACGATCGGTGCTCGAGGAGGCGTGTGCTCCGGGCGCGGCCGCGATCGGGGACTTTTCCCAGCCTTAGTCGGGCAAGGAACTCCTCACGTGTGGCCGCTGATCGGCCGATCCTGGGGTAGGATTTCGGTCGGGTCAGGAACTCGGGACTGGGCACGAAGAGGGGGCAGAGCATTCAAATATGGGTCGATCGGTTCTCTACGGAGTGCTCGCCCTGGTCTTGATCGCGGCCTTCGCGCTGACCCAGTTTCAGATCCAGCCCGACGAGCGTCCCGTGGGCGGGGTCGAAGAGATCCTGGCGCTCGCGAACCGAGAGGACGTGAGCGTCCTCTTCATCCTGGTCGACACCCTGCGCGCCGATCATCTCGGCACCTACGGGTACGAGCGTGAGACGAGTCCGACGATGGACCATCTGGCCGAGACGGGCGTGCGCTTCGCCAATCAGCAATCGCAGTCCTCCTGGACCAAGACCTCGATGGCCGCGATCTGGACGGGCATCTTTCCTCATCGCACGGGCATCCTTCGCTACAACCACGTGCTGCCCGAGAGCGCCTTGATGCCCGCCGAGGCCCTGCAGGAGGTCGGTTTTACGACGGCGGGAATCTGGCGAAACGGCTGGGTCTCGCCGACCTTCGGCTTCCATCAGGGCTTCGAGAGTTACCACCGCCCAGCCCTAGGGGCCCGGATCGGCCTACGGCCCGACGAGTCTCGGAACCCCTATGAACGCGTGATGGGCTCGGATATCGAGGTGTCGGATAGCGCCCTCGAGTTCCTGCGCACGAACGGGGACGACCGATTCTTCCTCTACGTCCACTACATGGACGCCCATCAGTATATGTCGGACGCCGAGTCGGCGATCTTCGGTAGCTCCTATATCGACCTCTACGACAACGCGATCCACTGGACCGACCGACACGTGGCGGGGTTGTTGGGCTATCTCGACGAGGCGGGGCTGCGGGACAAGACGATCGTGGTGATCGCCTCCGATCATGGAGAGGCCTTCGGCGAGCATGGCCGAGAAGGTCACGCCAAGGACCTGCACTGGGAGGTGACCCATGTCCCCTGGATCGTCAGCTTTCCCTTCAGTCTGCGAGAAGGGATCGTGGTCGAGAGCCTGACCGCGAATGTGGACATCATGCCCACGCTCCTCGACCTGCTCGGCCAGTCCCCGTTGCCCTACGCGGACGGACGTTCGCGCCTTCCGGAGATCCTGATTGAGGCGGGTGCTCCGGAGGCCGCGGAGGAAGAAGCGGTCGAGGCGCCGGTGCTCGCTCAGCTCGACCGCTCCTGGGGCAAGGCAGAGAAGGAGGCGGATCCCGTCTTGGCGCTGACCGTGCCCGGCCGCCGCTATATGAGGCTGCTCTCGTCGGCGGACGCGGGCCTCGAACTGGGAGAGACCGAGATCCCCACCCGATTGCTCTTCGACACAGATGCCGACCCTCTCGAGCGCAACGACCTCATGCTCGTTGAGGGGGAGCCCGTCGATACGGCCGAGCTTGACGAGATCATCGACGAACTCTGGGCGCGTCCACCTCCTCCGTGGAAGGACGACGTGACGGAAGTAGAGCTGACCGACATGCAGAAGGGCCAACTCAAGGCGATCGGTTACGCGGTCGAGTGAGTGGTCTCAGGTGCCCCTTGGTGCCGTGGGGAGGAGCGAGAGATGAGTGGAGGCCGAGGCGCGGTTTGGGCCGTGGTTTCAGTGTTAGCGTTCGGCGTCGGCTGGGCTGCTGCGTTGTACGTCGAGGCCGGAGCGCCGATCGCGGACGAAGAAGACGCGTATCAGCGCTATCAGTACGCGCTGACGAACGACGACACGCTCGAGCGGCTCGAGACCCTGCTCAAGCTGACGCGCCAGCTGACGCCCGAGACCCTGCCGGGCGCCGCGCGGGCCTACGAGGAAGACCTCTGGCCCCTCGCCAACAGCGATATCCGCATCCTGATGGCCTACTGGGCGGAGCAGGATCCGCGAGGGATGGTTTCCGCCGTGTCTGGCTGGAGCAACCTGCGGGTCCAGCAGATCTCCGTGACCGAGGCGCTTGGCGCGATCGCGAAGAACGAAGGGTACCCGGCGGCTCGAGAGTTCTACGACGCGCTGCCGAGTCACGCCCGTCAGACGGGTCGGATCATGATCGTGCTGGCCTTCATCGACCACGGTGAACTGGACGACATGGCGGGTTTCATCACGAGCTATGCAGACCACGGCGACCGAGACCAGGTCGCGGAGGTCGCGGTCGAGCGCATGATCGACAACCTCGGCCCGGTCGCTGTGCAGGAGTGGGTGGAAAGCCTTCCACCCGGCCGAGGGAACTCGAGCGACGTCAAGCGGGTTGCGTTCAGAGCGGCCCAGCGGGCGCATATGGACAACGGATATCGCGAGGAATTCGAAGGTTGGCTCGGACGGGTGGGAAACGAGCCCTGGGCATTGGGGGGCTGGCGAGCCATCGGGGTTCATTGGGCGAAGGTCGACCCCCTCGCCGCGATTGAGTGGGCGCGATCCCTCCCGGAAGACGTCGGCCGGCTCGCTGTCGTTCAGGAGACGATCCGAGTCTATGCGGGGCGTGACTCGGACGGGGCTCTCCCCTGGATTCTGGCCCAGGAGCCCGATCTCGAACTCGATCGCGGGACTGGTTTGCTCGTCAAACAATTCCAGGCGGGTGACCCGGAACAGGCATTGGAGCTCTTCGGCCGGATCGTCGGCAAGACGACCTTTCAGAACGTTCACCGGACGCTGACGGCGTATTGCCAGCGCTTACCCGAGAAGCGAGGCGGGCCCCTACTCGAGCAGATCAAGGAGATCTCGCAGGCGCGCCTGCGTCGCGCACGGTCAGAGAGCCCCGTTTCTCCCCAAGGCGGCTGACGCCCCGGTCTGCGTGCCAGGAGGCCGCATCTCCTGACGAAGGTTCGTTCGCCTGGGAGGGGCTTACTTCCGTTTCGGTTCGTCGGGAAAGAGCACGCGGAGCTCCGCGGCCTCGGGGCTCTGTTCGAAGAGGAGCGCGCGTCGCGCGACATCGAGCAGTTCGGCAGAATAAGCGCCCCCGGGCTCTTCCTCGCGCAGGATCTGTGCGAGGAGGAGGGCGGCTTCCCCGTTGCGGGGGCGATCGATGAGTAGGCCTCTGAGAATCCGTTTTGAGGCCTCTCGATCTCCGGCGTCCCTCTCGAAATGCGCGTGGGCGACCGAGGCGGGTCCATCATGGTTCTGGATGCCTCCCTCGATCTCGACCGCGGACAGATAGAGCGCGCGGGCCGCGTCGTCGTTCCCGAGCGCCGCGACCGTTCGAGCTCGGCCGATCGCGGCCTCGAGATGAGCGGGGGCGAGTTGGAGGGCGCGCTCAAAGTCGGCGTCGGCGCTCTCGAGTCGACCGTCGTCGAAGGCCAGGCCGCCCCGGAGCGACAAAATTTCCGCCGCATGGGGATCTTGCAGATCGGTCGAGAGCAGACCATCCAGTTGTGTGATGGCCTCAGCTGAGCGATTCAGCTCCACGAGATATTTCGTCCGCAGCGCGAGGGCTTCGAAGAGAACGGGGTGTGCGAGGTCGACTCCGGCCGAGTCGATCATTTCGAGCCCGTGCTCTAGCCCTTCGTTGGTTCGGGCGGCGCGTGCCACGTTCGCCACTGCGCGCCCTTGCGCGCCCTGGGTCCGCGATAGGCGAGTGAAGAGCGACCGGGCCTGTTCTTCTTGTCCGAGCTCGCGGGACAGGTCGAGTAGTTCTTCGAGGACTTCGAGGTTTTGCGGATTTCCATCGGCGAGTCGGAGCAGCACGAAGAAACGTCCCTCGCGGTCGCCGAGCCCTTGCATGATGTCGGCGATCGCGAGCGAGCTGAGGAAATGCGGAGGTTCCTGGCGGGCCGCCTCGCGGAAGTGGCTCGCGGCGCGGGTCCATTGCCCGAGACGTTCGTACGCGTTGGCCGTGAGATAACGGAGGTCCGCGTTGTCGGGCCAGAGGACGAGGCCCTCTTCGAAGCGTTTGGCCGCCGCCTCGGGCTGATTTCGTGCGAGGAGCAAACGACCTTCGATCACCGCACGATGGGGTTCGAGCTTGATCTGGGCCAGAGCGGTCTCCGCTTCGTCGACTCGGCCCAGGACGATCAGGAAATCCGCACGAGATAGAAACCAGGCATCGGGGGAACGGGGGTTCGCCTCGATCGCCTTGTCGAGGGCGCCGAGCGCCCGCTCGAAGTCCTCGCTGGCCACATAGAAGTCGACCAAGGCAGACCACGCGGACGGCTGTTTTTCGGTCGCGTCGAGTAGGAGCTGTTCGGCCTCATCGAGCCTTCCCATGGCCGCGAGGCGCTCTGTATAGGAGACGCGGGCGCTCAGGTTGCTCTCGTCATCTTCGAAGCGCCGCCTCACGACATCGGTTCCCTGCCCGTAATGCCCTTGGCTGTCATGGAAACGGATCGCGCGGGAGACCAGGCTGGGATTACGGATGCCAGGCCCATCGAGGCACTCCTCGAAGCGCTCTGCCGCGACATCGGCATTCCCGGCTTCTGCCGCGAATTGTGCTCGAGCGGCGCAGACCTCGGCGGCTCGTCGGGGGTTGAGGTCCGCCTCCGCCTGGGCCTGCTCGTTCACCGTTTCGAGCAAGGCCTCGGCTTCCTCGATCTTGCCGAGGCCGATCAGGGACCAGATTCGGATGAAGTCGACCGTGTCGTCCTGGAGTCCGAGCTCGATCGCGCGGTCGAGGTCCGCAAGCGCCTGCTCTTCGGCGTTCAGGGCGAGGTGGGCCCGGGATCGCAGAATATAGGCACGGTGGTTGTCCGGAGCGCGTTCGATCACCCGGGTCGCTGTCTCGATCGCGTCGAACTCGCTTCCCCCCTGCAGTTGTGCAGAAGCCAGCAGAATCCCGGCGGCGACGACCTGCTCCGGATCCCGCATCGCGCGGGTGAGGGGCCATACGGCGAGGCTCGCCTGCCCGGTCGCGATCAACGCTTCGCCGTAGATGCGCTGGAGGCGCGCGTCGTCGGGAGTCCTTTCGACCAACGCGCGCACCTTCTCGAGCGCCTGCTTGGGGCGCCCCTGCGCAAGGGCTGCTCGGGCTTGCTCGAGTACGATGTCCTCGGGCTCGGGCTCTTCCTGACAAGCCGGCAGATTTCCGACCAGGGCTGCAGTGATCGCGAGCGCGATCAGACGCCTCATCATCAAATTCGGGTGCCTCTCTGCGCATCCAAGGTACGCCACCGCGGCCGTATTCGGAGTCGCATTTTTGCCCGCTGGGCGGGCTCGCCTCTCTCATCATCAAGGCCCATGACAGCCCCCGAGCAACTCGACAAGATACTCGGCAGGAGGTGGACGGCCTCCTGAAAAGGTTGATAGAGTATTCGATTCATACGCGCATCCCGATTCGCCGAAGCGCCCGGCTGAAAAAGGAAGTGCTCTGAAAGACCTCGATGCCCGATCACGAGATCGGGCCGTCAGCGGTCAAGCGGAAGACTCCACTTGAATCCCCTGAGTTTCTCCCGGCCGTGGGCTCTGGGAACCGAAGGGCGGCGGGCTCTCAAGCTCGGTCGTTCCCTTGGATGGTTCCTGCGAGGACTATCGCTCGTCGCGTTCGCGATCTTCGCTGTGCAGACAGAGCGAGCGATGGCTCAGGATGGGACGTCCGCCGATCCGTGGTCGGGCGTGGAAGAGATGATTGTGACGTCGACGGGCGGGGCCGCGATGCTGCTCGAGGCCCCGACCTCCGTCGCGGCCTTCGACGCCGAATACCTCGACGCGATCGGCGCCCAGAACATCGGCGATATCGCGGAATTCACCCCCAATCTCGAGATCACCTCTCCCTTCGCGGCGTCGAACCCCCAGCTCTTCATCCGCGGCGTTGGACTCCAGGACAGCCAATCGAACGCGGCGAGCGCCGTCGCCGTCGTGAACGACGGCGTGTATATGTCCTCCGCGGCGGGCTCGCTCTCCCAGCTCTTCGACGTCCAGAACCTCGAGGTCCTCCGCGGGCCGCAGGGCGCGCTCTACGGTCGGAACGCCTCGGCGGGGGCAATCCGAATCACCTCGAACCCTCCGGTCCACGAGATGGACTCCGGTTTCAACGTCTCGTACGGACGCTTCAATCACCTCAATCTCGATGGCTTCGTCAACGTCCCGATCGTGCAGGACGTCCTCGCCGCGCGTTTCGCGTTCAAGTTCGAAAAGCGCGATCACCTCGGTGAAAATCGTTGTGCTCGATTCCGAGACATCGACGACGCGCCCACGGGCGGACTGCTCACGACCGGCGGGACGCTCTGTTATAAAGGCCTGACGGTTCAACCCCAGAGCAGAAGGCCGAGCAATCCCCCGCTGGCCACCCCTCCGAGCAATACCAATAATCGAGACAACTGGGCCGGTCGCACGCTGTGGCTCTTCGACCCCACGGAGGAACTCAAGTTCATTTTCAACTTCCACGGCGGCCAGAACTTCGGCAAGGCCCCGTCGTTTCAGAATCGCGGCCTGTCCACAGTCTTGATCGGACTTACCGAGGTCCCCGGCCTCACGACCGATGACCAAAACTATCTCGACATCGACACCTGTACCAAGTTCCAGCGACGAAACCCCGCGGTCTGTGCCAAGAACGACTCCCGACCCGGTAAGGGATCGCCCTATTCGGGTGACTACAGCCGTGTTGGCGATGAGCGACTGACCTCACTCGGCGCGAACCTGCGAACCAACTGGTCGCGGGGCCCGTGGAGCTTCGAAGGCGTGCTGGCCTGGGAATACAACGATCGGGAGGCGGTGTTGGATATCGACTCGTCCCCGTTCGTTGCTGCCGAGACGCTCTACGAAGATACCTCGGATGAGTATTTCGGGGACGCTCGCTTGACCTGGGACGACGACCTCGGGGTCTCGATCATGCTGGGCGCGACGGGTCTCTACGATCGACTGGGCGCGCTCAACACGATCTGGATCAACCCCTCGTCCTATCTATTCCAGAACATCACGCAGAAGACCTACTACTTCGCTCTCTTTGGTTATCTCGATTTTGAGATCACCGAGAACATCAGCATCAGCGGCGGGGCGAGAATCAATTACGAGCGGAAGAGCTTCGAGTTGTCGTCTGCTGTCTTCCGCAATCAGCCGTTCGAAATTCCGACGCAGACCACGACGGGAGCGCTCTTCAATGAGCGCGCCTTATCCGAGGATTTTCGACCTTCCGGCGAGGTCATTCTCAGCTACGAACCGACTTCCGATCTGATGTTTTACTGGAAGTTCAGTCGAGGATATAAGGGCCGCCACTTCAACGGGACTGCGATCGATGGCAACGCTCCCATCGACCCCGTGTCACCTGAGTTCGTCAACTCGTTCGAACTTGGCTGGAACATGAATCTCAACCTTGGAGATGTTGGGATTTCGTGGAACGGCGCAGGGTATTTCTACGACTACGAGAATCAGCAGGTGTTTCAGCTGCAAGACGGAGAGAAGGGAGGCTCGTTTCCAGTCAACCAGTTGATCAATGCCGAGGACTCGAGGCTGATCGGTGGGGAGACGGACGTTCGCATCCAGTGGGAAGGGTTCGAGCTGTTTCAGTCGATCGGGGTCGCGTATAGCGAGTTCAGCGATTTCAGGAATACAACTTTTAGGACGGTATGTGCGCCAACGGGTCTGAGCTGCAAGAAAATTCCCAACGTGGAGGACTTCTCCGGGAATCTCCTCGTGAACTCGCCGGAGCTCAGTTACGTGTCGTACGGCCTCTATCGCTGGGAGATTCCGAGAATCGGCACGATCACGCCACGTCTTGACTGGCGCTACAAGTCGCGCGTCTTCTACACGCCTGAGAATGACTCGAGGATCGGCTCGGAGCCCCGTTGGCTGCTCGACGCGCGTGTCTCGTATTCGAATGCTGAAGGAACCTTCGAGATTGCAGGATGGGTCAGGAACCTCACCGACGAGCTCTACCCTGTGACCGCGTTTGATCGAAAAGATGGTAACGGCGTGATCGCCTATGTCATCTCAGACCCCCGTACATACGGCCTGACCGCGTCCTTCCAGTTCTGATCCGTTCCGACCTGGTCGCTACCTGTAGATTGTTTGAGGAAGCCCACGATGTGTTTGTCTGGAGACCGACTCGTGATCACAGCAAGCCGCGGCGCAGCTACCAAGCTCCGCTGCTTCCGAGCCCTGTCCACGCTGATGCTTTTTGTGGGCACTGCCTCCATCACTGCCTCCATCGCTGCCTCCGTCGCCATCGCTGAGGACGAATTCGAAGACCGGGGGTCGAAGGATGGGAAAGGCGAGGCTGAGGCGGGTCGGTTCGAACCTTATTTTAATTCGGGGCCCTATACGACGATTCAACGCGTCAAGGGCGACCTCACGACGAGTTTTGGCCCGTCTTCGAAGCCGCGGAACACGCTGACGAATATGGGTTGGCTCTTTGAAATCGGCGTGGCCGCTCCGGCGATTAAAGCGCTCCCGGGCGCTCCGCGACTGAACCTCTTTGCCGGGCTTCTGGTTCCAACGAACGAGTCCTCTGTGATCCAGACCACGCTCGTCAAAACCTTGGTGGTCCCTGGGGAGACTCCCGGCTTCGATGACGCTGGCCAGCTCGCCGAAGGCACGAAAATGGCGCTGGAGTACCAGAATTCCTACCGAGCTGGATTGGGTGCCGAGTTCACGCTTCCCTTTTTCGATCTCGATCTCACTCTCATGCCGGGAGTGCAGTATCTCTATCTTGGTTCTCGCTATACCGGCCAAGTGAATGCAACGTTCGTCGCAAGCGTGTTCCCAGAGCCCCCCTTGCCATCGCTGGACTTCGAGCGCACGTCCTCCGCGCAGAACAGCCTCGTTCAACATTTGCTTGGTCCCTCCCTCAAGATCGGGACCGAGGAGGTCTCTTTCGGACCGTTCCTCCTAGACCTCTACATCGAAGGGAGTCTGCTCTTCGATGTGGCCGGAACGCGACGTCAATCGACCTTCGTGGACGCTGAGGGAGGAACCTCGGTGTTCACCTGGGAAGCGGGGACGACCGCGGGCGTCTTCAATGCGGGTTTTCGCGTCCGAATTCCGTAACCGCGAGGAGACCGGCGCAGGACTGGTGGGCGCGCGAATCGTTGCCCCGCCGGCCGCATGCCCCCCGGGTTGCCTATCAAGAACAGGCTCCCTGCTCAGGGGTTTAATACCCGCGGGTATTGCAGGCAGAAAAGACCCTATTCTGGGGAATTTTCTTGAGTCTGGCCGCGTTGTCAGGGTAGGATGGCCGATAGGTTAAATCACCTCATCCCTGAGCCGATGGCAGGCCCTGGCGGCCTGCCCTGCCTAACTCCGGAGAGAATGATCATGAAGAAGCGCCTGTTCCTTCCTTTGACAGCCACCCTGGCAGCCGCTGGGCTGTTTTTGGGGGCCGCTGCTGCATCAGCTCAGACTGCTGTGGCGATTCAGCAACGGCATTTCGCGAGCCATGGGGACGGTTCCTCGAGTTCGAGCGCGGTTCCCTGCTGTACCTCCATGGGTACATACGACCAACGTACGGTTAGCTCCATGCACCCGCCGGACACGATGAACCGTGGCGGACCCTACTTCGCGGAGTTCAATCTGCGAAGGCAGTACGGGATCGCTGAGGTAGGCGCACTCGGCGGCGACGCTCGACGGCCGGTGACCGTGCCCTCGGGCCTCTTCAACACGATGGCGACTCTGCCCTTCATCGAGATTCCTGGCGGTAACCTGCTGGGGATCGACACGATGATCCAGCGCGACGTCTACGAGCTCAACTTCAGTTCCGGCGGGGGGATCGGCGCGGCCCATATTGGGACCGGCGACTTTACCGCGGGAGCGATCGCGGACGGCAACGAGTACTTCTCGTTCAACGCGGCCAACTTCGACCCCACGAATACGCCCACCTTCCGGACCGCTGGAACCTGGGCGGGACCGAATACCGAGCACGCGGGTCGTATCCGCGTGACGCCGAGTGCACAGCAATACGGCGGTGTCCGGGACCAGCTCTGGGACCAATTCGCGCACGGCTTCGTTCCCGGCCCGACGACCGCGTCGGTCGCCGAGTTCAACTTCGTCGTTCGGTACGGTCCGGGCGCGCCGCTGGCGGCCACCTTTGGCTACAACTTCACGACGCCCACCACGACGGTCGTTCCGACGACGAACAGCACGTTCATGGCGAGCGATGTGGTTCGGCGCTCGACGGCGAGCGCTCCCTTCAAGCTCCGGAATACGCCGGGGACCATGGGCTCTTGTTGCACGGGTTCGACGATCGTGGCGTTGGACGGCACGGGCTGGTTCGACATGATCGACTTCACGACGGGAACCTTGCAGGTCTTCGCCAACACTGTGGGGACGGTCTACGACGATTTCTCGACGCGCACGGAGATGGGCAGCTACGCGATCTCCACGACCTCGATGGGCGGAATCGTGGGCCAGATGCAGTTGGTCTCGGGCGCGCTCCTCAACAGTCGAGGAGCGCAGTACTCGAACCTGGCGGCCACGCACAACACCCAGATCAAGTTCGCCCCCGAGCCCGGCTCGGCCGCGCTGATCGGGGCGGGTGCGCTCGGCTTGATTGGGCTGGTCGTTCGCGACCGCAAGCGAAATCGCGCCTAGCGCGAATTTCGTGAGCTGATCGTCGGCTCTCGGGCATAGCGCCCCGTCGGACCTCGGGTTCGGCGGGGCGCTTTGCGTTTGGGCCCGGAACGCAACGGCTTTGGCACGGGCTCGTTCGTCGAAGCCGCTGGGGCCTGGGGCCTCGGTAACGCTTTGCGTGCTTGGGAAGCCGCCCTTCCTCAGCTGCGCCCGAGTCCCCGGGCGACGAGGAATACCGCCAGGAGGATGAGGAGCCCTCCGATCGGTGCGAGCACGATGGGGAGACCTGGATCCCCGTCGATCGCGAAACAGCCGCCGAGGAAGAAGCCCAGAGGCAGGGTGAGACTTCCGGCCAGGAGGCAGCGGCCTGCGAGCCGGCGCTGGGTCTCGGCAGTCGCGCCAAGACTCGGGAGCGTGAGCGCGAAGGCGATGTTAAGGAGCCCGAGGAGCGCGCCGTGGGCGTGCGCCAGGGTCCACAGCAGCCGCCGGGTCTCGCTCGAGACGTCCAGATAAACGCCCATTTTGAAGGCGTGGAGCGCTTCGAGCATCAGGCCGAGCGTCATGAACACGAGTAGGCTCCACCAGCCGAAGCGCAGGTGGAGCCGGGCGCGATCGAGGGTCGGGTCTTCGGGATCTTTCATTCGCGGAGGTCCATCTCCTGGTCGTCGCGCGCGGCGGCGATCTTTGAGAATCGTGCTTGATCGAGCCCGCCAGAGGGGGTTCTGAGGAGCTCCGGTCGTGCGGGGGAGCGATCGGAGCGGGGTGCCGTCTGCGTCATGACGGCGGCGCTCTGCTCTTCTCGGACCTCGGCCGGGGCCAGAAAGTCCAAGCCCTCGGCCAGGTCCGGTCGGATCGCAGAGAGGCTCTGGGCCGCCCCGTAGCGGACGGCGGGGTAGGGGTCGTCGAGCAGATGGCCGAGAAAGAAGGGGCGCCAGTCGTCCTCGCTGACGGCCTGGCCCGCATCCGGCCAGCCCAGATGCCAGGCGACCATGGAGCGCTGATGGGCGTTGCCGCGGACCCCCCAGCGGGCGACTCCGGAGAGAGTGCGGTCGTCCTCCGAGAGTGAGGGCGCCGGTTGGCCGTAGCGGGTCTCGAGCTGCGCGGCGGTCCAGGCGAGCGTCTGGTCCAGGTGGCAGAGGCTGCACGCATCCGGGCGCCCCGTGCGTTGGGTCGTCGCTGCGCTCGGGCTGTCGACCCAATGGCTCCGGATGCTCTTCATGAGCCCGTAGACCGTATGCGGCATATGGCAGTTGTAGCAGCGGCTGCCAGAGGAGTCGGGCGCGTGGTGGGTGTGGGCTTCCAGCTCTTCGGCGAAAGAGGCGTGGCAAGTGAGGCAGGCGCGATCGGAGGGGTCTGTGCCCTCTGGACCGCCAGGCGCCAGGGCGAGCTGGTCGTTCGGGTCGCTCTCGTGCATCGAGTGACAGGTCAGGCACGAAAGTGCTTGGCTCTCGAAGCAGGCGGACTCGATCAAGCCGTTCTGCTCGCGTCCGGAAACGCGGACCATGCCATCGGGCCAGAAACGGTCACGCAAGAAGGAGTCGTTCCGAGCCACCTGTTGCTCCACGATCTTCTCGAGATGCTGCTGGTCGAGTGCGCGCTGTGGGTCGGGGTGGTTGGCTTCGACTTCCCGAGCGTGTTCCGTCGCGCGCAAGACGATCCGGGTGTCGCGGAGGTCACCGGCAGGGCGGAAGCGGGGGCCTTGTTCGCGGACGTAGGACTTGATCAGATTGATCCCGTGACACTGGCCGCAGACCTGGGAGGAGGCCTCCGCTTCGAGTCGCGCGGGATTGACGATCGTCGGGTCGCCCGTGTCGCTGGCTCGCAAACGAAGCCGGCGCAGGGGGTCCTGGTTGGCCCGGATATGTTCCTCTGCGGGTCCGTGGCAGGCCTCACAAGCGATTCCGAGCTCGGCGACTCCAGGTAGCCATTCGCCTCGGCGACCGCGGTTCTTCTCGCCCGCGACCGCGTGGCATTCGATACAGGCGCCGTGCCAGACGTCGAAGGTGCGGGGCCCGTCCGGCGGCCGGATGAAGCCGTCTTCGCGGGGGATCCAGCGCTGGTCTTCGACCAGCCAGAGCCAGGGAAAGTTGAAGAGCCGGCCGTCGCGTCGGCTCGCGACCCAATAGGTCTGCATATGATGGGAGCCGGTCGTCATCACGATGCGCTTCCAGCGCATCGGAGGCTGGGCCTCTGCCTCTGGGCGCCCTCCGCGATCCAGTCGATCGCGCTCCCAGTCGGGGTCGGCCATCTGGACCCAATACTCGTCGCCGCGGCGCTCGAGACGGTAGGCCCGGTCGCGCGCCGAGAGCGTTTGCCCTTCGAAGGGTGCGAGGATGGCCTCGGGGCTCGCGCGCTGGGTCATCGTCCGGTGGTAGGAGTCGTGCCAGGAGGCGTATTGGCTCGGGTGGCACGCGCGACATCGGTCGGAGGTGACGTATTCGGCCGAGGTCGGGTCCGGTGAGCGGAGCAGGGTGGCCGGAATCTCAGCCTCGAGCGCTTGTCGGGATGCGAGGCGGGCGCTCGCTTGGCTCTCGGCCCACCAGGTGCCCCCAATGGCAAGGGCGATCACGCCCGCGGCGAGGGCGAGTTGGAAGGGGCTGCGGCGTCCATAGGCGATCCACGCGGCGCAGCCCAGGGTCACGGCTGCGATGAGGATCAGCTGAAGGCCGGGCACGTCGGCGGACATCGAGCGCTCCACGGCGCAAAGAGACGCCGTCCAGCCAGAGTAGGGCGTCCCTTCGGTCTCGGCACTCGACCTGCTCCGGCGCGTGCGCGGCCGAGCCTCGAGAGGGCTCAAGCGAAGCGGGCCCGCTCCGCCGAAGCGGAGCGGGCCCGTGCTCGCCATGTGTGCGCGCTAGAACGTGGGGTCGGGATCCGAACTCACGATCCACATCGCGAAGTAGTTGGCGGCGCCGCCGTAAGCGTGGCCCAGCGCGACGCGTGCGCCGTCGATCTGGTACTCGCCCGCGGTCCCGCGGACCTGATTGGCGGCCTCGAGACATCGGATCATGCCCGATGCGCCGATTGGGTTCGACGAGAGGACGCCGCCCGACATATTGACCGGGAAGTCTCCTGTGATCTCCGTCGCCCCTTCGAGGGTCATCTTCCAGCCCTCCTTCTCCGGCGTGATCAGGTGTCCCTCGAGCCACATCGGCTCGTACCAGGAGAAGGGGACGTAGATCTCGGCGCAGTCGATCTGCTTGCGTGGGTTCGTGATGCCGGCCTTCTTGTAGAGCGCCTCGGCGCAATCGACGCCCGCCTGGGGCTTGACCGTATCGCGGCCCGGGAACTGGGTGAACTCCGTGCGCTTGGCATGGGCGATCACCCAGGCGGGTTTGTTGGGTGACTTCTCTACGCCTGCCTTGTTCGAGAGCACCATTGCGGCGGCGCCGTCCGAAGAAGGACACGACTCGAGGAAATGGAGCGGGTCCCAGAGCATGGGGGACTCGCGCACCTTCTCCTCTGTGATGTCGTAGAGGTGGAGGTGGGCGTTCGGGTTGCGGAGCGCGTTCAGGCGGTCCTTCACGGCCACCTTGATCCCGACCTCCGGGGGTGCGCCCGAGCCCATGATGTATTTGCGGATCCAGGGCGCAAAGGAGCCGCCCGCGCCCTGGGAGCCGGAGCGTCCGCCGCCGAGCGCCCAGGTGGCGTTGCCGTCGGACTGTTTCTCGTAGCCCACGGTCAGGACCGTGTCGTACATCCCGCTCTCGATCAGGGTGGCCGCCGAGATCGCCGTCGAGGCCCCGACCGAGCCGGCCGTGTGCACGCGGTGGATCGGCTTGCCGATCGCGCCGAGGGCGTCGGCCAGGGAGAGTTCGGGCATCATCACGCCTTCGAGCGCGTCGGGGGCCTTCCCGATCACGACCGCGTCGATGTCCTTCCAGTCGAGTTGGGCATCCTCGAGTGCGTTCTTGGCGGCCCAGCGGACCAGACCATCCATCGTGATCTCGTGTCGCTTGGCGTATTTGGTCTGGCCGATGCCGATGACTGCGCAGCGCTCCATCAGGCGTCTCCCTTCATCGTGCAGATCAGATTCTGTTGCAGGGCCGCGCCGCTGGCGGCGTGGGCGAGGGCCGTTCCGGCCTCGCCCTTGCGGATCAAGCGGGCCGCCTCGCAAACGCGGGTCAGGCCCGTCGCCATCACGGGGTGGCCGCAGAGCGGGCCGCCGGACGGATTGATCCGGACCGAGTCCGTGAGCGCGAGGGCCTCCTTCAAGAGGAGCTCTTCGGGGCTATAGCGCACGCAGAGTTCCGCGACGTCGAAGGCGCCGCCGTCGATCCCGAGGTTGTCCGCGGCGATCTTCGTGGAGGCGGAGACCGTGAGATCCCGGAGCCCGGGATGGCTCGACTCCATGCGGTGGTCGATGCCCGTGATCCAGACCGGCTTGTCCGTGAGTTCCCGAGCGCGGTCGCCTCTTGCGAGCAGGAGCATCGACGCCCCGTCCGAGATCGGGGGCAGGTCGTGCTTGCGAAGGGGCTGTGTGTGGTAGGGCTCGGCCAGCAAGTCGTCGACCGAGACGTCCTTCGCCACTTGGGCGAAGGGGTTCTTCAGTCCGTCACGGCGTGAGCGAGAGACGACCTCTGCGAAGTCGGCCTCCGTAGCCTTCCCCGCGTCGAGCATCGCGTTCGCTTGCAGCCCCGCCATCGAGATCGGGTCGAGCCCGATCGGCGCGTGATAGTAGGGGTTCGTTTGGAGTGCAAAGATCTCGCGCGGCCGGCCCGGCGAACTCTTGCCCGAACCCGCCACCAGGGCCGTGTCGATGTCGCCCATCTGGAGCCGCACGATCGCCTCGAAGAGCGCCCAGGCGCCGTCCATCTCGAGGTGGGACTCGTAAACCGGCGGCCAGGCGCCGAAACCGTCGACGTTCGAGACGAACGCGAAGGGCAGCCCGGACAAGTAGTCGCAGGAGCCGGCGATCGTGAAGTCGATGTCGTTCCGCTCGAGGCCGGTCTCGGTCAGAATCTCGTTCGTGAGCGACATCAGGAGCAGGGGCTCCGTCTCCTGATACGCGCGGTAGCTGGGGGTTTGTGCGACCGCGACGATCGCGATGTCTTCGGTTCCTTGTCGATTCGCCATGATTAGTACACGTGCTCCGAGAAGACTTCAAAGGGGACATCGGGCTCGCCGGTCGGTTCCCAGCGTTCGATCACGCCGCCCGTTCCGCCCCAGCGGTTGTCGATACCGTCGAAGTCGCGTTCGTTTTCGGGTCGGAAGATCGCCTCGACCCGCATGCCGGCCCGAAAATCGTCGATCGGGATGTTGCGGATGTCCTGCTGTCCGAGCGGAGTGTCCGAGTCGTCCAGGAGCACCGAAGCGCGGATATAGGGCTCCGTCTCCTCCTGGCCGTAATAGGCGACCGGAGTGATCACGGTGAAGGTCGTGACCGTGCCCTTGAAGCCGATCTCGACGTCGTCCGCCTCGGTCATCGCCACCCGCTCGATCGGGTCGTAGCCCTTGCTCGGGATGTAGACCTTGCCCGAGGCCGGGCTCTTCTGGCCGATGAACTTGCCTGCCTGGAGTCCCTCGAGATAGCGACGTCGTGTCGGAGCGAAATTCTCCTCGAAGTCGAGCGAGATGAGGTGCTCCGAGATGGGCACGTCTCCTTTGCCCTTCGGAATCTTCTGGTCGTAGGCCTCGCTTTCGGGCATGAAGTAGACATCGGAGATCGCGCCGACGCGCTCTTCCCTGTACATGGCCTGGACGCGCAGCCCGCGCTCCATCACGTCTACAGAGGAGGCTTTGATCGCGTGGATCATCGGCGTGTCCGATCCGTCGACCTTGATGGTCGCGAAGGCGAAGGGCTCCTGGAGGGGGTGCTTACGCGTCGGCTCGGAGACCCAGGTCCAGTTCTCGACCGTCCCACCGGGTCCGACTTCGACGAAGTCGGGTTCGAGCTCCGCGAGCGTATCGGGGTCGAACTCGAGTGGGGGGCAGAGGACCTTGTCACCGCAGCGGATCCCGAGCAGCTTGCCGTCGCGAAGCCCCGTCAGGAAGGGCCCCGTGACCGGGCCGGTCGTCCGCTGATACGGATATTCCAGATTGTATGAGGTGGAGACGAATTCAGTCATGGGACGATTCTAGACAGCTCGAGACGCGCGCTTCAAGCCCCAAATGCTGCAGATTGAGGACTCGTCGCGAGTTTGGTTGGGATATCGTGACCCCACGAATTCGCGCCGCTCACGGTCAGGAGCGCTGATCTCCGGGCGTGTCGCATGAGAGGAGCGAGCAGATGTCGAAACCGGACAACAAGACTACGGTCGAGCGGATGTGGGGCTCGCTCGCGGCCTTCGATTTCGAGGCGCTCAAGAGCTGCCTGCATCCCGAGGTCCATTACGAGGACGTGCCGACGGAGGACCCGGGCGCCGTGGGTCCGGACAACGTGGTCGCCCGTCTCTCGGTCGCTTGGGATCATCTCGAGAAACAGGAGCAGACGACTCATCGGATCGCGGCCGAGGGCGACGTCGTCTTTCTCGACCACACGGAGAAGTGGACCTTCAAGACGGGCGAGACCTGCGAGCATCGTTTTTGCACGATGCACGAGCTGCGCGATGGGAAGATCGTGAAGTGGAGCGACTTCTGGGACGTGAATAACTTCGTCGGCCAGTTCCCGGAGTGGTTCCTTCAGGAGATGGCTAAGAAGCAGGGCGCCGACTTTACGAGTTCGCCTTAGCCTACGGGCTCCGCGGAGTGGCAGCGCTCCGGACTCTGAAATCGAGGTTCGCCGGCAGCCCAGCCGAGCCCAGCCATTCTGTGGCTGCCTCGGGGTCCTTCCGCATCCAGCCTTCACCGGCCGCCGCCTGGAGCCTCTGGCGTCCTTCCTCGTCCTCCATGCGCTCGGCGAGTTCGAGGGCTGCCTCCGGGTTCTCCTGGGCCATCCTGCGAACGAAGGGGGCGTAGATGCCAACCATCAGCGGGTGAGGCGCACGGGATTTCAGCCATGCCTCGGATTCCGGCTTGTGCTTCCGTGCAGAGCTCAGCCAGGCGCGTTTGATGATGACCGACTTCTCGGCGGACTCGGGTAGCGACAGGGCCCATTCCACTGCCGGGATGCCTTCTCTCAGCCCCCAATAGTAGGCGAGGTGCTTATGGACGGCGGTTGATGCGGGTCCATCCGCATGTTCCTGGACCCACTCGATTGCGCGTTGCGTGTCGTACTCGAGCAGGGCCACGCCGGTTCGTGCGAACAGCTCATGCTGGAGATTGCCTGTGATCGATTCCTCCTGGGGCGCCTTCCGCACGAATTCGAGCGTCTCTTCGACGCCCTTGCTCTTCATCATCGCAGAGGCCACGTGCGTCAGGGCCCCGCCGCGAGCCATTGGTTTCAGTCGCCCGATCACGCCGAGAAGCGGTGTGGGATCGGGCATCTCGTCGAGTTCGACCCACGCGTCCACCACGGAGCGCGCGCCCTCCGTCACCCCCTTCGTGTCCCCATCCGGCAGCGTATAAATCGCCTCGGCGGCGGCGATCGGGTCCTGTCGTGCCCATTCGCGGAAGACGGTTCGCATCCATGGGTGTCTCTCGGTCCAGGGAGGGTTGATCGGGTGAAGAAAGGCGGCCTCGGGTGCCGCTGCGGCCCACCAACTGGCGAAGAGTGTTTCGGCGACCTCGTCGATGACCGGAGAAGGGCGTAGCGCCTCGATCTGTTCGCGGAGCAGCAGGCCAGAGGCCGGGTCCGTCGCCTGGAGGAACTCGGCCAGAGCGATCGTACGCTCCAGGGGGTCTTCAATCTCAAGAACCCCGACCAGAACCTCTGCGGGGGGCGGGCGGTCGAGCGTCTCGGCTTGTTCGGCTTGTTCGGCCTGCAGGGGAGCTGAGCGGTTCGTCGAGGTCAGCCAACCGAGCGCAAAAGCGATGATTGCCGCGATGGCGACGTGGAGAACGGTGATCCTACGCATTCGCTGAGCATACTCCGATTCCGTGGGAGATGTCTTTGCCAAGTCTTTCCGGCGGCGCGGCGACTGTCGTTTGCCGTCAAAGCCCGGCAGGCGAGAGGCAGGCGAGAGCCCCAGATGAAAAGAGGGCGGGAAGCCCGTTGGCTACCCGCCCTCTCAAGATCGATCTCCCAGGCGCGTATCGCCCGCATGGGAGGTCTCTGCCTTCGCGATCAGCTCCGGGTTCGTCTCCGAACCAGGGCGGCGAGGAATCCCGTCCCGACCAGGAGGCCGAGGCCGGCCGCGGGCTCCGGAACCGAGAGGTTCATGCGGAGGGCCGAGACCCGGAAGTAGGAGTTCCCACTGTTCGGGTCGACGGCCAGGCCGCCACCGAGCAGTACGATGTTCCGGTTGCCCCCGCTCGTGATCTCGTCCGTCCCCTGCCGGCTGAAGAAGAAGCCCTGAGAGGCAGCCTGGGGGGCGATGATCGGGTTGAAAGGCGTGCCCATCACCGTCGTGTTGACCGCTCCGTAGGGATAGGGGTCTGACCCGGAGATGTTGCCCGTGGTCATTTTGAAGCCCCAGCCCTGACCGGGTGCCAGCATGCCGGTTGCGGTGCCGCAGTTGCTTCCCGCGTTGACGATCGGGCTGGATCGCATGTAGGAGCCGCCGACCGTCCCGATGCCGTTGGCACAGCCGAAGGTCGACTGGATGCCGCCGACGCCATCGATACGAGCGTTGACGATCGGTCCCGGGCTACCGGAGAGGCCGGTGAACTCGAAGTTCGTGACACCAGGTGTCCACGTATTCGAGATGTCCATGAAGGATCGGGAAGCCTCGGCGTCGCTCGCGTTGGGC
>Ga0315331_10000898_pt1 | contig 21780 bp, 23 predicted proteins | sample M160m34915metaG_FD_203456 | JGI IMG/M metagenome (GOLD analysis project Ga0315331, IMG submission 203456) | Ammonia-oxidizing marine archaeal communities from Monterey Bay, California, United States - M1 60m 34915 | ecosystem: Environmental > Aquatic > Marine > Intertidal zone | place: USA...
TTAAAAAAATTTAATCAGTCTTGCCACTAAAACAGTTAACTATTTTGCAATTATCTCAAGGGCAAATCCACCTCCTGGTGCAAGATAAATATCAATATTGTCATTAGAGGAAACTGTTCTCTCAGTAATTTGATATTCCATTGGATTCTCTTTCCAGTGAGTATTTTGAGTGTCTAAATACATTTTCATAGTATACTCTTTCCCAGATTCAAGAAAAGAGAAATTTATCTTTAACTCTCTCTCATTTTCATTAGTTATACCTCCAACATACCAATTTTCTGAATTCTTATCTTTTCTTGCCATACTCACATATTCTCTAAACTCACTATTTAATATTTTTCTTTCCGACCAGTCTACTGGAACATTTTTAATAAATGCGAAAGCATCCATATGTTTTGAGTAATGTTTAGGTAGATCTGCTGCCATCTGCATAGCTGAGTAGTACACCACATATAGAGCAAGCTCTTTTCCTATAGTTGATGGTACAATAGCTCCCTTGTCAATATTTTTTGTTACAGGAGAATCATATCTGAAATTATTTAATTGAAATATACCTGGTGTATAATCCATTGGACCACTTAGCATTCTCGTAAAAGGTAGATCTGTCGCATGATTAACACCATTGGTCCAGAAACCATTGAACTCTTGTCCTTTAGCTCCCTCTCTAGATATATAATTCGGATATTTTCTTCTTAGACCTGTATCCTTAATAGGCTCATGGGTTATTATATTTAATTTATATTTTGCTGCAAGTTCAATAACTTTCTGAAAATGATTAATCATGTACTGACCATGATGCCATTCTTTAATCACATCTCCATTATTAATTCTTTTAATGTTTTTGCTTACATCGTTAACATACCCTGTTTTAATATTTTTAATTCCGTACTTATTATATAATTTAAATGCATCTTCTAACTGATTCTCATAGTTTTGGATTTGACCACCTGTCTCATGATGACCTACTAGCGAGATATTTTTCTTTGATCCATACTCAGACAACATCTTGATGTCAAAGTCATCTACTGTTTCAGTAAAGCTAAATGGTATACCATTTCCAGAGCAGCACCATTGAGGGTACCATCCTTTATTCCAACCCTCAACCAATAATCCATCAAATCCATGTTTTGAAGCAAAATCCATATATTTTTTAACTTTCTCATTATTTGCTCCATGATTTTTAGATGGCCACCAAGTAGATTCATTAGTCCCGATCATTTCCCACCATACACCCATATACTTTCCTGGTTTCACCCATGAAAAATCTTTATCTTCGTCTGGGTCATCATTCAAATTTAAAATCAAGTTAGAGTTTAGTAAATCTGATGATGAGTTTGCAATTTGTATAGTTCTCCACGGGGAGTTTATTCCGTTATTTGATTTTACTTTTATCCCGTCTGCCCAAGGATATAACTCAACTTCTAACTTACCTTCGCCTCTCGGTGCTAACGTCATACTTGAGAAATCTACAAGATTAGCTTCATGAATACTTATAAATGATTCATCTTCCATCTTAATAGTAAGTGGTGTGTGTGCTGCATCAATACCAAGTGTATCATAAGAAATATCTTCAACATATTTTGAAAAATAATTTTTTGATATATCATCTACTGATGAGAAAGCATATAAAAACTCATACCTTCTATAAGAAAATGCTGGAATCCATAACGCCGAATCCTTTGATGATAAATTAAATTCTGTTTTTTCATCAATAATATCATAATTTGAGAAATTCTCCTGTTTAGGAACTACATACTTGAAAGCAATTCCATCATCATATGCTCTAAATAATATATCAAATTCATTCTTTTGATTTGTAAGTGTTATTTTAAGTTCATTGTAATGATTTTTTATTTTTTCTTCTTCTCCATATAAGGGATACCAGTCCTCATTAAAAGAGCTTTCACTTGATCTTTTTATTGATAAGTTACGAGACAAATCTGTTCCATCTGAAAATAGAATCCCTATTTCTGAGTCATTTATAATTGTTGAATTATTTTTTTTAACAGAATACAAAGCAACTCCATTCTCAACTCTAAAACCTATATTAATTTTCCTGTCTGGTGATGATAAATTAGTGTGATTAATGTTGTTACATGAAATAACAGTTATAGCTAGTATTATTGATAATATTTTTTTCATAATAGTTTGGTTTTAGTAAAGATAAATAAGAGTTTTAATTATAGTAAACTTGAGATATTGAAAATTCATTTATTATTATTTGTTTTCTTTTTTTTGTTATCGAATGAAATGTTTCCGCAGAGATTCCTTGAGTTAAGGAAGGCAACAAAACAAAAATTTTACTCATTCTACTCAGGAGAAACTATAAGATTTAAATTATATGGAGATGAGTTGTTTTCAAGTGGGACTCTGACTGGGATAGGAGATAGTACATTAAATTTTAATTCTATAAGTATTCCTATATCAAAAATTGAAATAATTGATATTAGAGGAAAGACAACAAACAGAGTAAAGCGTATAGGATCAACTGTTATTGGCGGATCTGCAGCTTTTTTTGCTATAGATTTCATTAACCTAACACTTGTACAAAAAGCAAATTATAAAGATGTGCTTAATAGAAATTTGTTAATAAATTGTGGGATTGGAGTAGGAGTAGGTCTTATTTTAAGAACCTTTGCAAAAAGAAAATATTTTAAAAGAAATAAATTAAATAGAATATGGATTCAAGAAATTTAGTGGTTATTCTTTTTATTTTTCTACTTTCCTGTGATGACCTTTCTTGTAGATTTAATAAAGTCCCTGAGGCTCCATATCCTGATCCAGATAGAGTTGAGGAGTTTAAGACAAATATAATTAATCAGGTAACGTATGTTTATGAATGCCTTGATAATGATAAATATCAAAAACAATTTGTAGCAATTACGTATACAGTAGAAAGGACTTACGATCCAGATCAAAATAGTAACATAAATTGTTGGGTCGAGTCAGTTTACGTAAATCTTGGAAATTGTTAAAAATTAGATATACAATCATTTTATTTATAGTTGCACTAACTTTTATTTTAAGTTATTTAACTCCAAATTATTTGCAACAAACTACTATAGAGCTGTCAGATATATCACTAATCTACTATCTATGGTTTTGGATTTTTGCTATCCAAGTCATTGTATTTATACCATCATTTATTTTTAAGACTGAACATTATTATGATTTGACAGGAGGTATTACTTACATATCTACCATAATAATTGCCCTTATCCTTAAAATCAGTTATCAGAGCATAGATTTAATTTCTTTACTCATTGGTTCTATGGTTATAATATGGGCTGCGAGATTAAGTTTATTCTTATTTCTAAGAGTTAAAAAGTCTGGAGAAGATATTAGATTTAAAAAGATAAAGCATTCCTTTTCATGGTTTTTAATGACATTTATGTTACAGGGAATGTGGGTATTTATGTGCCTTTTTCCAGCATTGGTTGTAATTTCATCTTATAATTCCGAAATAAATAATTATGCTATTGTAGGATCCTTAGTATGGTTTTTTGGATTCTTATTTGAGATAGTTGCAGACAATCAAAAATCTAAGTTTAATAGGAATAATAAAGGAAAATTTATTTCTACAGGTTTATGGTCGCTGAGTAGGCACCCTAACTATTTTGGGGAGTTTATTTTATGGCTTGGGATAAGTATAGCATCACTTGGATACATTGATCAATATCAATATATAATATTACTAACACCAGTATTTGTTTATCTATTACTAACTAGGGTAAGTGGTGTAAATCTATTAGAAGAAATTGGCGATAAAAGATGGGGTGATTCAAAAGAATATAAAAAATATAAGGAACAGACCCCTTTATTTTTTCCTAAAATATTTTAATTAATAGTCTTAATCAAAATAACGCCATCTCTTCCTTCTCCTCCATAAATACTTAGTTCTGAAGCACTTTTAAGAAGTTTTATACTTTTTATATTTTCGGGAAGTACAACTTGGTAAGCCGAAGAATAATATCCAACTCTATTACCGTTGACATAAAATAAAACTTCACGGTAGTTATTGATACTTGTTTGACCCCTTAAATATACTTGTGCGTTTCTTCCAAAGCCACTAATTCTAAGGCCAGGTAGTGACCTTAACCTATCCAGTAGACTTAAAGATGTTGTTTTTGTCTTATCCTCGCTCTCCTTTGAAGCTGTAGATACATTATTTGCCTGACAAGAAATTAATATTGATAATAAAAGGAATATTTTTATTTTATTCATAACACTAATCTATTGAGTTTTAATTAAAATAACACCACCTGATCCCCTAAAACCATAAATAGCAATGTCATTTGCATTTTTTAAAACAGTTATTGATTTAATACTTTCAGGATTTAAAATATTTACTATTTGTGAGAATTTACCAACCTGAACACCATTTAAAATAAACAATACTTCTTTCTGATTATTTATACTTGTTATCCCTTTTGTATAAATTTTAGCATTTTCTCCACCTCCTTCAATATAGATCCCAGGGTTTGATCTTATCCTATTTAATAAACTAATATTACTTGATTTAGATACTATTAACTCGTTAGGGTTGTAGACATTTAAGTTTTTTTTGATTGATGTATTACAAGAAAATAATATAAATATTAATAAAATTATATTTTTCAATTTCTAGTCTTTTTAATTTCTGAGAAGATAAAAAATACTAATAATATTAATAGAATATAGTTTGATGCTAAAACTATATTATTTCCAAATTTGAAAGGTGATGGATTAAAAATCATCTCTATTTTATGATTTCCTTTATTTAGCTGAAGTCCTCTTAATACATAATTAACTCTGAGTATTTCTCTTTCTTCACCATTTACAAAAATTTTCCAACCGTGTGGATAATATATTTCAGAAAATACAATAAAAGCATCTGATGTATTTGAAACATCATATGTAATTTTATTAGGGTTATACTCGATAACATTAATAAAACCATCTTGAGAGTATGAATTTTTAATATTACTTACATTGAACTGTGACTGATCAATTATAGCATCGTTTTTTGAGTTAAAATTATGTAATGTATTGATTTCTTCTAATGGAGAATTTGTGAGAATTATATTTTTAATAAACCATGCATTACCATTTGAGTTTTCATTTTTAAGGATACTATTCCTCGTTTCTCCAAATTTGAAAAATCCAACGTTTAGCATGTTTAACACATGTAAATCATTAAAGTCTCTTACTCCATTTTGTGCTTTCTCAACAAGATTGTTTCTCTCTTCAATAATATTTCTTTCAATTAAATCTTGATACCTTCTGATTTTAGCTCCATGATACCCGCCTATAGAAGAATGATAGTAAGATGTTTTCGCCTCATTAAATGGATTTTGTAGATTAAATACTCTCTTTCTATTTATATTATTTTCTAATATAAATTGATCAGATTCACTTATTATAAGCTCATTTTCTTTTTTGGAGATAAATGTGCAATCTCCGTAAAGTTCACAACTCTTATCTTTCCTTAGTAGATTATTGTTTACTCTGGTATGATCAATTATAATGAGTAGAGTTAACGAAATGAATACAATGTTTTTGTTAATTTTTTTGTAGTAAGCTCCTAGACATAAAATAAAGAAAAGTATGGTTATAGATGATCCAAATATTAAATCTGATACTAATAACTTTTTTCTATCTAAAATTAAGGCATCAAGAAACCAACTTGGGAAGTTTTGAAAATTTGAGTCTACAGCACCAGAAAAACTTATGACAAATGTTGATAAAAACAGGACAATATATACCCCTAAGGTGATATATAATGCTCTGAACAGATTTGATTTATGTTTTGATATATCTTTAATTACTCTCTCTAATGTTAAAGATGAGAATAAGACTACAGAAAAAATTGATATTAAAATTATGAATGTCACAGATCTGAATTTATTATACCCTGGGAGATAATCAAAAAATAAGTTATTTATAAAACTCATATTACTACCCATACTAAGAATGACACTAAGCATGAGAAGATATAATATCCAAATTTTTTCTTTCTTCTTTAGAGTTAAAATTCCTAGAATCAGTAGAAATAAGCAGATAGATCCTGCAAAATAAGGGGCTGTCAATGGCTGATCACCCCAGTAAGTAGGTACATTTCTCAGTTGATTATTTATTTGAACTGTACTCACATTGTTTTTCCTTAATGCCTTACCGAGATTTGAGTTCCTATCTAATGTCTGTCTACTTGAACCCCCTAGAATATTTGGAATAAAAAGTGTAAGTGGCTCAAAAAAACCATTGCTATATTGAAATGCGTAATCTTTCTCAAGTCCTGTAACATCTGATGATAATTCGGATTTACCTCTTATTGATACATCAGAATATTCTAGTATTGCCCATATCTCTCCAAAAAATGTTCCAACAGCAAGTATCGCTGCCAATACTAAAACACCAATTCTTTTTGCAAAATATTTTAATTTATTTTTTGAGTAGTAGTACAATAAGTAACCACTACCATAAAAGATTAAAATTATAAGGGTATAGTAAGTTATCTGGAGGTGATTTAGTCTCAGTTGTAATGCTAGAGCAACTGCTGTAATTATAAACCCTAAATTTCGATTTCTATTTATACATAAGTGTACACCTCCAATAATTAGAGGTAATAGTGCTGCAGTACCAATTCTTGCATTGTGACCCGCCGATATACCAATTATCATGTATGATGATAAGGTGAAAGCAATAGATCCAAATAAAGCAATTTCGGGTCTTACCTTAAAACATAGTAACATTATATAAAATGAGAGAAAAGAGATTATAATATTGCTTACTGGATGAGGAAAAAACAGACTATATGTTTTATGTATATAGGATACAACCTGATTACTCCATTTTACATCAATTAAATAGGCTGGCATACCTGAAAACATTGAATTAGACCATAAAGCTTCCTCATTATTTTTCTTCCTATATTCGATAGTTTCATTTGCTGAATATTTCCATTGGTCAATATCATGTTGTTTAATACCTTTATTTTCAAAAAAAACAGGATTAAACATATAAACTGTGAGAGAAATAAAAACGGTAATGGATAGGATGTGTTTGTATATGTTTTTCATATAATCTATTGATTCATGAAATATAAATAGTATTACTCAAATATATTAATCATTATATGCTTTAATTATTACTTTTGTAGAGTTATGTTTGAAAATCTAAGTAACAAATTAGACAGAGCCTTTAAAGTCCTCAAAGGTCAGGGTAGAATTACAGAGATAAATGTTGCTTCTACAATTAAAGAAATTAGAAGGGCTTTAATAGATGCTGATGTCAGCTATAAAGTAGCAAAGGAGATAACATCAAAAATAAAAGATGAGGCAATGGGTCAGAATGTTCTTATTTCTGTCTCTCCTGGTCAGTTAATGACAAAAATAGTTGCAGATGAGTTGACAGATCTAATGGGAGGTGAGTCAGCTGAAATATCATTAGATGGTAATCCTAATATAATATTACTCTCTGGACTTCAGGGATCAGGTAAAACTACTTTTACTGGTAAACTTGGTAGATATTTAACCAAGAAGGGTAAAAAGACTTTACTAGTAGCTTGTGATGTATACAGGCCTGCTGCAATTGAACAGCTTCATGTAATAGGTGATGATCTTAAGATTGAAGTATTTTCAGATCCAAAATCTAAATCACCTCTAAATATTGCTAAAAACGCTATAAAACATGCAAAAGCAAATGGATTTAAGTCAGTAATTATTGATACGGCTGGTCGATTAGCTATCGATGAAAAAATGATGGAGGAGATAAAAGGTTTAAAAAAATCATTAAAGCCTCATGAGACATTATTTGTTGTTGACTCTATGATTGGTCAAGATGCTGTGCTAACTGCAAAAACATTTAATGAGGCTATAGATTATGATGGTGTCGTCTTAACCAAGCTTGATGGTGACTCAAGAGGAGGATCAGCACTCTCCATTCGCAAAGTTGTTAATAAACCTATAAAGTTTATAAGCACAGGTGAAAAAATGGATGCTTTAGATATTTTCCATCCAGATAGAATGGCAAAGAGAATACTTGGGATGGGAGATGTAATTAGTTTAGTTGAAAGAGCCCAACAAAATTTTGATGATGAGGAAGCTAGAAAACTTCAAAAGAAAATGTTTCAAAATACATTTGGTCTTGATGATTTTCTCTCTCAGATTCAGAAAATTAAAAAGATGGGTAACTTAAAAGATTTAATTGGTATGATGCCCGGCGTATCTTCTAAAGTCAAAGATCTTGATGTAGACGACGAATCATTTAAACCTATTGAGTCAATTATTTATTCTATGACTCCATCAGAGAGAAAAAATCCTGAAATACTTAACGGTTCAAGAAAGAAACGAATAGCAGGCGGTAGTGGTACAAGTGTACAAGAAATAAATCAGCTAGTAAAACAATTTAATCAGATGAAGAAGATGATGAAGATGATGAAGAAATCAGGACCATCAGGTATGATGTCTGCTTTAGGTTTAAATGACAAATAAGCTTATTTATACAAAACGCTCTTTACAGCTTTTAAACCTTTATCTACATTTGGAGTAATTTCTTTTATCAATGTTGGTGCGTAATGAAATGGTACATCCTCACAAGTAATTCTGTGTACTGGTGCATCTAAGTAATCGAAAGCAAATCTTTGAACATGATGACTGATTTCTGATGAAATTGATGCAAGTGGCCATGCCTCCTCAATAATTACCAATCTATTTGTTTTTTTAACTGAGTTAACAATACTTTCAAAATCTATTGGCCTAACAGATCTTAAATCGATAACTTCAATATTTATTCCCTCCTTCTGAGCTTCTATGTAAGTTTCTTCAGCAACTTTCATCATTTTTCCAAATGATACAAGCGTTACATCATTTCCTTCATGTACAATTTTAGATTTTCCAATTGGGATAAGATATTCTTCCTCAGGAACCTGTCCCTTATCTCCATACATTAGTTCAGACTCCATGAAGATGACCGGGTCATCATCCCTTATAGATGTTTTAAGTAGACCTTTTGCGTCATATGGGTTCGATGGAACTACAACTTTTAATCCAGGTGTATTTGCATACCAGTTCTCAAAATTTTGAGAATGCTGTGCTCCTAATTGGCCAGCATTTCCAGTTGGTCCTCTAAATACTATTGGTATATTAAATTGTCCACCAGACATCTGATACATTTTTGCAGCACCGTTAATAATTTGATCTATTGCTACTAGAGAGAAATTAAATGTCATATACTCAACAATTGGTCTTAATCCGTTCATTGCAGAACCAACTCCGATACCACTAAAGCCTGTTTCTGCAATTGGAGTATCAATAACTCTTTCAGGTCCAAACTCATCAAGCATACCTAGGCTAACTTTATACGCACCATTATATTCTGCAACTTCCTCTCCTATAAGGTATACATCCTTATCTGCTCTCATCTCTTCTACCATTGCCTCTCTTAGTGCTTCTCTAAATTGTATTTCTCTCATGGGAGCAAAAATAAAAAAAGGCCTCTAAAAAGAGGCCTTTATCTTAAAAAAAAAACTAATTTTTTTAATTCATTGCAGCTTTTACCGCATCTGAATATTTACTGAACTCAATATCATTTACTAATCTTTCTTTTAATGAACCATCATCATTTTTAGATAATGCACTTTTAAGATTAGAAGTGACTCCAGCAGAATCTCCCTCTCTTGCAGATATAACTGCATTTGCGTAGTCTACTCCACCGTTCTCAGTAATATTGTTATCTGAAAGATATTTTCTAACAGATGCCATTTCTGATTTAGCACCAGATACATCTCCAGTCATAATTTTTAATATACCTCTTCTATACATTGCCCATCCACTATTAGATAATCCATTTAAAAGAGACATTGCTCTATCATACTCACCTAATGGTATAGATAATGTTCCTTTAGATAAAGTTAAATCATCTTTAGAGTGTGATAGATCAAGCTTTTCCGCATTAAGAACATGCTCATATGCTAAATCCCAATCATAGTTCATAGCAGCAATTGCAGCAAGATTTAAATGTGCTTCAGCGTTCTCATTTTTATTATTAGAAATATCTAGTTGAGTTTTTGCTGCTTCTAAAAGCTTTTTCTGAGTTTCTGACCCTTCTTCTTCCTCTCTAGCAAGTTGAATATGAACAGAACCAAAATCGTTATGTGCTTGCCATGTTCCTCCCCACTTAACTGCTGCTTGATATATAGCAGCTTTCTCGTTTAAATCTGGAGTAAGGCCAGCAGCAAATAATAATTCTCCGTGAGAAAGTGCTTCTGATGAAGCTTCTCCACTAACAATATTTTGAGCTATTGCAAGAATTTCATTATTAGGCTTTTTCTCTATTACAGTAGTAACCTCAGTTTTAGCAGTTCTAAGATCTGGGTATACTTCTTTCATCAAAGTTTTATATGAACTTAATTTTGATAGTGACTTCTCCTTATCAACAAAAGACCCACCTCCATTAATAATAGCACCAATTTGAGCTCTATCATTTTGAGAAAGGGTAGTAGAAGCTCTTAATGCTCTTCTTAAAGCGTTCCAATTCTCAACAACAGGAACAAGGTTAAACCCAATTTCTTGTGCTTCACCTTTATAGTCATATCTATCCATTTCAGCTCTGTAATATTTCTCAATTGCAGTAGCTCTTCTACTTGCTAAAGACTCATTTACTTTTGTAGAACCTTCAGGTGAGTGTGCACCAGTTACATTAACTCCTTTTGTAATATTTTTTTCAGCTACAAAAGCAGAGAATTGTTCTCCTCTATCACTTTTCTTTTCAGAACCTCTTAGGTAAGAACTTCCTTGGTTGAAGTAAAAGTCAACTGTTGTAACCTCAGTTTCTTCAGCATCAGTATATCCAGGATATGCTTTAGGAGTCGGTACATTAGAAGCTCTAGTTAGTGTAATTGTTCTATTTATACCATCAGCAACTTCATTAGATTTAGTATCTAAGCTTTTTCCAGTAGCAACGACTTTTGCTGTTCCTTTAACATTAAGTTTTCCAGGTGCTCCTCCCATAGTAGAGCTATTATAAGGAACACTTAGTGTTTTTGTAGTTTTAGTTACAGACGAAAGACTATTAGGGTAGTCAGAAGCCTTAAACTCGATTGATCCAACATCATTACCTTCAAAATCAAAGTTTAAGGTATAACTAGTACCTTTTGGTAACATCCCTTTTGGTAATGTTGACTCAACATTGAATGAAACTTTAGATCCAGCTAGTTCAATAGGACTCGGATTCACATTAATTTGTTGTTGTTCTGATAATTTTATCATTTTCTTAAGTGGGTTACACGCAGAAACTAAAACTAGGACAACAAGACTTAATTTTAAAATATTAAAATTCTTCATGATAATTTATTATTAGTTCTTTTTTATTTAAGCTATAACTTAAGAAACAAAAATACATATTTTTATCGATTTTGGTAATAAATACTTATAAATCAATGTACCTTTTCTTACCTTGTAAATAATATTTTATAGGGATTGATATTCTATCCTCAAAAGACTTTCTTATAACTGTATTTCTTTTTCTAATATAATAGTAAGGTATTCTTAAGATTATGAATAAATATGCTTTTAATACTGATATAAATTGATTTACAGATTTTTTTGAAACTAGTAAGTATATTGACGCAAATAAATCAAATATTAACCTGATAGGAAGCTTAAAAATTAATTTTATTTGTGATTCATTTTTTAGCATCATAATCAAGTTATTTCTAAAATTAAGATATGTTTTCTTGGGGTTTTCATATTGTAGTGTCCCGCCACCTAGATGATATACTTTGCTTTCTGGGAAACAGAAATTAGAATAATTTAATCCTTTTATTCTCCAACAAAGATCAATTTCTTCCATATGAGCAAAAAATGTTTCATCAAAGCCACCAACTTCTCTAAAGATTTTATTTCTAATCATCATACAGGCACCTGATGACCAAAATATTTCTTTAATATTATCATATTGACCATTATCTTTTTCAGTATAATTAAATATTCTACCTCTACAAAAAGGATAACTCAGATAATCTAGATAGCCTCCAGATGCACCTGCATACTCAAAATAATTTTTCTTTTCATAAGATAAAATTTTTGGTTGACATGAACCTATCTCTTTATTTTCTTCTAGCCCTTTTAACATTGGATTCAACCAGTTTTTTGTAACCTGTACGTCATTATTTAATAAAACTAAATATTCAGATTGTATTTTATCTAGTCCTATATTATAACCCTTTGCATATCCATAGTTTTTATCATTTTGGATTATATTAATAGATGAATACTTTTTTTTAATAAAATTTATAGATCCATCAATTGAGTTGTTATCTATTATAAAAATTTCGGATATATTCTTATCAGAATATTTTACTACAGATGGTAAGAATTTTTTTAGAAGATCTTTACCATTATAGTTAATAATTACTACGGCAATTTTTTTTGTTGATTTAATCATTTAAATAAATTGCCTAAGTCAAATCCAGGAATATTTGGTATAATATCACCTGTCTTTTCCTTCATCTGCTCTTTTATTTTTATATCTATTTCTTTCAATGCATTGTTTGATGCAGCAACAATTAGATCTTGAACCATATCTTTCTCATTTAATATACTTTCATCAATATCTATTGATATTAATTCTTTTTTTCCATTAACAGTCACTTTTACTAATCCAGCTCCAGATTCTGAACTTGCCTCTATAGTATCAAGCTCTTCTTTAATTTTTTTCATTTTTTCTTGAGCCTCTTTAAACTTGCCCATCATTTTCATCATATCTAGCATAATTCTACTATTTAATTAACAAAACCTTACCATTAACACTAACCATTTGGTTGTCTAGTTTAAATTCTATAACATAAACATAAACATCCTGCACTATTTTACCTTTAAAATAACCATCCCAACCAAAATTAATATCAAAAGATTCAAAAACTTTTTCACCATACTTATTAAAAATACTCATTTTGTAATCAGTCACTTGAGAAGGGAAAGGTTTGAAAGAGTCATTCAAACCGTCATCATTTGGCGTGAAAGCATTTGGTATAGGTATTGGACTAAAATTATTATTGCTTGTGATACAAAATCTATTTGAGATTGACTTTTTTTCAGAATTATACCCGATTACTTGATAACAGTATTCTTTATTTTTTATTATGCCTATGTTATCAACAAATTTATTTTTATTCTGTGTATTTAATTTATTATTATTTCTTAGTACAGAGATAGAATCAAATTTTCCGTTGTAATTATATTCTAGATTTATTCCCTGATCATCTTCAAATACATTCAGATAAATCAAACAAATCTCATCTTCTATAATTTGTTCATTACACCCATACTTTTTTAATATTTTCACACACCTTCGGTTAAAATTTATATTTCTAAATTCTAAATTTGAATGGTTAAAATATAAAAATGAAGGAGTGAAGTATGTCGAGTCAATTTTTTCATCTAAATAAATTTCATAGTTTGTACTCTTCTCGGGGTTATATGTGACTTCAAATTTTGATCTATCATCAGATAGAACTATTGAGTCTATAATATTTGATGTCGAACTCTCAACTGGAACAATTTTAAAGTTAAATTTTGAGCAATTTTTTTCGTTATTATCAAAAACTCCTATAATATAGCCTTCAACTGAGTTATTATTATCTAATAACATTGAATAATCTATATTGTTGAGTCCTTTAGTCAAATCATTCTGAAAGTTATTTTTGATAAATAATTTATATCCATCATAGTAATTATCATTAATATTAATTTCGAGCGAATTATTACTACAATTTCTTAGGTCAATATCTAAGCTCTTACTTTCATACGCTTCAACTTCAACTATATCTATCTTATCAACTCCATCCTGATTTATTGCCTGTGCAATTACATATTTCCCTTTTGAAGTATATGTATAAGATTTGCCAGACGATGGATTAAATAAATTATTAGTAGTATTATAGTTAAAGTCATACTGTACAACACTAACTGATGAATCTAAGTTTTCTGAAGTTATTTCAATCTCTAATGGTAAACACCCACTTTTTACATTTACGGTAAACCTACCCAGATCACTTGTCTGTGAGTAGCTGTAATTGAATAGAAATAATGAAAAAAGTAAAAATAGTCTTGACATAAAGTTCTAAGAAGATACTTTAGTAATAATTTCTTCTATACTTAACTTTTCTTGACTACCAGTTTCCATATTCTTTAAAGTATATAATTTAGATTCAACCTCATCTTCTCCTATTATGATAACGTATGAAATGTTATTATTATTTGCGTATTGAAGTTGTTTTTTTAGTTTAGGATTATCTGGATATAAATCAGTGATAATATTATTATTCCTAAGTAATGAAGATATTTCTAGAGAATTTTCCATAAACTCCTCAGACAAAGAGCATACTAATACTGCTTCTTTATTAATTATGTTATCTGAGAAAAGATTTCTTTCATTCATTATTTGATATATCCTTTCAATTCCAAAAGATATACCTATTCCTGAAATGTCTTTAAATCCAAAAATTTCAGTTAAATCATCATATCTACCACCTCCACAAAGACTTCCAATATTTTTATCGTCAAGAATAACTTCAAAAATTGAGGATGTGTAGTACGATAGTCCTCTTGCTAAACTAATATCAAAAACAAATTCTTTAGATAGTTGAATTAAATTTTCAATTTCATTAATACCTTGTAGACCAGTATTTGATTCCGATAGAAAATCTCTTAACAAGCTTATTTTTTCTTTATTGGATCCACTAAAAAAGAGAACAGAATTAAGTTTTTCAATTTGATTAGTAGATAGATCTATATTCTTTAATTCATTAATGAATTTTTCTTTACCAATCTTATCTAATTTATCTATAATGACACAAATTTTATCAAAATCTTTTTTTAGAGATAAAACTTCTGCTATTCCAAACAATACTTTTCTATTATTAAGTTTAATTGAAAAGTCTTTAATATTTATTTTTTTAAATATTGAATAAACTAAATCTATTATCTCAGCTTCGCAAATAATAGATTTAGTTCCTATATAATCAACATCACACTGATAAAACTCTCTGAATCTACCTTTTTGAGGTCTATCAGCTCTCCAAACATTTTGAATTTGATATCTTTTAAAGGGTAGAGTTATTTTATCTCTATTCATACTCACATATCTTGCAAATGGAACTGTGAGGTCATATCTTAAGCCTTTTTTTGATATGTCTTTTTTTAAACTACTTGAATCTTTAGACTCAATATTTTCTACATTTTTAATAAAATCTCCTGAATCTAAAATTCTAAAAATTAGTTTGTCTCCTTCTTCACCATACTTACCATTTAAAACATTGACATTCTCCATAGAAGGAGTTTCTAATGCATTAAATCCATAAAGAGAAAATGTATCCTTAAAGATTTTAAAAAGATATTCTCTTTTTTTCATCTCATTTGGACCAAAGTCTCTAGTTCCTTTTGGTAAAGTCGGAATAATTTTTTTCACTTTTTTTAAATTTATTACAAAGCTAGCAAATGATTTACATTATTTTTTATTTAAATTGCGGCAATAATTAATATTATGGCAGTTACAAGATTAGAAAGAAAAGGAAGAAGAAACGTTTCAAAGGCTAAAAGAGCTAAACAGGTTATTAAAAGCCTTAACTCTAAACCAGTCATTAAGAATGTTGATGTAGAGGCTATCAAAAAAGAGTTTGGTAAAAAACCTACTAAAAAATAGCTTCAGCTTAATTCAATTACTTCCAATCCATCTATTTTATTTTCTAAAATATCAAATCTCATAATAGTTTTCTTTTTATGAAATCCAACTCTACCACATGCTCCTGGATTTATAAATAATAAATTATTTTTAGAATCTCTCACTACTTTCAGTATATGGCTATGGCCACAAATTAAGATATTTGGATTATTCTCTTTTATTAAATTTAAAGTTTTAGGATTATAGTTTGGAATGCTTCCAGCAATATGTGTTATTAAAAATTTTACTTTATTGATACTAAAAATTAATGATTCAGGAATTTCTCTCCTTATAAGCTCATCATCAATATTTCCATGTACTGCTCTTAGCTTTTTAAACCTCTCTAATTTTTTTAATGTGTCAATTGATCCAATATCACCTGCGTGCCAAATTTCATCACAACAACTTAAATACTTCTCAATATCTTCATGGACATGACCATGAGAATCTGAGATTAATCCAATTTTCATAATATAATTAGAAGGTTAAGTCTAATTTAATGATCTGATTCGATCTTTCATTTTTTTCCAAATACTATCTAATTTTTGTATTTGCTCTTCATTGGCAATTTTTCTGTAATTTTTCCAATGTAACATCCTCTCAGTATTCAGTTCAGTAGCAACTTCATAGTATTTTTTCATATTATTTGGATTGCTATCAATTTGATTTTCTATATCATCTCTGATAACTAAATCATATTTTCTAAATTTCCTTTCAATTTTTTTCTTAATAGATGAATATCTTTCGTATTCTTTTTTGGCAAGTTCCAATTGATCATCATCAAACTTTATTCTTTCTTTAAGATAAATTATTTCTCTATTGAACTCTGAATTTTCTTTTTTAATTGAATTATTATTTCTATCAAAGATGAAGTAGATATTAGTTAATACTAAAATTGCAATAATTATATATCGAAGTTTAATCTTCATTAGATGTTAAATTTATTATATCATTTTGGTTACTTTCAAAGTATAACTCTTCTATGTCAGCAGTGAAGCTATCATTGGTTTTTGGTTCATTATTCGTAAGAAAAAATAAATTTAATGCAATCATGACAGCTACAAGCATTATTAAGAATGGTCTTTCGTACTTAAGATAAAATACTTCTTTACTATTTATACTATCCAGTTTAGCAGATAATCTTGTATAGAAGTATGGTTTTACTTCGGCTGGTTTAATACCTTTTATACTTCTTATAATTTTTTCAATTTTATCACTCATAATAGACTATTTAAAACATAATTTAGAGTCAATTCAAATGACTTATTCTTCCACTCTTCATCTTCTATATTTGTTATATTTTTTACACTTCTTAAAGATTTAATTTGGATTGATAGCCCATCGTATACTTCGTAGCCTATCCCAAATACAAAATTTGGATCACTTTCTTCAAAAAATTTCTTTTCGAATTTAAAGTCTGGATTTTGACCAGTAGCGTTAGAACTTAAATTTGATGATCTAGTTTCTACTGTAGTGAAATCTTGTAATAAATGAATTTGAGGACCTAAGAAAAAATTAAATTTCTGAATTTTATAATCAAGTAGTATAGGTATTTGAAGGTATACAAGGTTATTTTCAAATCTCGTCTTGTTAACATCCTCTACAGTTACACCTTGAGAAGAATAGTTAACACCTGATTTTATACCTATCTTACTTTTTTTGATATTTTCATCAATATCTGTTGTTGATAAATCAAAAAATAATTCTACCATTAACCCAGCGTTATATCCTAGGTAAGAATCAACTCTGTATGGTAATCCTCCAATAGTATTCCAAGTTTGTCCAGCAGTGTAAGGACTATTACCAGATTGTAATGTTTGACTAGATAAACCTGTGCCTAAACTGAGACCAAAATTTACTTCTTGAGAATAGCCTAGAAAACTAGTTATAAAAAATAAAATTGTTAAAATGAATCTTTTCATATTATATAATTAGATGTTAAAATTAATTATTTCTTGTCATTCAATTTTTTTTCAAGATATTTTTTTAAATTTTTTTTAGCTCTAAATATTAACGATTCTATAGAAGATGTTGATTTCTCCATCACATTAGATATTTTTTTATATGAGAGTCCTTGAATGTTTTTTAATATATATGCTGTCTTTTGCTCATCATTTAAAGTTTCTATAGCCTCAAATAAAAGTCTGGCATTCTCTTTTTTTTCTAACTGTACTCCTGGATGATCAAATTGAGGGATATCTATTGTTGTTCCATCTTCCCTAAATAAATTGATGATTTGAGAAAACCTTTTTTTTCTTTTTTTGAATCTTAAATATTCAAAGCATTTTGAAACAGTAATCCTGTATACCCATGTTGATAATGATGAATTTCCTTTAAATCCATTAATTGATTTAAATATTTGAATAAATACTTCTTGAGTTAAATCATCTGCCTCCTCAGTATTTTGAATTATAGGTAGAGATGTATTAAAAATAAAGCCTTTATAATTTTCTACTAAAAATTTAAAAGCATTTTCATCTCCTTCTTTTAAATTCTTAATTAAATTTTTTTCTTCCAAGGTTTTATTTGCATATTAAGTAAAAAAAACAACTATAGAATAAAGTTGATAATTAATTTATGTTAATATGATAGATGTCATTAAACCTACTTTATTGCTCGATAAATTGAAATCTTTTGATAACATAAAAAAAATTAAAAGTAATCTTGTTAATTCAAATATTGAGTTAAGACCTCACTTTAAAACTCATCAATCAAAAGTAGTTGGTAATTGGTTTAAAGAACTAGGAGTGAAAAAGATTACAGTGTCCTCTGTAACCATGGCAAAATATTTTTCAGAATACTGGGATGATATAACCATAGCATTTCCCATTAATATTTTAGAACTAGATGATGTAATATCACTCCAGGAAAAAATTAAAATTAATTTATTAGTCGATTCTTATGATACTTTAGAAATTCTGGAAAAAAAACTAAGAAATAAAATAAATATTTATCTAAAAGTTAATGTTGGATACGATAGAGCAGGGGTAGATTATGATAGTGATTCTATTTATAGTTTTATATCATTCGCAAACTCATCTTCAAAATTAAATTTTGCGGGTTTTTTAACACATTTTGGTGATACCTATACTTCAAAATCCTCTGAGGAAATTCATGATTCATTTAATAATTCATTGGATAAAATATCTTATCTCAATAATAAATATCCTGATTTTGAAATTTCAATAGGTGACACTCCCTCTTCAAGTTTAGTTAAAAAATATCCAAAATTTATAACCGAAATTAGACCAGGTAATTTTGTATTTTATGATTTAGATCAGTTTAAGATAGGATCTTGTAAACTAGAGGAAATAGCTATAAGATTAGTTTGTCCTGTAGTATCAATCTACCAAAAAAGAAATTCTTTACTCCTATATGGAGGATCAGTTCATTTCTCTAAAGATTATATTATTGAAAATAATAATAAATGTTATGGTTATGTTTATCACGGAGATTACTGGTGTCTAGATAATAAAATTGGTTACATAAAGTCTTTGTCACAAGAGCACGGAATAGTTGAAATTGAAAAGAAAGTAAATCTTAAAATAGGAGATAAGGTATCTGTAATCCCAGTGCATTCATGTCTTACTGTTGATAAAATGCGAGAATTTTATATAGATGATAATAAGTTCAAGATAATGAACTAGTCAAGTCCGTGAGTTAGTCTTTTAAGAGGTTTTCTTATTAAAATAACTAGAAGCCCAAAAAGAGTACAGAATACAAAAATCCCAGTAAAAATTTCAAATTCACCTGCAGTTTGTGCCCATTCTCCTAAAGATGCAGCTAATTTATTACCAAATCCTGTACAAGCAAAGTATGTCCCCATCATTATTGATGCATATTTTACTGGAGCTAATTTAGTGATAAGTGCCATTGCAGTAGGTGATGTACATAATTCACCAAGAGTATGAAATAGATAAGCAAACACAAGGAAATACATTGCACTTGATCCTTTTTCTTCAAACTCTAATGCAGCCATACTCATAAATAAAAATCCAATTGCCATAATAATTACTCCAACTGCCATCTGGAATAATAAGGATGATTCTCTACCTAATGAACTCCACCATGACCAAAATTTCCCAACAGCTACTGCAAATAATACTATGAACCCTGCATTAAGAGATTGAAACCATGTAGCAGGTACTTCAAAACTTATACTTTCAATAAATCTATTTGTTTTCTCAAATGCATAGATGTTCATAAGCCCACCAGCTTGCTCAAATGCTCCCCAGAAAACAACAACAATCAGGAACGATAATAAAAGAACTTTTACCCTGTCTTTTTCAACATTAGTAAGTGGTTTATTCATTTTTTCTTTATCAGGATTATCTTGTTGGCCGATGTGGTCTCCAATACCTACTAAATATTTTTGTCCCCACATAAATACTAGCTGTCCAAGAAGCATACCAATCCCAGCTAATCCAAATCCGTAATGCCATCCATATACCTCACCAATTCCACCAATAATAATAGCTGATAAAAAGGCACCAATATTTATACCCATATAAAATATTTTGAATCCTATGTCTCTTCTTTCATCTTCCTTTTTATAAAGTCCACCAACCATAGTTGAAATATTTGGCTTTAAACCTCCAACACCTAAAATAATAAAACCAAGACCTACATAGAATGCGGTAAGACTATCAATTGCTAAAATACTATGACCTAAAACTAAGAGTGCCCCTCCAAGCATAACTGTTTTTTTCTGACCAAGAACCTTGTCAGCAAGCCATCCACCTGGAATTCCGGCAACATAAACTAACATTGTATACCAGCCATATAATGCAAGAGCTTCAGATTCAGTCCATCCATATCCTGGATTTTCACCAGTGGTTTCTGAAATTAAAAAAAGGACTAATAACGCCCTCATTCCGTAATAAGAAAATCTTTCCCACAGCTCTGTGAAGAATAGAACGTAGAGTCCGTAAGGGTGACCAAATAGGGTTTTGTCTTTGTTTTCCATTTTTTTTGGAGTTTAATTTATAAAAAAAAAACTATGAAACTTAATATTCTAAATTTTAAATTTTAAATTTCAAGATCAAATGGAATACTTTAATGATTTTCTTTCTAGGGTTATAAATTTACTTTCAGAGTTTCTATTCATTTTCAATAGGACACTTTTTAAAATAGGAGACTCAGAAGTTAGTATAGGAACAATAGTTATTTTCTTTGCTAGCTTTTATTTATTAGTAATTGTTTCTAAAAATGTACGATTACTTCTTCTAAATAAAATTTTAGTTCGATCAAAACTTAAGAAATCATTTAGAGAATCAATTGCAAATGGTGTCAGAATTACAATGATGCTAATTGGAACAATAATAATTATTCAAGCAGTTGGTATTGATTTAAGTGCTCTTAGTCTCTTAGCAGGTGCTTTAGGTGTTGGTATTGGTTTTGGATTTCAGAAAGTTACCGATAATTTAATTAGTGGATTAACAATACTTGTTGAGGAACCAATCAAAGTAGGAGACAGGGTAGAGGTCGGAGATGTGAGTGGAGATATTGTTAATATATCACTAAGGTCTACAACTATTGTCACAAATGATAACATTTCAATTATCGTTCCTAACTCTGAATTTGTATCTAGTCAGGTTATAAACTGGAGTCATAATAACAGAATCGTAAGGTTTAGACTGCCAATTGGTGTAAGTTACAATGAGGACCCAGAGATAGTAAAAAAACTATTGTTAGAAGTTGCTGATGAGAATCCTAATATCCAAAAAGAACCAAAACCAAAAGTGTTTTTTGATAATTTTGGAGATAGTTCTCTAGACTTTAGACTAGGAATTTGGACATCAACTTATACTGATAAGCCTGAGTTTCTTAAAAGTGAAATTTATTTTGCCATTTTTAAAAAATTTAAAGAAAATAAAATTCAAATTCCTTTCCCTCAGAGAGATGTACATATCAAAACACAAGCGAAGTGAAACTGATATTATCTTTACTACTATTTACTTTAACTTTTGATATGAATAATCAGGAAAAAAATTACTTCTACGAAATCAAAAAATTTGAAGATAATTACTCTAATAAAGCAGTTGTATCAAGATTTTTACATAGTGTAGGTTTTAGATATTA